>Ga0070664_100000217_pt1 | contig 41059 bp, 34 predicted proteins | sample KBSC73metaG_FD_65863 | JGI IMG/M metagenome (GOLD analysis project Ga0070664, IMG submission 65863) | Corn rhizosphere microbial communities from Kellogg Biological Station, Michigan, USA - KBS C7-3 metaG | ecosystem: Host-associated > Plants > Roots > Rhizosphere > Soil ... | reverse complement strand
CGAGGCGAACATGGCCAACGAGCACGTGCTGGTCGTCGGTGCCGGGCAGATGGGAGCGGGGATCGCGCAGGTCGCGCTGACCGCCGGGCTCCGCGTCACCCTGGTCGACGTGGCGAAGGACGCGGTGGACAAGGGCGCCGGGCGCATCCGCTCGGGCCTGGGCAAGCTCCGGGAGAAGGGGAAGCTGGACGAGGGCGCCGAGCGGGCGGCGCTGGGTCGGCTCACCACCTCGACCACGGCCCGCGAGGCGAAGGACGTCGACGTCGCCATCGAGGCCGCGACCGAGAACGAGGAGCTGAAGAAGCGCATCTTCCAGGACCTCGACGTCGCCGTCCGTCCGGGTGGAGTGCTGGCCACCAACACCTCCTCGATCCCCATCACCCGCATCGCCGCGGCGACCAGCCGCCCCGAGGCAGTCATCGGGATGCACTTCATGAACCCGGTGCCGGTGATGCAGCTGGTCGAGCTCATCCGTGGCGCGGCCACCTCCGAGGCCACCTTCCAGCGGACGAAGACTCTCGCCGAGGCCATGGGCAAGACCGTGGTGGCCTCGCGCGACTACCCGGGCTTCATCGTCAACCGGATCCTCATCCCCATGCTGAACGAGGCGGCCTATGCGCTCATGGAGGGCCTGGGCACCGCCGAGGACATCGACACCGCGATGAAGCTGGGAACCAACCAGCCCATGGGCCCGCTGCAGCTCGCGGACTTCATCGGCCTGGACACCGTGCTCTTCATCGCCGAGGTGATGCACCGCGGTCTGGGCGACCCGAAGTACCGGCCCTGCCCGCTCCTGCGCCAGTACGTCGACGCCGGCTGGCTGGGGAAGAAGACCGGCCGCGGCTTCCACGTGTACGAGAAGTGAGGAGGGGAGCATGGCCGAGGTGAACGTCCGGGTGGAGGTGGAGGGCCCGTTCGCGACGGTGACCGTGGACCGCCCGAAGTCCCTGAACGCGCTCGACTCCAGGACGCTCCAGGAGCTGGAGCGGGCCGCGGCGGACCTCGCCGGGCGAGACGAGCTCCGGGGGGTCATCGTCACCGGTGCCGGCGAGAAGGCCTTCGTCGCCGGGGCAGACATCGCGGAGATGAACGGGATGGACTCCGCGCGCGCCCGGCAATTCGGGGCGCTCGGTCAGCGGGTCATGGACGCCATCGCCGCGCTCCAGGTTCCAGTGGTGGCCGCGGTGAACGGCTTCGCTCTGGGCGGCGGCTGCGAGCTCGCGCTGGCCTGCGACTTCATCTACGCCAGCGAGAACGCCCGGTTCGGGCTCCCCGAGGTGAGCCTGGGCGTCGTCCCGGGCTTCGGCGGGACCCAGCGGCTGACCCGGCTGGTGGGCCGGGCGCGGGCGAAGGAGCTCATCTTCACCGGAGACATCATCGACGCGGCGAAGGCCAAGGAGATCGGCCTGGTGCTCGAGGTGGTCCCGCTCTCCCAGCTGCTGGGGCATGCCCGGGCGGCGCTGGAGCGGATGGGCAAGAAGGGACCGCTCGCCGTCCGCCGGGCCAAGGAGGCCATCGACCACGGGGCGGACCTCGAGCTCGCCGACGGCCTGATCATCGAGGGCAAGGTGTTCACCGACCTCTTCGACTCCACCGACCGGCGCGAGGGAATGAAGGCCTTTCTCGAGAAGCGGCCCCCGGTCTTCACCGGCCGCTAGGACTCCGATGGACTTCGAACTGACCGATCTGCAGCGAGAGACGCAGCGCCTGACGCGCGAGTTCGCCGCCCGGGAGCTCATCCCCCACGCCAGGAAGCTGGACGAGGAGCACCGGTTCCCCCACGAGGTGGTGAAGAAGCTCGCCGAGCTCTCCCTGCTCGGGGTGGCGGTGCCCGAGGAGTGGGGTGGGGCCGGCCTGGACAACGTGGCCTACGCGCTGGCCATCGAGGAGCTGAGCCGCGGCGACGGCTCGGTGGGGGTCATCGCCTCGGTCAACAACTCCCTGTACTGCGACCCGCTGCTGAAGTTCGGCACCGAGGCCCAGAAGCGCGAATGGCTGGTCCCCTTCGCTCGCGGGGAGAAGCTGGGCTGCTTCGGGCTCACCGAGCCGGAGGCGGGCTCGGACGCCGCCGCCCAGAAGACCACCGCGGTGCGCAAGGGCGACAGCTACGTCATCAACGGCAGCAAGAACTGGATCACCAACGGCCCGGTGGCCGAGGCCATCGTGCTCTTCACCATGACCGACCGGTCCGCGGGCCACCGCGGCATCACCGCCTTCGTCGTTCCGACGAACACCCCGGGGTTCAACCGGGCCCATCCGGACCGGAAGATGGGCATCTCCGCCGCCCTGTCCTGCTCCATCTTCTTCGAGGACATGGTGGTCCCGGCGAAGAACCTCCTGGGAAAGGAGGGCGACGGGTTCAAGGTCGCCATGTCCACCCTGGATGGCGGCCGGATCGGCATCGCCGCCCAGGCCATCGGCATCGCTCGCGCCGCGTTCGAGGAAGCGCTCCGCTACGCGCAGGACCGCAAGACCTTCGGCCAGCCCATCGCCAACCACCAGGCGATCCAGTTCATGCTCGCCGACATGGCTACCGAGATCGACGCCGCGCGGCTGCTCACCCTCAAGGCCGCGCTGCTGAAGGACCAGGGCCTGCGGCACAGCCCGGAGTCGGCGATGGCCAAGCTCTACGCCAGCGAGATGGCCAGCCGGGTGGCGAACAAGGGCCTGCAGATCCATGGCGGCCAGGGGTACAGCAAGGAGTTCGACGCCGAGCGCCACGTCCGCGACGCACGCATCACCGAGATCTACGAGGGCACGAGCGAGATCCAGCGCATCATCATCAGCGGCGCCCTCTTGAAGGAGTGACCATGCTCGTCCCCCTCCTGCTCGTTCTCGCCGCCGCACCCGCCGCTCCCGATGCGGGCACCGCGGCCTCCGCACCCGCTCCTTCCGATCCCGGCACCCCAGCCGCCGCGGTCGGGGTGGGGCCCGCCACGCCGGCCCGTACCTCCAGCCCGGACAAGCTTCCCTTCACCCCGGACACCATCAAGGAGATCGTCCGCGCCAAGCAGCCGGACATCGAGCGCTGCTGGGAGCAGACCCTGGCCGCCACGGACAAGCCGGTCGACGGCAAGCTGCAGACCCACTTCGTCATCACCCCCGTGGGCTCGGTCAAGCAGGCCAAGGTGGTGAAGAAGGGAACCACCCTCAAGGACCCCGCCCTCCACCGCTGCGTCGCGACGGTGCTCTCCACCATGCTCTTCCCCCGGCCCCCCGACGGGAAGGATCACCCGGTGGAGTACCCGTTCAACCTCAAGGCCGTCCGCTGATGCGCCTCCAGCTCACCGAGACCCAGGCGCTGATCAGGAACACCGCCCGGACGTTCGCCGGGGAGCGGGTGGCGCCGGGCGCTCGCGACCGGGACCGAGCGGGCCAGTTCCCGGCCGAGCTGCTGTCGGAGATGGCGGAGCTGGGGCTCCTGGGAGTCAACGTGCCCGCGGAGTACGGCGGCGCGGAGGCAGGCGCCATCTCCTACGCCCTGGCAATGATGGAGATCGCCGAGGCCTGCGCCTCGACCGCGGTGGCGATGGCGGTCACCAACATGTGCGCCGAGCTGATCACCGCCTTCGGCACCGAGCAGCAGAAGCGGAAGTACGTCACCCGGCTGACCTCGGGGCAGGCGGTGGCCGGCGCCTTCGCCCTCTCCGAGGCCCAGGCCGGGAGCGACGCCTCCGCGCTCGAGACCCGCGCCGAACGGACCCGCGAAGGATGGGTGCTGAGCGGCAGCAAGCAGTGGATCACCTCCGGCGACAAGGCGGGGGTCATCGTGGTCTGGGCGCGGTCCGGCGGCCCCGGGGCCGGTGGGCTCTCGGCCTTCATCGTCGACGGCGGAACCAGGGGTCTCGTCCCCGGTCGTCACGAGGACAAGATGGGACTGCGGGCCTCCACCACCGTCCCGCTGCAGTTCGAAGACTGCCGGCTCCCCGCGGAGGCGCTGCTGGGGCAGGAAGGGCAGGGGTTCCGGCTGGCGATGATGGCGCTCGATGGCGGACGGATCGGGATCGCCTCGCAGGCGTGCGGGGTGGCGCGCGCGGCGCTGACCGCAGCGGTGCGCTACACCAAGGAGCGGAAGGCGTTCGGGAAATCGGTGTCCGACTTCCAGGCCGTCCGCTTCATGCTGGCCAACATCCAGACCGAGCTCGCCGGGGCGGAGCTGATGACCCTGCGGGCCGCGGGGCTCAAGGAGTCCGGAAAGCCGTTCACCCGCGAGGCCTCGATGGCCAAGGTCTTCGCCTCGGAGATGGCGAACCGGGCCGCGGACAAGGCGGTGCAGCTTCACGGAGGCTACGGGTACATCGACGAGTTCCCGGTCGAGCGGCACCTCCGCGACGCGCGGGTGCAGACCATCTACGAGGGGACCAGCGAGATCCAGCGGCTGGTCATCGCCCGGGAGCTGCTGAAGGCAGCGGGCTGAGGCGTCCTCGACCTCGCCAGCGGGTCCCGCGAGCGGATCCCCTCGGGTTGCCTAGTCCGCCCGGTCGATGACCACGATGTCCGAGTCCTCCTCGACTCGCTCCAGGACCAGCGCCGTCCCATCGGGAGAGACGTCGAAGTCCCCGATGACGATGTCGCGACCCAGCCGGGTGAGCTCGCGCCATGCGCCCGAGCCAAGGTCTCTGGCCCAGAGGTTCTTGTGCTGGATGTCCCCTCGAAGAACGACCAGCCCCGCCTGTCCAGGCAGGAACCGCAACCGCCGGGCCCCGACCTGGGTGACCCCCACCGCGCCGCCGCGGCTGAGGGTCAGCTCGGGCATCGGGTAGGGCTGGCCGTCCGGGCGGATGGCCTTCACCGGGAACCTCGTTCCCGGGTCCGCGCTCGAGTAGACCAGGAACTCGCCGCCCGGTGCCCAGGCGGGATCGAGCGCGTAGTCGTCGATGATCCGCACCGCCTCACCGGTCTCCACCGAGACCCGGAAGAGCCGTGGGCTCCCTCCCTGATTCGCGGCGGTGACGATCGATCGACCATCGGGTGACCAGACCGGGGCTCCTCGCAGCTCCAGGGAGCCACTGACCGTCCGGAGGCCGGTCCCGTCGAGGTTCAGGACCAGGAGACGGGTCGTTCGTCCCACGACGACGGAGAAGGCGATCCGGCCGCCTTCCGGCGCGATGGCCGGCCCTCCGATGATCCGTGCCCCCGCGGACGTCCAGAGCTCGGTGGCCAGTCCACCGACGAGCTTCCAGATGCGCTCGGTCGTGCCCTCCGAGGAGACGTAGAGGAGAAAATCTCTCCCCAGGATCGGAGAACGCCCGTGGGCGGTGGGCAAGGCGATTCTCCGGGCCTCGGCGATGGGCGCGGGGAGGTTCCCGAGCGACACCCGCAACAACGAGGGCCGGATCTGGGTCGAGGTCGCGACCAGCCGGCGACCGTTGCCACTGGCCTCCAGCGATGTCCATCGCTCGACCCCGGAGCTCAGCCGGTGTGGCACCCGCCGCTCCACGTCCATCCCGTAGATCCAGGGCCCCGTTCCGTCGGTGCCGGTGGCGAGATAGAGCAGCGTGGAGCGATCGACGAACGTCGGATAGCTCACCCGGGAGTTGTGGAAGGTGATCCGTTCCGGAGCTCCGCCCGTGGGACGGATCCTCCAGATGTCCATCTCGTTCGGCGGGTAGCCCTGGACGAAGTAGAGGTAGTCGCCGGCCGGAGACCAGGTCGGAAAGTGCGAATGCTGCGGAACCTGCGCGCCGTAGAGCGGGCGTCCCTCGGTGCCTTCCGATGCCACGAACATCGGGTCACCGGGCGCGGTGGTGTGGTAGGCCAGCCGCCGTCCGTCCGGAGACCAGCCGATCTCCGCGACGTCCTCCATGGTGAGCCGTGGCTCGCCGCCGGAGGTCGGCACCATCCAGGTGCTGATCGGACGCTTGTTGGCGGTGTCCGAAGCGCCCACCCAGAAGTACAGACGGGTGCCGTCGGGCGAGAACTCCACGGTCCGGATCTCCCGATTCACCAGCTGCTCCGGAACGACGCCAGAGGTCAGGTTGTGAAAGGTGCCCGTTCCGATCCGGGTGACGAAGACGCCGATCTGGCCATCGCGAGAGGAAAGGAACGCCACCTGCTGCCCGTCGCGAGAGATCGCGGCCGAGTGCTCGGTCCCTTCGAAGTCGGTGAGGCGCTGGTATCGCGCGTTGGCCAAGGGGTTGCGCCAGAAGTAATCCGCCTTCTGAAGGCGAGCGAGGGTGACACCGACGGCGGCAAGAGCTGCGGCCACCAGCGCCGAGGCCGTCAGGACCAGCGCGATCCGGCCCCGCCTGGTCCGTCCCCGCGGACCGCCCGCGAGCGCGTGAGCCAGCGCCGAAGCGTCGGGGTAGCGCGCCCCCGGATCTCGGCAGAGCGTGCGACCGAGGACCTCCTGAGCGCGGGCCGAGGCCGTGGCGGGGAGGACCACGCGATCCGCGTCCGGCCCCAGTCTCTCTGGCAGGCGTCCGAAGAGCATCTGGTGAAGAACCACCCCGACCGCCCAGAGATCGGTGCGCGCATCGGTCGCCGCTGCCTTCTCCTGCTCGGGCGCCATGGTCGCGGGAGTCCCGCCGGGGATGCGGCTCAGGCCGCCCGGAGTCTCTCCGTCCCACTCCAGGCCGGCGAGGCCGAAGTCCAGCACCTTCACCCGGCCGTCGCGGAGCACGACGATGTTCTCGGACTTGAGGTCGAGGTGCAGGACGCCCCGGGAGTGGGCATAGACCAGGGCCCGTGCGACCTCCCGGGCGAGCTCCCAGGCGCGCTCCGCGGGCAGTGGTCCCGAGGCCAGCCTGGCCTGGAGGGATTCCCCGTCGAGCAGCTCGAGGACCAGGAAGGGGGCGTCGTTCCAGATTCCCCAGTCGTACGCGGTCACGATGTGGGGATGGTTCAGACGCGCAGTGGCTCGCGCCTCTCGATAGAACAGCTCCAGCTCCGGGTCGGTCAGCCGTCGCCGGCGCCTGAGGAGCTTGATCGCCACTGGACGAGAGAGCACTTGGTCGCGTGCCTCGAAGACCCGGGCGAAGCCGCCCCTGCCGATCTCGCGGACCACCTCGAAGCGACCTGCCACGACGAGTCCCGGCCGGAGCTCCTCGGCGCGCGGGAGATCCTCCTCCGCAGGAGTCCGAGCAACGCGGCGAAGGAGCGACTCGAGGGCCGACGGGTGCGGCTCGTCCGCCGGCGCGGTGTCGCCGCCGAGATCCATCGTCGTCTGGTCGGTACCAGGCTCACCCATGAACGTTGATCGGCACTATCCCGCCGTCGGCTCGCTGCGCGGTAGGTCCTGCAGCTCGCTCGTCCCCGGTCGAAGGGTCCAGATGCCTGCAGGGGGAGCCTGGGCGGTGCGGCGTTCCCGAGCGCTGGGGTGGTACCTTCGGGCCGTGGAACCTCTGGAGGCGGAGGTCGGACGGCTGCTCCAGGCGGGCGACCTCCCCTCGGCCGCTGCAGTGATCCTTCGCGGGTACGGAACGGCCATCCTCTCCTATCTCGCCGCCCTCGCCCGCGACGAGGACCGAGCCGATGACGCGTTCTCGCAGTTCTGCGAGGACCTCTGGAGAGGCCTGCCCGGCTTTCGCCGCGACGCATCGGTTCGCACCTGGGCCTACAAGCTGGCGTGGCACGCCTGGCTCCGGAACGAGCGCGACGCCTTTCGTCGCCATGGGCGTCCGCTCTTCACGGAGGAGCTCTCCCGCCTGGCCGCCGAGGTCCGTTCGAGCACTGCCCTGCACCTCCGCTCCGAGGCGAAGGACGCGGTGGCGCGCCTCCGGAACCAGCTGACGCCCGCCGAGCAATCTCTGCTGGTCCTGCGGGTGGATCGTGCTCTCTCGTGGTCGGAGGTGGCCACGGTGATGTCCACCCCGGAAGAGAGGCTGGACGCGCAGGCGGCTGCGAAGAGATTTCAGCGGGTGAAGACCAAGCTCCGCAAGCTCGCCGAGGACGCAGGGCTTCTGGGACGGTCCTAGCGCCGCCTTCGAGCGATTCCTTCCGTCGCATCGCGTCGACATGGCTGCACGGGATCAGAGACCGCTCCCGTCGGTCTTGACCTCCGGGTCCGGGGGTCAAATCCGCGGCCACCGGTCTCTGCCTCCCAGCAAGGGAGGAAGGCATGGAACGGATCGGCGAGGTGGTGAAGGCGGGATCGAAGGCTCGGACCCTGGCGGTCATGGTCACCGCCACCCTGGCAATGGGCTGCTGTGGTGGAGACCACGGAAACAACCCGCGCGTGAGCTCGACGCTCGCACCGAGCTCTGGATCTCCCGAGCTGGCGGGCGTCTTCGCCCGGGGTCGACCGGTGCGGCGGTACGGCGCGGACGTCCCGCTCGCCTACTACGACCTGTCGTTCAAGCTGTCGAAGCGTACGGGAGGGATGACTCCGCCGGTCCAGGCGCGGACCTTCGCCTACATGGGCCTGGCTCTCTACGAATCCCTCGTCGCAGGAATGCCAGAGCACCGGTCCATCGCCCGCCGTCTCCATGGGATCGGCGAGCTTCCGAGAGCGCACGGACGCTACCACTGGCCGCTCGTCGCCAGCGCTGCGCTGGCCGAGGTGATGCGGGGGTTATGGGGCGATGCCACGAACGTCGCGGCCCAGAACATCGCCGACATCGATGCGCTCGAGGCCGAGTGGGAGGCGGCGGCCAGCGAGGTCCCGACCGCGGTCCGTCGCCGGTCGATCGACTTCGGTCATTCCGTGGGGGCTGCGGTCTTCGAGACCTCGAAGGACGACGGAGAGCACCGCTCCTACCTGACCAACGTCTCCCCCGGCTACGTCCCGCCGGTCGGTCCTGGCCTCTGGGTCCCTCTGCCGGGACAGATGGCAATCCAGCCGTTCTGGGCCGACCGGATGACCGCCTTCGTCAGCCCGGCGAGTTCGTGTAGCCCGACGCCGCCGGCCTACTCCGAGACGCCGGGATCGACATTCCATGACCAGGCGCTCGAGGTGTACCAGGTGTCCACGCACCTGACCCCGGAGCAGCTGACCATCGCCCACTTCTGGGCCGACGGGCCGGCTTCCATCGGCGGACCGGGGCACTCGCTGTCCACCACCAGCCAGGTGCTGGTCGAGGTGGGAGCAAATCTCGAAGAGGCCGCCGAGGCCTTCGCCCGGGTCGGGATCGCCGACGCCGACGCGCTCCTCTCCTGCTGGTCCGCCAAGTACGAGTACGACCGGATCCGCCCGATCACGTACATCCGGAGGGTGATCGATCCCGCGTACACGACGCCGCTGCCCACGCCGGCCTTCCCCGAATACAGCTCCGCGCATTCGGTCCAGACCGCAGCGGCGCTCACCACGCTTCAGGCCCTGTTCGGCGACGTCGGATACACCGACCACACGCACGACGCCGATGGGTTCGAGCCGCGGACCTTCGCCAGCCTCACCGATTCGATGAACGAGACAGGCATCTCGCGCCTCTACGCTGGCATCCATTTCCGAGCGGCCATCGTCGACGGGTTCACCCAGGGCCGCTGCGTCGCGGCGAAGGTCAACGCCCTGCCGTGGAGAAGAGGAGACCACGACCGGGACGAGGACGCAGGGAACTGACGCTCGGCGCAGGCGGTGGACCGGATTCGCGAGGTGGGTGACGCGCTCGAGGGCGCCGGCGCCATCGGCAGGTCAGCCGAGCCCGAACCGCGTCAGCAGCTCGGGCAGTCGCCCCTTGAGGCCGAGGCGTGCGGCCGCCGACTCGAGCATCCGTCGCTCCTGGCGATCCACCTTGCCGTCCACCAGGGCCATCTGCACCAGCGAGCGGAGGAAGGTCTCCGCGGCGGGACCCGGGGGAGGGACGAGCCTCTCGAAGAGCGCCGGGTCCGCCTCCAGCGCCAGCTGCACGTTCTCGTAGGGCACACCCCAGCGCTCGGCGCACAGCTTCAGCATCCGCCGCTCGCGGTCATCCACCCCCCCGTCCGCCGCCGCCATCGCCGCCATGGTGTAGAGCAGCCGCTGCCGCTCGGCCGCGTCCATCACCGTGTCGCGAGCCGCGGGCCCCGCCAGCGGAGCCTTCGGCGTGGGCTGCGCACGCGACCGCGCGGCCCACACCTCGAACGGCTCGGCCCTGGCCAGCACCCAGTCGTGCGTCCCGTCGTTCAGCGTCGTCCCGCAGTGCTCGCAGATGGGCTGCACCGAGTCCCCGAGCGGCGCGCCGCAGTTCCCGCAGCGCGCGGTCGCCATGCCGCGGGCCTGGTCGGTCCTCGCCCCCGCCTTCCGGACCAGCGTGAAGATCCAGCGCTGGGGCAGGGTGGCCAGGGTGCCTGCCGAGGCGCCCGCTGGAATCACTCCCATCCGTGCGCTCCAGCGGATCTCCACGTGCGCCAGCGTGCTGGCGCTCGCCTCCTCGATTCCCCGGACCGCGACGCTCCCCACCGCCGCCTGGAGGAAGACCCGGGTCCTGCCCCGGGACCGCAGCCCGGCCACGTCCGCCGCCACCTCGGCGAGGAGGTCCGGCGCCGCCAGCTTCGCCATCCGGCCGGGCTCGCCTCGGGCCTGCGCGTCGATCCATCCCCAGAACAGCAGCGACGCCCGATCCTCCAGCACCTCCAGCGACAGCGCCGGATCCACGGCCCGGAGCGCTTCCAGCCCGGGAACCTCCAGCGGCGCGCTCCCCGCCTCCACCCCCTGGGTGATCTCCGCCAGCACCCAGTCGTACGCCCCGCTGTTCACGATCGCCCCGCAGTAGGTGCAGTTCCCCGCCGCCCCTCCGTCGAACGGAGCTCCGCAGTTGGGACACTTCCCCGGCGGAAGCAGCCCGTCCTTGCGCGACCGCGTCCCGGGACGCCGAACGAACGACCACACCTCGATGAACGGCTCCAGCGGCGCGCGCCGCGCCCGCTCCATGGCCTGCCCCGTGGAGAGCGACACCGGAACGTCCAGGTCGCGCGCGTGGGCCCGGATGCGCACGTGAAGGGTGTCGAACGCCGCGGTCCGCTCCAGCCCCACCGCCTGGAGATCGAGCACCGCCATGTCCGCGGTGACGTTTCGCACGCCCTGGCCACGCATGAGCTCGAGCTGCACCCGGAAGCGCTGAAACGTTGCATCCGAGAGGTCGCGCCGCACCGGTCGCAGGTCTCCGGCGGCCCACGCTGCCTGCACCCGAAGGAAGAGCCCCTTCACCTGGTCGAGGAAGGTCACCAGGTCGAACTCCGGATCCGATGCCCGCAGCGCGTCGACCCAGGCGGTCACCTCGCGCGCCGAGGGCGGACTCGGCTCGCGCGTGTCGGTCGCCTCGAACGCGCGCTGGGTGCTCGCCGTGGCCCCGAAGCTGTTCCGGTATGCCCGCCACATCACGAAGGCCATGCCCAGCATCGCCAGGCTGAACACCGGGTGAACCAGGAAGAAGAGCACCCAGGGATCTTCCCGCGACGGGGAGGAGGGGAGCCGGCCCGAGGAGGACCCGGAGCTGCGCGACCCCGACGACCACGACCCTCCCGACGAGGAGCTCCGTCCACCCGACCAGGAGCTGGAGCCGCGGGAGCCGGACGACGAGGAACGCGAACCGGAGCTGCTCGATCCGCTGTAATGCTGTCCGCTTCCCACCCGGGCGAGAGCGGGAGCGGCCAGCGTCAGGAACAGGCCGAAGAAGAAGACGCGTCGATTCATCGTCGCCGGACGACGGCGTTCCCGGAGCTTAACGGGGGCGACCTGCGCCGTGCCATCGGGTCCCGGCCGACGCACCGGTGTGGCGCCGGGACGAGAATTCGAGGGAGATTCCACACATGGGAACCTTCCGGGAGGAGCGCCGCGGCGCGGTCGAGCTCTGGACCCTCGACGCCGAGGACACGCGGAACGCGATCAGCCGCGCCGTCCTGGCCGAGCTCGAGGCGCGGGTGGCCCGCGTCTCCGGGGGTCAAGAGGTCCGGGTGGTCATCCTCACCGGCGCCGGGGACAAGGCATTCTGCGCCGGCGCCGACCTCAAGGAGAGGGCCACCATGAGCGAGGCCGAGGTCCGCGCCTTCCTGGGCGGGCTCCGGCGCACCCTCCGGGCCATCCACACCAGCGGCACGATCTTCATCGCCGCGATCAACGGCTCCGCGCTGGGTGGCGGCACGGAGCTCGCCCTCGCCTGCGATCTCCGCGTCGCCGCCCCGGCCGCCGAGCTCGGCCTCACCGAGGTGCGCCTGGGCATCATTCCCGGGGGTGGCGGCACACAGCGACTGCCCCGGCTCATCGGCCCCGGCCGGGCCAAGGACCTCATCCTCACCGGCAGGCGGGTCAATGCCGCCGAGGCCTTCGCGATCGGCTTGGTCCAGCGCCTCGCCCCCGAGGGCCGCCTGCTCGACGTGTCCCGCGCGCTGGCCGAGCAGATCGCCTCGAACGCCCCGGTCGCCGTGGCCGCGGCCAAGCGGGCCATCGACCGCGGCCTCGACCTCGACGTGGAAGCCGCGCTCGCCCTGGAGCTGGAAGAGTACGAGGCGGTCCTCCGCTCGGAGGACCGGCTGGAGGGACTCAAGGCCTTCGCCGAGAAGCGACCGCCCGTCTGGAAGGGCCGCTGAGGCGCTAGGCGGTGACCCGCTCGGCGTCCTGGGCCTTGTTCTTCACCTGATCGAAGAGGTTGAGCGCCTTGTCCTTCACCTGGCTCCGGAGCTCCACCCCGGGCTTCGGCGCCAGTGCCAGACCCACCACGGCGCCGACGATTCCTCCCAGGAGGAAGAGGGAGATGTCGCTCATCGTGCGAGTCCCAGGGCTGTACCGCACCACCCCGACCTTCCGCAGCAAGCGCTCCTTGTCGATGTCCCCCAGGTCCAGCTCGGAGAGACGATTCCACAGCCTCACCCCATCCCGGGCAAGGTTTGTGTAGAGGTAGCTCTTGGTGAAGCCGCCAAGGATGTCCGAGAACGCCATGGTTGCGCTCCTTCCTTCGGGGAAATGGGCTGACTGAAGCCCAACGGTAGGAACGCCTGCCAGGCGCGGCACCCCCCGTGCTAAGCCCCCGCGCCGAATGCCAGCCGACGACACCCTGCGCACGCGCCGCGCCCGGATCCGGGAGGGCGGGGCCCCCAAGTACCATGCCAAGAACGCCGAGGCGGGGAAGCTGTTCGCGAGAGAACGCATCGCTCGCCTCCTGGATCCAGGCTCCTTCATCGAGGACGGAAGCTTCGCCAACTCGGCCGACCCCGATCTCCCGGCCGACGGCGTCATCACCGGCCTGGGAAAGATGGCTGGCCGCACGGTCGCCTTGATGGCGAACGACTCCACCGTCAAGGCCGGAAGCTGGGGCGCCCGGACCGTGGAGAAGATCCTCCGCATCCAGGAGACCGCGCGCACCCTGCGGGTGCCGCTGTTCTACCTGGTGGACTCGGCCGGGGCCCGCATCACCGACCAGGTGGAGATGTTCCCCGGCCGGCGGGGCGCCGGGCGCATCTTCTTCAACGAGGTCCAGCTCTCCGGCGAGGTCCCGCAGGTCTGCCTGCTCTTCGGACCCTCCGCTGCCGGCGGCGCTTACATCCCGGCCTTCTGCGACCTGGTGATCATGGTCGAGGGGAACGCCTCGATGTACCTCGGCTCACCGCGGATGGCGGAGATGGTCATCGGCGAGAAGGTCACCCTGGAGGAGATGGGAGGCGCTCGCATGCACTGCTCGGTCTCGGGCTGCGGCGACGTGCTGGTGAAGACCGAGGACGAGGCCATCGCCGCCGCCAAGGCCTACCTCTCCTACTTCCCCCAGAGCTTCGCCGAGCCCGCGCCGCCGGCCGAGCCGAAGCCGCCGGCCCGCTCGGGGAAGCGCATCGACGAGCTCATCCCCGCCGACCAGAACAAGCCCTTCGACATGTTCGCCCTCATCCACGAGCTGGTGGACGCGGGGTCGTTCTTCGAGGTGAAGAAGCTCTTCGCCCAGGAGGTCATCACCGGCCTGGGCCGCATCGCCGGCCGACCGGTCGGAGTCGTCGCCAACCAGCCCAAGTACAAGGGCGGGGTGCTCTTCGTCGACTCGGCGGACAAGGCCGCGCGCTTCATCTGGCTGTGCGACGCCTTCAACATCCCGCTGGTCTACCTGGCGGACGTCCCGGGCTTCATGATCGGCACCAAGGTGGAGCGGGCGGGCATCATCCGGGCCGGGGCGAAGATGATCTCCGCCGTCTCCGAGGCCACCGTGCCCCGCATCTCGGTCATCGTCCGCAAGGCCTACGGGGCGGGGCTGTACGCCATGTCCGGACCAGGCTTCGGCCCCGACGTCACGCTGGCCCTCCCCCAGGCGATGATCGCGGTCATGGGGCCCGAGGCGGCGGTCAACGCCGTGTTCTTCAACAAGATCCAGGAGAAGCCGGAGGCCGAGCGGGCCGCCTACGTCCAGGCGCTCCGCGACGAGTACCGGGCCGACGTCGATCTCATGAAGCTCGCCTCCGAGCTCATCATCGACGAGGTAGTCCCCGGCGACGAGCTGCGGGACCAGCTGGAACGACGCCTGGAGGCCTACGCCCGCCGGTTCCAGCACCGGTCGGTGAAGAAGCACGGCGTGTTGCCGGTGTAGAAAGGGGGAAGGAATGGACCTCACCCTCCCCGAGAGCCATCGCGCGCTGCAGGCCTCGCTCCGCGACTTCTGCGAGGAGCACGTCAAGCCCCACGCCCGCCAGTGGGACCACGAGGAGAAGTTCCCTGCCTCGGTGGTGAAGGCGCTCGGAGAGCTGGGCGCGCTCGGGATCCTGGTCCCGGAGGAATTCGGCGGTGCGGGGATGGACAGCCTCGCGGTCGCCGTGGCGGTCGAGGAGATCGCCCGCTACGACGGCTCGCTCGCTCTCACCGTCGCCAGCCACAACGGCCTCGGCACCAGCCACATCCGCGTCTTCGGCAACGACGCCCAGCGGAAGCGCTACCTGCCGAAGCTGGCCACCGGCGAGTGGCTGGGGGGCTGGGGGCTCACCGAGCCGGGCAGCGGGTCCGACGCCGCGGCGATGAAGACCACCGCCGTCCGCCGCGGGGACCGCTGGCTGCTCGACGGCACCAAGATGTTCATCACCCAGGGGACGGTGGGTCAGGTCTTCGTCGTGCTCGCCCTCACCGACGCCGACAAGCGTCAGAAGGGCATCACCGCCTTCATCGTGGAGAAGGGGACGCCCGGTTTCAGCCAGCGGGCCATTCACGGCAAGCTCGGCATGCGCAGCTCGGACACCGGCGAGCTGATCCTCGAGGGCGTCGAGGTCCCGGACTCCCAGCGCCTCGGCGAGCTGGGCATGGGGTTCATCAACACCCTGCAGATCCTCGACCGGGGACGCATCACCATTGGCGCGCTCTCCACGGGGCTCGCGCGGGGCGCCGTCGAGGAGTCGGCCCGCTACGCCAGGGAACGGCGCGCCTTCGGCAAGCCCATTGCTGAGTTCGAGGCCATCCGCTGGATGCTGGCCGACATGCAGACCGACTTGCAGGCCGCGCGCCTCCTCGTTCACCGGGCGGCGGTGCTGGCGGACCAGGGCCGGCCCTACGGACGCGAGGCCAGCATGGCCAAGCTCTTCGCCAGCGAGGTCGCCACCCGGGCCTGCCACAAGGCGGTGCAGATCCACGGCGGCTACGGATACACGCGGGAGTTTCCCGTGGAGCGTTACCTGCGCGACGCCAAGCTCTGCGAGATCGGCGAGGGCACCAGCGAGGTGCAGCGCACGGTCATCTCCCGCGAGCTGCACAAGGCCTGAGACCCCGGGGACGATGGAAGCGGAACGGCTGGCGCAGCTCGGGCTCACGGTTCAGGAGGGCGCGGCGGGCCCGGAGGTGGTGCTCGCGCTGCAGCGCTCGGTGGTGAATCCCTTGACCGGGCGGCCGGTGCCCGCGGTGACGCTCGCCCTGGCCGAGGAGCTGCTCATCCCGGTGGATCCGCCCGAGCTGGTGGGGCTTCCGCCGCTCGCCGTGGGTGCGGTGACCGACGCTCCGGAGCTCGAGGCGCGCCTCCTCGCCGGTTTCGACGAGCACGTGGCCCGGCTGGAGGGGATGGCCAGCCAGCTCGAGGCGCTCGGCCTGCAGCCCTGCGTCGACCCGGGCTCCCTCGAGGTGCGGGCCGAGACCCGGGTCGGCGGGCTCCGGGTGGTCCTCGGCGCCGACAAGCAGGGGAAGCTCCGGATCCGGGAGGTCCACCGGGCCGGGGCGATGCTCCGCTCCGAGGTGGGCCCCCCGTTCTTCCCCTCCCAGTTCGCGGATGCGCCCGCGCTGCAGGCCCACCTCCTCGCCCTGGTCGGCGAGGCGGCGACCCCCGGGAGCGGCCTTGGCTACGGCGAGCTGGCGGAACGGTTCGGACCCGCGGCGCGGGTCCCTCCCACCAGTGCGCTCGAGCTGGTCTCCGACTTCACGGTACGAGGGGAGCGGTACCGCTTCGTCGCCGCCCGGGTGCGGGGCCGGACCTTCCGCGGGCTCCTCGCCGGCCCCGATGGGAAGAAGTGGACCGACCACTTCCAGCTGGAGGACTTCCCCGGGGTGGCCGACGTGGCCGCGCGCGCTCTGGGCGTCGCACCCCGGGAGATCTCCTGGCTCGAGGGGGACGAGCCGTGAGCACGGCCTCGCTGGTGGACCGGGTGCTCGCCGGCGAGGTTCGCGCCGCCAGCCGGCTCATGCGCCGCATCGACGACGAGGATCCCGCGGCCACCCCGGACCTCCAGGCGCTCTTCCCCAGGACCGGCCGGGCCTACGTGCTGGGCATCACCGGGTCTCCCGGGGCGGGGAAGTCGACCCTCACCGACCGGGTGGTCGCGCGCTTGCGCGCCCAGGGTCAGTCGGTGGGGGTGCTGGCGGTGGATCCCACCAGCCCCTTCAGCGGGGGAGCCATCCTCGGGGACCGCATCCGGATGCAGGCCCACGCCTCGGACCCGGGGGTGTTCATCCGTTCTCTGGCCACGCGTGGGTCCCTCGGGGGACTCTCCCGGGCCACGGGTGACTGCATCCGGGTGATGGACGCGATGGGGAAGGACGTCGTCGTGGTGGAGACGGTGGGCGTGGGCCAGGACGAGATCGACATCGCGCAGATGGCGCACACCACCGTGCTGGTCACCGTGCCCGGGATGGGAGACGACATCCAGGCCATCAAGGCCGGCATCCTGGAGGTGGCGGACGTCTTCATCGTCAACAAGTCGGACCTGGAGGGGGCGGACCGAACCGTGCGCGAGCTCCGGCAGATGCTCGAGCTCCGCCACGCCCTCCGCCGTCCCCCCGTGGAGCACGACCGGCAGCACCGGCTGAAGACCCGCGCCCCTGGCAAACCACCGGAGCCTTCTCCTCCGTCCGACGAGTGGGAACCGCCCATCCTCAAGGTCATCGCCGCCCGGGACCAGGGGCTGGATCGGGTGATGGAGGCCATCGCCAGCCACCGCGAGTTCCTGGAGCGCACCGGGCAGCGCGCCGAGCGCGAGCGCGCCCGTGCCCGGATGCAGTTCCTGGCGCTGCTGCGCAACCGCCTGCTCCAGTCGGCGCTCGACCGGCTCGAGGCCGAGAAGGGCCGGCTGGACGAGGTTGCCCTCTCCATCGCCAGGCGCGAGGCCGACCCCTACGCACTGGCCGAGACACTCGCCCACCAGCTCTCGACCTGACCGATGCCTGCGCCCGTCCGCCCCCCCGATACCATGCTCGTCGAAGGGCTCCGCCGCAGGCTGGGGCTGGAGGCGCTGGACCCGGTCCATGGCCTCGCCGCGCTGACCCACAAGAGCTACGTCAACGAGCACCGGGACGAGGGCGCGGACAACGAGCGGCTGGAGTTCCTGGGTGACGCGGTGGTGGACCTGGCGGTGAGTCACCGGCTGATGGAGCGTTTCCCCGACGCCGACGAAGGCGAGCTGTCGAAGCTCCGGGCGCTGCTGGTCAACGAGGAGACCCTGGCCCGGGTGGCGCGGCACCTCGGCCTCGGAGGCCTCCTGCGCATGGGCCGGGGCGAGGAGATGACCGGTGGACGGGACAAGAGCTCGGTGCTCGCCGACGCGCTGGAGGCAGTCATCGGCGCCGTCTACCTGAGCGGCGGGCTCCCGGAGGCGCTCTCGGTCGTGGACCGGCTGTTCGGAGACCTGCTCCAGGGCGTCGCCGAGGGAAAGAGCGGCGAGGACTGGAAGACCCGGCTTCAAGAATTGGTGCAGACACGGCTGCGGCAATCGCCTCGCTACCGGGTGGTGAGCGAGGAAGGCCCGGACCATTCCAAGACCTTCGAGGTGGAGGTCACCGTCGGGACCGAGCTGTTCGCCCGCGCGCGGGGACGGTCGAAGAAGGAAGCGGAGCAGGCCGCGGCACGGGAGACGTTGACGATGCTCGATTCCGAGGCCAAGAAGGACCCCGGCGCCCGCTGAACGCGGCCGCGCCCAGCGTTTCCTCCCATCCAAGGTGACATTCGACCGCATGCGACCCGCCCGCACCGCCGCCGTGCTCCTGACCGCCGCGCTGGCCCTCGTGGCCTGCGAGAAGCAGTCTCCGCCCGCCCCGCCGAACCCCCCGACGCCGCCCACGCCGCCGGCCGCACAGAGCGCCGCCCCGCCGGCGGCGACTCAGGCGCCGCTCGCGTCCGGCGGCCCATGGATGAGCAAGGCCGAGGCCGGAAAGGATCTCTGGGCCACGCTCAAGACCAGCAAGGGCGTCATCGTGGTGAAGCTGTTCAGCAAGGACGCGCCGAAGACGGTCGCCAACTTCGTCGGGCTCGCCACCGGGGAGAAGGAGTGGATCGACCCCCGTGACAACCAGAGAAAGAAGACCCCCCTCTACGACGGCACCGAGTTCCACCGGGTGATCCCGAACTTCATGATCCAGGGCGGCGATCCCACCGGCACCGGCCGCGGACAGCCAGGCTTCACCTTCGAGGACGAGTTCCAGAGCAGGCGTGGTTTCGACAAGAAGGGCATCCTGGCCATGGCCAACCGCGGACCCAACAGCAACGGCAGCCAGTTCTTCATCACCACGGCCACGCCCCATCACCTCGACGGGAAGCACACCATCTTCGGCGAGGTCGTCTCCGGTTATCCGGTGGTGGAAGGCATCTCCGAGGTGAAGACCATGATGGGCAACCGGCCGACCGAACCGGTCACCCTGATCTCGGTCACGGTGTCTGACAAGGCGCCCCGGAGCTAGTAGAGGGGCCCTTCGAGGCACGAAAGGAACAGCACGATGGGAATGGTCGACGAGGCGAAGGCCGGGAAGGACCTGTACGCGCACTTCGACACCACCGAGGGCAAGGTGGTGGTGAGGCTCTTCAGCAAGGACGCACCGAAGACGGTGGAGAACTTCGTGGGGCTCGCCACGGGCGAGAAGGAGTGGACCGACCCGGCCACCCGCGCGAAGAAGACCGGCACGCCGCTCTATGACGGCACCATCTTCCACCGCTGCATCGCCGACTTCATGGTCCAGGGCGGGGATCCGCTCGGCCGCGGAACCGGTGGACCGGGATACCAGTTCGCGGACGAGTTTCAGAGCAGTCGGCGGTTCGACAAGCCGGGCCTGCTGGCCATGGCCAATGCCGGCCCGAACACCAACGGCAGCCAGTTCTTCATCACCGTGGTGCCCACGCCCTGGCTGAACAACAAGCACACCATCTTCGGCGAGGTCGTCTCCGGCCAGGACATCGTCCGGCGCGTGGCCAACGAGGTTCCGAAGGGCGCCGGTGATCGCCCTCGCACCGACGTGCGCATCAACACGCTGACCATCTCCACCCAGCCCTGAGGCCCCCGCAGGACCCGGCAGCCACCGGGGAGGCCGCACGACCCGCCTCCTCCAGACCACCTTCTCGATGACCGTCCAGCGCTCAGGATTCGCCGCCCTTCTCGGCCGGCCCAACGTGGGCAAGAGCACGCTCCTCAATCGCCTGGTGGGGGAGAAGATCGCCATCGTCTCGCCCAAGCCGCAGACCACCCGGACCCGCATCACCGGGGTGGTCACCCGGCCGGAGGGCCAGGTGGCCTTCGTGGACACGCCGGGGATTCACGAGGCGAAGGGGGCGCTGAACCGCGCGATGGTGGAGGCGGCGCTCGGCGCGCTGGAGGACGTCGATCTGGTCCTGCTCCTGGTCGAGCCCGCGCTGGGCCCGGACGGGAAGACGCCCGAGGTCACCCCGGGCGTTCGGGCCGTCCTGGAGCGACTCGCCCAGGTGCGCAAGCCGGTGCTCCTGGTGGTGAACAAGGTCGACGCGGTGCCCAAGCCGCTGCTCCTTCCCTTCGTCGCCGCCCTGAGCCAGGTGCGACCCTTCGACGAGGTGCTCTTCGTCTCCGCGCTCACCGGGGAGGGAGTGGAGGACCTCCTCCGGACCACGCTCGCCCGGCTCCCGGAGGGTCCGCCGCCGTTCGACGCGGAGACCTTCACCGACCAACAGGAGGTCGGGCTGGCCGCCGAGCTGATCCGGGAGCAGGTGCTCCGCCACACCCGTCAGGAGGTGCCGCACTCCGCGGCGGTGGTGATCGACGCCTTCGACGAGAGCGAGCGCGCCCCGCTCCCGGGGAGCAAGCCGGGAGGCCTCCAGGGACTGGTCCGGGTGCACGCCACGCTCTACCTCGAGCGGGACAGCCAGAAGGCCATCGTCATCGGCAAGCGCGGCGCGATGCTCAAGGCCATCGGCACCGAGGCGCGGAAGGGCCTGGAGCGCCTGCTCGGCACGCACGTCTACCTGGACCTCCGGGTGAAGGTGGAGCCGCGCTGGACCGAGAGCGAGCGCGGGCTGCGGAAGGTGGGCCTGGCGTGAGACCGCTCGTCGCGATCCTGGGCCGGCCCAACGTGGGCAAGAGCACGCTCTTCAACCGCATCGCGGGGCGCCGGCTGGCCCTGGTGCGGGACGTGCCCGGCGTCACCCGCGACCGGCACTACGCCGACGCCGACTGGCAGGGGAGGCCGCTGGCGATCGTCGACACCGGCGGCTTCGTCACCGACGAGGGAGCGGGTCTCGCCGCGCAGGTGCGCGCCCAGGCCGAGCTGGCCGCGGCCGAGGCGGACGTGGTCCTGATGGTGGTGGACGGACGGACCGGGCCCACCGCCGCGGACGAGACGCTCGCCCGGGCACTGCGCCGGACCGGCAAGCCGCTGCTCCTGGTGGTCAACAAGCTCGATTCCCCGGCGGCAGCGGAGACCGGGACCGGCGACTTCTACCGCCTGGGGATCCCGGACGTGTTCCCGGTTTCCGCCGAGCACGCCCTGGGCTTCGATGCGCTGCTGGACACGGTGGTGGCGCGCCTGCCGGCACCGACCGAGCCGGCAGAGAGACCCGAGCCGGAGGAGAACGCGCCGGTCCGTCTCACCATCCTGGGCAGGCCGAACGTGGGCAAGAGCACCCTCCTCAATGCCATCGTCCGGGAGGAGCGGGTGGTCGTCAGCCCCGAGCCGGGCACCACCCGGGACCCGATCGACACCGCCCTGGAGCACGGCGGGCGGCGGTTCATCCTCACCGACACCGGCGGCATCCGCCGCCGCAAGGCAGTGGGGGAGGGGGTGGAGAAGCTCAGCGTCCTCGCCGCGCTCCGGAGCATGGAGCGGGCGGACGTGGCGGTCCTGGTCCTGGATGGCACCGAGCCCGGGGTGGACCAGGACGCACGGCTGGCAGGGCTGGTGGTCGAGCGGGCGCGCGCGCTCCTGGTGGTGGTCAACAAGTGGGACCTGGTGGCCAAGGACCCGCGCACCGAGAAGCGGACGCGCGAGGAGCTGAAGTGGACGCTGAAATTCGTGTCCTACGCGCCCATCATCTTCGTGAGCGCGCTCACCGGCTCCAAGGTGGAGAAGGTGCTGGACCTCGCCGCCGAGCTTCAAGATTCGTTCCGCCTGCGGGTGCCCACGCCCGCGCTCAACAAGCTCCTCGCGCAGCTGGTGGACGCCCACCCGGCGCCCATCGTCGACGGACGGCCACTGAGGCTGTACTACATCGCCCAGGTGGGCACTGCCCCGCCGGCCTTCGCGGTGACCACGAATCGCCCGGAGAAGGTCCCGGAGGCCTACAAGCGGTACCTGTCCAACCAGCTCCGCGACACCTTTGGACTGCGCGTCCCCATCCAGCTGTTCTTCCGGGAGAAGCCGGGCAAGGCCAAGCGGCTCGCCCGCAAGCGCCCCCACGCCCGTCGTTGACGTCCCAGCATCCAGATCTCTACAGTGCGCGCCCTTTCCGGGCCCCGAGCAAGAAGGACACCAGGACACCACGTGGCACAGGATCGGATGAGTCGACGGGAGCTCCGCGCGCCGGACGCGTTCCAGCGGGCGGGGGTCGAAGCCGAGGGCTGGATCGCGCAGCACCGGAACCTGGTGGTGGGAACGGTGGTGGCAGTCCTCGGAATCTTCTTCGTGGTGATGCTGATCCGCACGCTTTCCGAGAAGAAGGAAGGCAAGGCCCAGGCAGCCCTCGGCACCGCCCTGGGCGTGCTGTCCCGGCCGATCCAGGCCGACCTGCCCCCGGGGAGCACCGAGGACCCCGCCCCCTTCAAGTCGGAGAAGGACCGTGACCAGGCGGCGGTCACCGCTCTCTCCGGGATCCTGAGCAGCTTCCCGGGCACGAACGCCGCGGTGACCGCGACGCTGCCGCTCGCTGCGAGCGAGGTTCGCCTCGGGCAGCTGGATCAGGCCATCACCCACTACCAGGCCTACCTCCGCGGCGCGCCGTCGAGCGAACCGCTGCGGGCGGCCGCGCTGGATGGGCTCGGGCACGCCCGCGAGGCCAGAGGCGAGCTGCCCCAGGCGCTTGAGGCCTACGAGCGGATGGCCCGGGAGGAGAGCGCCGGGTTCCTGGCCGGCATGGGCTCCTTCCATCGCGCGCGCATCCTCGCCTTGATGGGAAAGAAGCAGGAGGCGGCCCAGGCCTTCGCCGAGCTCATCGCCGCCAGTCCGGGCACCCCCGCCGCCAGCCTCGCGCAGGATCGGCTGTCGGTGCTCGAGGCCGAGGGGTTCAAGGCCACCGTGGCCCCGAGGCCGGACGCCGGATGAGCCGCGGCGCGCTCCTGACAGCGGAAACCACGCCGGTCAATCCGCCCTCGCTCGGCCTTGCGGCCGATCGCGTCGGCGCTCGTCGGTTACGGGACACGGGCCCCGCGCCCTCCTCGCTCCTGGGCCTCGGCCGCAATTCCAGCGCGATCATCCGAGCGACCAGCCTGGTCTCCGCTCTGACCCTCGCCCTGGCAGGTCTGGGCGGCTGCGTGTCGGCGAGGGCGCCGGTGCTGACCGACCCCTTCTCGCGCGAGGCGGCCGCGCCGCTGGCGGTCTTCAGCATCGACTACTGGCACGCGATGATCGAGACCTCCACCACGATGGAGTTCGTCCCCCGCGAGTTCGCCACGCCGGCGGTGGACCCCGTCTCGGGCCGGCTGGTGGTGGGCACCCGCGACGGCGTGCTCCGCAGCGTGACCATCGACGGCAAGGTGCGCTGGACGGTGCCCACGCCCGCGCCCTTCTTCGCCGGCGTCCTGGTCCGCGACGGGGTGGTCTACTCTCCCGGCGGAGATGGCATTGTCCGGGCCCTGAAGGCCGACACCGGCGCCGTGCTCTGGACCTACGACTGCGGCGAGGAGCTGGTCACGGTTCCGGTGATGGCCGAGGGCCGAGTGCTGGTTGCCTCGCAGTCGGCCACTCTCTACGCGCTGGACGCCGCCGACGGGAAATGGGCGTGGCAGTACCGGCGCACCCCACCCGCGGGCTTCATCCTCCGGGGCGCCAGCACGCCGGTGGTGCGGGACGGCGTGGTGTACCTCGGCTTCTCCGACGGGCACGCCGCAGCGCTGGACGCCAAGACCGGCGGGGCGATCTGGGACCGGGTCCTCTCCACCGGTACCCAGTTCATCGACGTGAGCAGCACGCCCGGGTTCGATTCTGCCGGCCGCCTGATCGTCGCCTCGTACAAGGACGGCCTGTTCGCGCTGGACCCGAAGACGGGCGACACCGTCTGGCAGAGCAGCGCGAGCGGGCTGGCCTACGTGCTGGTACGGGGCTCGGTCATCTTCGCTGCCGGCGAGGACCGGCTCGCCGCCTATGGCGCGGAGACCGGCAAGAACATCTGGACGACGCCCCTTCCCGACCGCGCGGCACAGCAGCCGGCGCTTGCCTCGGGGCTGCTCCTGGTTCCCACGGGGAGGGCGCTGCTGTTCATCGAGCCGGTGAGCGGGAAGATTCTCCGGCGCTTCGACCCGGGGAAGGGCGTCACCGCGACGCCCGGAGTGTACGGTCCCGACGCGCTGGTGCTGTCGAATCTGGGCTTCGTCTACGGCCTGCACGTGACCCACCCCGGGGCGCTGTGAATCGCGAGATCCGGGTGGTGGCGGCGCTGATCCAGACCGCCCCCGGCCGCTACCTGGTGCAGCAGCGCCTGCCGGGGAAGAGCCGGGCGCTGCTCTGGGAGTTTCCCGGCGGCAAGGTGGAGCCGGGCGAGTCCGATGCGCAGGCCCTCCTCCGCGAGGCGCGGGAAGAGCTGGGGGTGAGTCTCGAGGTCGGACGGGAGCGCTTCGCCGTTCGCCACGCCTACCAGGACCTCACCGTGGACCTGCATCTCTACGAGGCTCGCATCGTGGAGGGAGCTCCTGCGCCGCTCGGGGCCCATGCGCTCCACGGCGCCACGCCCGAGGAGATGCTCGACATGGCGTTCTGCGAGGCGGACCTGCCGCTGCTCCGGCAGCTCGCGTCGGAGGGGCAGGGCAGGCTGGGCGGGTGATTCGCCGGACGTTCCAGCTGGTGCCGGGCATCGGCCCCTGGCGGGAGAAGGACCTCTGGGCCCGCGGGCTCGAAGGCTGGGAGGCGGTCCGGAGCGAGGGAGCCGCGGTGCTGGGCCGCACGCTCCACGATTCGCTCTGCGCTGCCCTGGACCGCGCCGAGGCAGCGCTCGATGCCGGTGACCTGCCGGCGCTGGTGCGGATGCTCCCGGCCAGGGAGCACTGGCGCCTCTGGCCGCTGATCGCCGACGAGGCGCTCTGTCTCGACATCGAGGCCGACGGGGTGGGGGAGCGACGCCGCCCCACGGTGGCGGGCTGCCTCGACCCCGACGGGCTGTGGAGCTTCATCGAGGGGCGGAACCTCGAGGCGCTTCCGGAGCGGCTCGCCCGGCGGTGGGTGTGGGTGACCTTCAACGGGGCCGCGTTCGACGTCCCCGTCCTGCGGCATGCCTTTCCCGGGCTTCCCCGGCCGGTGCTCCACCTGGATCTCAAGCCGCTCTGCCGCCGGATCGGACTGGGCGGTGGACTCAAATCCTCCGAGGACCTGCTGGGCATCGCCCGCCCACCGCACCTGCGGGGCCGCAGCGGCATGGATGCGGTGGTGCTCTGGCGTGCGTACCAGTCGACCGGGGACGTGGAGGCGCTGCGGTTCCTGGTCGAGTACAACCTGTACGACGCCTTCCAGCTCCGGGCGGTCGCCGATCACGCGTTCAATCACGCCGCCGAGCATCTCCACTGGCCCGATCGCGTGCAGCCATGGGACCGCGGCGTGGTGCTGTACGACCTGAGCCGGCTGCTGCTCGCGCTGGAGCCGACGGCGGCCGTGGATGCCGCTGGCCGCGCTGAGGCAGTCCCGCTCGACGTGCCCGACGCTGGGCACTGAGCGGCTCATCGGTCCGAGAAGCGCCGCGGAACCGTCGGCGGAGGCGTGCGTCCATCCGCCGCACGTCTTCCCCCGGCCAGGGCCCCTGAGGTAGGCCGGTGCCGTCATGCATCGTCGTGTCCTCATCCTCGCCACGGTGGCCGCCGCCCTCGCCGTGGTGGCCATCGAGCTGGTCATCCGCCGCGTCGCCACCGAGCCTCAGGCACTCCCGGCGTCCATCCGCCGGACGGCGGCCAGGCCCGATGGACCGCTGCCCACGCTGTGGTCCGTGCCCGCGTATCAGCTGGCGGACCAGGACGGGAAGACGCGGACCCCCCAGGACCTCCGGGGATCGGTCTGGGTCGCGGACTTCATCTTCACCAGCTGCAAGAGCATCTGTCCGGTCCTCACGGCGAAGATGGTCCAGGTCCAGCGAGCCGTCCCGGACGCCCGGCTGAAGTTCGTCAGCTTCTCGGTCGATCCCGAGCGCGACACTCCGGAGGCCCTGCACGCGTATGCGAAGCGATGGGCGCCGGACGAGAGGCGCTGGACGCTGCTCGCCACGACGAAGGAGAGCCTCGCCAGGCTGACCCGGGGGATGAAGACCCTCGTCGAGCCCCAGCCCGACCCGGATGCCACCCTGCACAGCGGGGAGCTGTTCCTGATCGACGAGAAGGGTCGGGTGCGCGGGCTGTACTCCAGCGACGGCGAGTCGTTCGCCCAGCTCGTCCCCGATGCCCGGAAGCTACTGTCCGAACTGGAGGGGACACCGACCACCGGGGACACGTCGGCCAGCATGCCCGAGGACGGCGCCACGCTCTATCGCCGCGCCGGCTGCGCCGGGTGCCATGAGGTCCCGGCCATCGCCCCCCCGCTCGCCGGCCTCGGCGGGCGGAAAGTGATGCTCGCCGACGGGCGGACCACCACCGCGACCGCGGAGTACATCCGCGAGTCGATCCTCGATCCGGCGTCCAAGGTCGTGGCCACGTACCCTCCTTCCATGCCCGGCTACCGTGGACATCTCACCGACGCTCAGGTGGACGACCTGGTGCAGTACATCCAGGGGCTGAAGCCGCCAGAGGGCGCTGCCCCGACGCCGGTGGCCAGCCAGGGCGCCGCCGTCGACCCCGTGTGCGGGATGTCGATTCACGCGGGTCCGGACACGCTCCACGTCACCCACGACGGGCGCACCGTGTACTTCTGCTCCGAGCACTGCCGAGACCGCTTCGTCGCCAACCCCACCGCGTTCAATCGCTGACCTCGCGTCCTCGCCCGCGCGCCGGCAAGGCGCTCCTCAACGATTGCGGCGCTTGCGCTTCGGAGGCGCTGGCTTCGGCCGTTCACGCTCCCCGCTGGTCCGAAATTCGAGGCGCTGCTCCGGTACCTCCTTCCCGGTGCCGTCGTCGAACGTGGCGCCGGACTGCGCGTCGACCAGCACCGCGTACCGGCGTCCGGGGTCCAGCGGCCGGAGCAGGTCGATCCGGTAGCGGAGCGAGGTCGTGCTCTCCTCGGGCACGTCGTCCGACTCCAGCGCCCGGTCCGACTCGTCCATGACCCGGATCCGCGCGTTGCGGAGCGGCCGGTTGCTCTCCAGCACCAGGCTGCGCACCGGTGACACCACCGGGGTCTCCAGCCCCAGCAGGGTGTGCCGCTCGGTCCCGCCGTCGGGCAGGGCAGCCAGCAGATCCAGGGCGAGGGGAATGGTCGGCCCGGCATCCAGCACCGCAGCCGTGGCCCCCGCATCGGGAACGACGGGCACCGGTCTCGCGCAGCCCGCGGTCGCCCCGATGACCGCACACAACTTCACGACCTTCCGGATGCGCATCGACCGGCGGACGTTAGCTTGCCTGTCCATGGCCGACACCTTCCGGTTCAGGAACCTCGACGGGTCCGGTCCCACGCCATTTCGCCGCGTGTTCCGGTGGATGGTGCTGGACCGGCTCACCGGACGGCGGCGACGGTCTCCGGCACGGACACCCGTCCCCGAGGTCCAGCCGGACGTGGAGGCGCTCCGGCGTCCACCGCTCGACGGGCTGCGCCTCACCTGGCTCGGGCACGCGAGCTGGCTGGTCCAGGGCGCGGGCACGTCGGTGCTCATCGATCCCGTGCTCGGCCCGCGCATCTCGGGGTTCATCCGGCGCAACGCGGGTCCGGGACTGACCGTGGAGCAGCTGCCACCCATCGATGCCTCGCTGGTGACCCACAACCACTACGACCACCTGGACCTGCCCACGCTCCGCGCGGTGGGGGCTCCGGTCGTGGCCGGCACCGGCACCCGGGCCAACCTCGAGGGCCTGCCCTGCACCGAGCTGGCCTGGTGGAACCGCCTCCACGTGGGCGTGGGCGGTCTGACCATCACCTTCGTTCCCGGCCAGCACTGGAGCCGGCGGGGACTGACCGACGCCAACGAGGCCCTCTGGGGCGGCTTCGTGGTGGAGGGAGGCGGAGCACGGGCCTACCACGCGGGCGACACGGCCTACTTCGAGGGGTTCCGGGAGATCGGCCAGCGCTTCCCGCACCTCGACGCCGCGCTGTTGCCCATCGGAGCCTACGACCCCGAGTGGTTCATGCGTCCCCAGCACATGAACCCCGAGGATGCGGTTCAGGCGTTCGTCGACCTCGGTGCCCGGCGGCTTCTGTCCATGCACTGGGGAACGTTCAAGCTCACCGACGAGCCGCTGGACGAGCCGCCGCGCCGGCTGAAGACCGAGTGGCAGCGGCGGGGCCTGCCGCCGGAAGCCCTCTTCGTCCTCCCCATCGGCGCCTCCCTGGCCCTCCTCGCCCCGGCGGAGGCGCCCTCGAACGCCGCCTGAGCACCGACTCAGGCCGCGAGGTCACCCACCTGTTGCGCGAGCCGCACCAGGTCGACCACCGAGCTGGCCTCCAGCTTCTGCATGACACGCCCGCGATGGACCTTGATGGTCTTCTCGGTGGTGCCGAGCTCGGCAGCGATCCGCTTGTTCGGCTTCCCCAGCGCCACCAGCGAGAACACCTCGCGCTCACGGGGGGTCAGGGTGGCGAGGCGGCGGGAGGCCGACTCTCGTGTCGCGCGGGCCTCGCGCCAGGCGCGGCCGCGGGCGACGGCGCGAATCACCGCGTCGAGCAGCGCTCCGTCGTCCACCGGCTTCTCCAGGAAGTCCACCGCGCCGCTCTTCATTGCCTGAACCGAGGCCCGGACGTCGGCGTCGCCGCTCATGAAGACCACCGGGACGTTTCCGGCACGCAGCTGGAACTGCGGCAGGAGCTCGAGTCCCGTCGCGTCCTCCAGCCAGAGGTCGAGCAGGAGGCAGTCGGGAATGGCTCCGGCCAGACGATCGAGCAGCTCCCGGCCCGAGCGCATCAGCTCCACGTCCAGCGCCGCTGCGCGCAGCAGCCGGTACAGCGCTCTGCACACGGTTCGGTCGTCGTCCACCACCCACACGACGGGAGCCGGGAGGATGCCGGGGTCGACGGAGCGCATCGGCCTGCGTCTTAGACTCGACAGCCGTGACCCGGTGGTTTCGCCAGACGTGAATTCTTCTTCACGCTCCAGATGGGTTGCATAATGTGAACTGAAGTCGCCTCGGATCAGTGTCCGGCACCCGGCAGCGCGCGGCGACGGGTGCCTGCAGGGCAGCCGCGCGATCACCACTCTCCTGCCCGCAACCGGTGAAGGTGGCACACGTCATCCACGGCCTCGAGGTCGGCGGGCTGGAGCGCCTCGTGGTGGACCTCGCCTCGCGCTCGCGCGCGTTCGGGGTGGACCCTTCCCTGGTCGCCTTCGGAGCGGATGGTCCCGTGCGCGCCTGGGCCGAGGCGGCCAGCGTCCCGGTCGTGGTCCTGGGGCCCCTCCGGGGGCTGCGGCCCGAGGCGATCCGGACGCTGGCCGGGGCGCTGGCCGGCGCCTCCATTGCCCACGCCCATGACCTCGGCCCGTGGCTGAACGCGGTGGCGGCCCGCGCACTCTCTCCCCGGACCCGGGTGCTGGCCACCTTCCACCAGCTCGCGCCGCCGATGGGCCCGAAGCGACGGGTGGCCCGGCTCGGCGCGCGGATCAGCAGCGCGCTCGTGGCCTGCGGCTCGGAGGTCCGGGCCGAGCTGCGCGGGTGGGCTCCCCCGGGCACCCCGGTGGTGACCATCGGCAATGGGGTGTCGCTTCCAGGCCCGGCGACTTCCGGGCAGCGGGCCCAGGCGCGGGCGCGGATCGGCCTGCCGGAAGGCGCGGTGGCCATCGGCTACCTCGGACGGATGCACCCGGAGAAGGGGCCCGATCTGTTGCTGGCGGCGATGCTGCGCCACCTGCGTGACGTCCCCGAGGCTCACCTGGTTCTCGTCGGCAGGGGCCCGCTCGACGACGCGCTGCGGGCCGCGGCGGCCCCGCTGGGAGCACGCGCGCATCTTCTCGGCGAGGTGGTGGAGGGTGCGGCGGACCTCCTGGCCGGGCTGGACGTGTACGCCCAGCCCTCCCGCAGGGAAGGGCGCTCGCTGGCCATGCTGGAGGCCATGGCGGCCGGGCTCCCCACGGTGGCCCACCGGCTCCCGGCGGTCGCCGAGCTCCACCCGGACCACACGACCGCGATGCTCGTGCCGCCGGAGGACGTGGACGCTCTCGGTGCGGCCCTTCTCGGGCTGGTCGGTGATCCGGCGCGGCGGAGATCGCTGGGCCAGGCGGCGCGGGCGCGCGCGTCCGCGTTCTCCATGGAGGCGATGGTCGAGGCCTACGTCCGGCTCTGGCGGGCCTCGGTCCCGGGGCGGGCATGACGGCCGTCCTGCACCTGCGCTCCGCCCAGGGGCTGTACGGCGCAGAGCGCTCGCTGCTCGCCCTGGCGCTCGCCACCGACGCCCCGTTCGAGCCCCGGATCCTCAGCCTGGTCCGGCCGGGGCGCGAGGACGTCCTCGGTGCGGCCGCGGCGCGTGCGGGGGTTGCCGCCACCCGGGTCGAGGCCCCGGGCAAGCTCTCGCCCTCCGCGCTCCTGGCCCTGGTCCGCCTGTCCCGCGGCGGGCTGCTCCATGCCCACGACTACAAGGCGCTGGTGCTCGCCCTCGCCGCGGGCGCCGTGACCCGGGCGCCGGTGGTCGCGACGTTCCACGGCGACACCGGGCACCTGCCGCGGGTGCTGGCCTACGAGCGGCTCGCGCGCTGGGCGGCGCGGTTCAGCGCCGGCGTGGCGGCGACCTCCGAGAGCCTGGCCGAGCAGATCCGGACCGCGGCGCCGCGCACCCTGGTTCACGTCATCCCCAACGGCATCGCCGTCGGGGCGCTTCCCACGCCGGCGGAGCGGCTCGCGGCGCGCCGTGCGCTGGAGCTTCCCGAGGACGCCCAGGTGGTCGCCTTCGTGGGAAGGCTGTCGCCGGAGAAGGCCCCCGAGGTCCTGCTCCAGGCCGCCGAGGGCACCGGCACGCGCGTCGTCGTCGCCGGCGAGGGGCCGCTCCGGGCGTCGCTGGAGGCCCGGGCGAACCGGGCCCGGGTCCGGTTCCTGGGCTTCGTTGCCGAGGTGCGTCCAGTCCTCGCCGCGGCGGACGTCCTCGCGCTGCCCTCGCGGACCGAGGGCCTTCCCCTGGCGGTGCTGGAGGCGATGGCCGCCGGCGTGCCGGTGGTGGCGAGCGCGGTGGGGTCGCTCCCCGAGGTGCTGGGGAACGGCGCTGGGCTGCTGGTTCCACCGGGGGACGTGAGCGCGCTCCGGCGGGCGCTGGAGCAGCTCTCGGCGCCCGAGCTGCGCGCGGCGCTCGCCGGAGCCGGGCGGCTCCGCGTGGAGTCGCGCTACGGGGTGGCGGCCATGGCGCAGAGCTACCGCGAGCGCCTCTATCAGCCCGCGCTGGAGAGCGCCCGCGGTCGGGCCCGGTGGCCGCAATTCCAGCCAAGGTAGAGCTGGACCAGCCGGGCGCCGATGCGCCGCCAGTCGTAGGACTGCGCCAGCTCCCATGCCGCGTCGGTCAGACGCGGGCCGAGGTCGGGCTCGCGGCGCAGCCGGAGCAGCGCGCCGACGAACTCCTCCGCGCTCTCGGCGTGGAGGAGATGCTTCCCATCCTCGAACGGCAGCCCCTCGGAGGCGAGCCGGGTCGCGACGATCGGAACGCGCGCCGCCGCGGCCTCGAGGACCTTCAGCCGCGTGCCCGAGCCCGCCCGGAGCGGCATGGCCGTGGCGAAGGAGCGGAGGAGCCAGGGGGCCACGTCGTCCACGCGGCCGGTGACCTCGATGTCCTCGGCGGCGAGCTCGCGCACCAGCGGCGGGGGCTTCCGGCCGATCAGCGTTAGCCGCAGCCCGGGGTCGGCCGCGCGCATCCGGGGCCAGACCTCGCGCGCCAGGACCATCGCCGCGTCCACGTTGGGACGCCAGTCGAACGAGCCGACGAAGCACACCCTGTCCCGTGGCTCCAGCGAGGAGGGGAGCGTCCGCAGCTCCACGCCGTTGGGGACGACATGGACCTCCCGCGCACCCGCCTGGCGCAGCGCCGCGGCGTCGAGCTCCGAGCAGGTCAGGACGGCATCCACGCCGCGGACGGTGCGTCTCTCCAGCCGGGCGATCGCCGCCGCCTGGCGCCGGAGGACGAGGCTCAGCGGCCAGCGGGAGACCTCCGCGAGCCGCTCGGCGACCTGTGCTTCCACGTTGTGCGCGTCCATCACCGTGCGGGCCCGCGGTGCGATCGCCCGCGCGTCGGGAAGCAGCTGGGCGGCGTGGACGTGGTCGAAGTGGACGACGTCGGCGGCCTGCTCCGCCAGCAGATGGCGGAAGGTTGCCCGGAGGTTCCGGCCCGCGTACCGGGCGTAGCCCACCGGGCCCCCGCGGAGCACGCTCCCGATCTCGGACAGAGCCCAGCCCGCGGTTCCCCCCGTCTCCCGGGCCGTCACCACCCGGCCCCGGAGCCCGGAGCGCAACGCCCGCGCATCTCCCCCCGGAAGGTCGGGGGCGAGCACCGTCACCTCGAACGCAGCGTCGAGGGCGCGGAGCAGCTGGAGCGCACGAAGCGTGCCCCCGGAGTCGGCAGGAAACGGAATCCTGGGAACAACGTGGAGTATTTTCACTGGAAAGGCTTGCGATTCCTCACGGCCGAGGGGAACGTGCGTTCCACCGGGCGCCACGCCAAGGGGGACCTCGGTGACCCGGCGGAGCAGGAGCGTCCTCCCCCCGTACCGGAGTGTCCGATGATTCACGAACTCGCGCGTAACTGGGGCTGGGTCGCCCTCCGTGGTGCCGTGGCAATCATTTTCGGCGTGCTGGCGCTGGCATGGCCGGCATCGGCCTTCGCCGCCCTCGTGCTGCTCTTCGGTGCCTACGCCTTCGTCGACGGCGTGTTCGACCTGGTGGCGCTCTTCCGGGGCCAGGGAAAGGACCGCTTCTGGCTGCTGGTCCTCGAGGCCGTGGTCGGCATCGGCATCGGCATCCTCACCATCGCCCACCCGGCGGCGACCGCCCTGGTGCTGCTCTACTACGTGGGCATCTGGGCGATCCTCACCGGCATCTTCGAGCTGGCGGCCGCGATCCGGCTGCGCAAGGAGATCACCGGCGAGTTCTGGCTCGGCCTGGCGGGCGTGCTCTCCATCCTCTTCGGCATCGTGCTCTTCGCCGCTCCTGGCCCCGCGGCGCTGGCCCTCACGATCTGGATCGGCGCCTACGCCCTCATCTTCGGCGTGATGCTGCTCTTCCTGGCCTTCCGGCTTCGCCGCCACCTCGAGGGACACCCGACGCCGGGGGGCACCGGAACGCCGGCCACCGTCACCCGCTGACCTTCGGCGCCGCCTCCATCCCCCGGGTGAGCGACTCGAGCACCAGGGCGAAGTTCTGCCACGGCCGCCCGGTGGCCCGGCGCATCCCGATGGTGCAGGGGTGGTTGGAGACGAGGTGGACGTCGAACGACCGGCGGGAGATCTCCTCCGCCTCCGCCCGGGTGGCGGAGGCGGTCAGCTCGGGGTGAAGGAACCCGCGATCCCCGGCGAAGCCGCAGCACCCCGCCCGGTCGGGCACGACGACCTCCTCGGCCACGGCCTTGCCGATCCCCACCAGCTTCGGCACCAGGCCCATCTCCACCAGCGAGCACACGGGGTGAACGACCGCCGACCCCAGCCGCCGGTCCGTCCGGAGGCGGGGCAGCAGCGTGTCGTGGACGAACTCGACCGAATCGAGGATCCGCAGGCGATCGAAGCGCTCGCGGTTCGCCGGGGTGAGCGCCTGGCGAGCCTCGCGGAAGCCGTGCGCGCACGAGCTTCCCTCGACCACCACCGGCAGATGCCCCTCCCCGGTCCACCGCCAGAGGCGCTCCAGGGTGGCGTTGGCCATGGCCTCGTCGCCCTGGACGTAGCCCTTGGAGTGCCAGGGCGTGCCGCAGCAGGAGCCGGCGATGTCCTCCGGGATGTGCACCGGGACCCCGGCGCGGCCGGCGAGCGCCACCAGCGCCTCGGGGATGGTGGGGCGCTCTGGCTCCCCCTCGGCCGGTCCGAACATCCGGACCACGCAGGCCGGGAAGTAGATGGCCTGCGCGCCCTCCAAGCCGGTGCGGGGCAGGGGAGGGGCGGCCCGGGGCATGTCCGGTGTCCAGCGAGGGACGAGGTCGTCACCGAGCACGGCGCGTAGCGCATCGGTCATCGCTCCCACCGCGCGATGGCCGATGACCGAGGCGAGCGCGTTCCCGGCGGCGAGGCTCGCGCGCGCCATCCGTTCGGTGGTCCGCCCGGACAGCGCGGCCCGGAGCCCCACGTCCCTGCCGAAGTCCGAGTGCTGCGCGGCGCGGAAGCGCTTCACCAGGGCACCGGTGTCGATCGAGACCGGGCAGCGGGTCTGACACATGCCGTCCCCGGCGCAGGTGTCGAGCCCGGAGTACTGGTAGTCGCGCCGGATCTCCTCGGAGACGGTTCCCGCCGGCCGACGCTCCAGCTCGCGGCGAACGACGATGCGCTGCCGGGGGGTGAGCGTCAGCTCGCGGCTCGGACACACCGGCTCGCAGAAGCCGCACTCGATGCACATGTCCGCCTCGCGCTCGATCGAGGGCAGCGACTTGAGGTCCTCGAGGTGGGACTTCGGGCCGGCGGGGACGATCACCCCGGGATTGAGGATGTTCTGGGGATCGGCCAGCGCCTTGAGCCGGCGCATGATCGCCAGCCCCTCCGGTCCCCACTCGGTCTCCACGAAGGGAGCCATGTTCCGGCCGGTCCCGTGCTCGGCCTTGAGGGCTCCGTCGTACTTGCGGACCACCAGCGGGACCAGGTCGTCGACGAAGCGCGCGTACTGGTCCACCGCCGCCTGGTCGTTGAAGGACTGGGTGATGACGAAGTGGACGTTTCCGTCCTTGGCGTGGCCGAAGATGATCGCGTTCTGGTATCCGTGGGTGCGGAACAGGCCCTGGAGGTCCACCGCCGCGTCGGCCAGATGCGGGATGGGGAAGCACACGTCCTCGATGATGACCGTCGTTCCGCTCCGCCGGACTCCCCCCACCGTGGGGAACAGACCCTCCCGGACCCGCCAGAACCGCGCCTGCAGCTCGGGGTCGCGGGAGAACTCCGCCGGCACGACCAGGGGAAGGGTGCCGGTGACGCCTGCCGCGGCCGCTTCCAGGCCGGGGAGCTCGACCTCCTTCCCGGTCTGGAACTCGCAGAGGAGCGCCGCCGGGGCCGCCCCGAGACCGCGGAGGTCGGTGGGCATCCCGGGCTTCCCCGACGCGGCACGGAGGCTGGCGGCGTCCAGGAGCTCCAGGGCCCTCGCCCCCGAATCGCGCAGCGGAGCGATGGCCGCGCACGCCGCGTGGATGTCGCCGAAGAAGAGCAGCCCGGTCGACTTGTAGGGAAGCACCGGGACCGTCTCCATCACCGCCTCGGCGATGAAGGCCAGCGTCCCCTCGGAGCCCACCAGGACGTGGGTGAAGATGTCGACCGGCCGCTCGAAGTCGACGAAGGCGTTGAGCCCGTACCCGGTGGTGTTCTTCATCCGGTACTTCGCCCGGATGCGCTCCACCAGCCGCGGGTGCGCGCGGATCTCGTCCCTGAGGTCCAGCAATCCACGATGCAGCTCCGGCTCGCGCGTCCGGAGCAGCTCGTCCGCGCCGTCGGCACCGCTGTCGATCACCGTACCCGAGGGCAGGACGAAGGTCAGCGAGTGGAGGGTGTGGTAGCTGTTCTGCTCCACCCCGCAGCACATCCCGCTGGAGTTGTTGGCCAGGATGCCGCCGAGCGTGCAGGAGCGGATGCTCGCCGGGTCGGGACCGATCTTCCGCCCGAACGGGCGCAGGAGCTGGTTCAGATGGTCTCCGATCATTCCCGGACGGGCGCGGATGCGGAGCCCGTCCTCCTCCACCCGCGCCGAGCGCCAGTGCCGCGCCACCTCCACCAGCAGCCCATCGGAGAGCGACTGGCCTGAGAGACTCGTTCCGGCGGCACGGAAGGTGAGCGGGATACCTCGCTCCCGGCTGAGAGCGAAGAGCCGTTGCACCTCGTCGACCGAGCTGGCGAGCACCACCGCCTGGGGCAGCAGCCGGTAGAAGCTTGCATCCGAGGCGAAGGCCACCCGATCGAGTGGCCGGGTGAGGACCCGTTCCGGCGCCGCGCAACGGGCGAGCTCGTCCACCAGATCCACGGCCGGCGGGAGCAGCTGGTTCGAGTCCGTCGCCATGGCGCGCATCAAACCGAATCCCGGGGGCGTCTGGCGAGGTTCTCGCAGGCCTCGGCCCCTCGACGAGCAATCGGGGGTCCCGGGGCGCATCTTTTGCGCCGTCGGTCCCCCGCGCAGCGTGCCGTGCACCCGAGAGAGAGGAGACCCACTCCGATGACCCCCTCGACCCTCCGCCGCCTCCGGAGCACCAGCCCCCGCCGGAGCTCACCCCGGGCCACCCACCCCCGAAGCAAGGCCCGCTCCTTCGTCTTCCGGTTCGACCAGCTCGCCGAGGTCAAGCGAAGCGCGAGGACCTGGGACGAGGTCAAGGCCCTCCTCGGCGGCAAGGGGGCCAACCTGGCGGAGATGACTCGTCTGGGGCTGCCGGTGCCGCCAGGCTTCACGGTGACCACCGAGGCCTGCCGGGCGTTCCTCCGGAGCGGAAACTGGCCCCGCGGCCTGTGGGAGGAGGAGGTGGCAGCGCTGCGGGAGCTCGAGGGACGCACGGGCAAGCGCTTCGGGGACGCCTCGAATCCGCTGCTCGTCTCCTGTCGCTCCGGCGCGAAGTTCTCGATGCCGGGGATGATGGACACCGTCCTCAACATCGGCCTGAACGGGGAGACCGTGAAGGGCCTCGCCCGGCTCACCGGCGACGCGCGCTTCGCCTGGGACGCGTACCGGCGCCTCATCCAGATGTACGGGACGGTGGTGATGGGGATCCGTGACGAGCCGTTCGAGCAGCTCCTCGCCGAGTGGCGGGCCCGCCGCGGCGTGGAGAACGACGCCGACCTGCGAGCAGAGGACCTCCGCACCATCGCCGGGCGCTTCCGGGAGATCGTCCGCGAGCAGGCCGGCCGGGAATTCCCCGACGATCCGCTGGAGCAGCTGCGGCTGGCCACCGAGGCAGTGTTCCGCTCCTGGCAGGGCAAGCGCGCGCAGGACTACCGGAAGGCGGCCGGCATTCCGGACGACCTCGGGACCGCGGTGAACATCGTGGTCATGGTCTTCGGCAACATGGGGAAGGGCTCGGCCACCGGCGTGGCCACCACCCGGAACGTCTCGACCGGCGAGAACGAGCTGGAGGGCGACTACCTCCTCAACGCCCAGGGCGAGGACGTGGTCGCCGGAATCCGCGCCACCCAGCCCATCGCGCAGCTGGCGGAGGAGATGCCCGAGGCCTTTGCCGAGCTGAAGCGCATCGCCCGCCTTCTGGAGAAGCATTACCGGGAGGTGCAGGACATCGAGTTCACCGTGGAGCGGGGCGTCCTGTGGATGCTCCAGACCCGGGACGCGAAGCGCACCGCCCGGGCCGCGGTGCAGATCGCCGTCGACCTCGTGAAGGAGAAGCTCATCACTCGCGAGGAGGCGGTACTCCGCGTGACGCCGGAGCACGTGGACTTCTTCCTCCACCCCCAGTTCGACCCGGAGTCGATGCGCGCAGCGCGGGCGGATCGGCGGCATCTGGCCAGCGGCCTCAACGTCTCCCCGGGAGCGGCGGTGGGCCAGCTGGCGTTCGACGCCGACACCGCCGAGCGCTGGGCGAAGGAGAAGAAGGCGGTGGTGATGATCCGCGCCGAGACCAAGCCAGACGACGTCCATGGCATGCTCGCCGCTCGCGGCATCCTCACCAGCCGCGGAGGCCGGACCAGCCACGCGGCGCTGGTGGCCCGGCAGTTCGGAAAGCCAGCGGTGGTGGGGGTGATGGCCCTGGAGGTAGACCCGGAGAAGCGGGAAGCCATCCTGAAGCGGTCCAGCACCGTGCTGCGCGAGGGCGACTGGGTCTCCATCGACGGGACGACCGGGGAGGTGTTCCTCGGCCAGGTCGAGACGATGCAACCCTCGCTCGAGGACCCCGCGCTCATCGAGCTGCTCGGCTGGGCGGACCGCTTCCGTCGCCTGGGGGTGTGGGCCAACGCCGACTATCCGCGCGACGCCGAGCGGGCGCGTGGGCTGGGAGCGGAGGGAATCGGCCTTTGCCGGACCGAGCACATGTTCTTCGAGACCGAGCGGCTGCCGCTCGTCCAGACACTGATTCTCTCCCGCTCGGAGGAGGAGCGCGGCGAGGTCCTCCGCCAGCTTCTGCCGCTCCAGCGGGCGGACTTCGAGGGCCTCTTCCGGGCCATGGATGGGCAGCCGGTCACCATCCGGCTCATCGACCCGCCGCTGCACGAGTTCCTCCCCGCGCACGACGCGCTCCTGCGGGAGGTCACCGAGCTGGAGACCCGCCAGGAGCTTGGCTCGGAGACCACGCCCTCGGAGGCAGCGACCCTGGAGCTGAAACGGCGGATGCTCGAGACCGTGGAGCGGCTGCGGGAGATGAATCCCATGCTGGGGCTCCGGGGCGTCCGCCTCGGCATCCACATGCCGGGTCTGGTGCGGATGCAGGTGCGCGCCATCTTCGAGGCGGCGTGCAAGGTGGCCGAGGCGGGGGTCCGCGTCTTTCCGAAGATCATGATCCCCCTGGTCACGCACGGGAACGAGCTGCGCTGGGAGCAGAAGGCGCTGGAGGAGGAAGCGCGGGCGGTGATGGCCGAGCGGAAGCGGAAGATCCGCTACCGGTTCGGGACCATGATCGAGATCCCCCGGGCGGCGTTGACCGCCGACGAGATCGCCTCGCTGGCCCAGTTCTTCTCCTTCGGGACCAACGACCTGACCCAGACCACCTTCGGCATCTCCCGCGACGACGCGGAGACCAGCTTCCTCGCCGAGTACCTCACCGCGGGCATCCTCCCCGAGAACCCCTTCGACCACCTCGACGAAGCTGGGGTGGGGCGTCTGATGCAGATGGCGGTCGACCTGGGGAGGAAGACACGCCCCGGGCTCGACATCGGCATCTGCGGGGAGCACGGGGGCGACCCGAAGAGCATCGCCTTCTGCCACCGGCTGAATCTGGACTACGTCTCCTGCTCGCCGTTCCGGGTTCCGGTGGCAAGACTGGCCGCAGCGCACGCGGCGCTGCGGGAGCGACAGGCGAAGCCAGCCGGCCGGAGGTAGGCCCGCCTTTCGGAGGACCTCAGCGCGGGGGCAGCGTCGGGTCGGAGACCCGCCCTGGATCGTTCGGCGCGCGCATCGGCGAGTAGGGCGCCGTCTGGTACGGGCTCGTGCACTGACAGACCCGACAACCCCGTGCGGCGTCGCGCGAGCAGTCCGGCGTGGTGGCACAGTGAAGCCCCTGGGACTCGGGACAGAGGTCCTTGTCGGTCATCGCGCACGCCGGGGCGAGAAGGAGCGCGACCGCGAGGGCGAGGGGGCGAGGGCGCATGCGGCCCGGAGCGTAGCCCGATGGCGGCTCAGCGAGAGGAAACCTGCTTTCCCACCCAGAGGCTCTTGGGCATCATGCAGTGCACGCCCTTGCGGACGTCCACCACCTGGCTCACCCGGCAGTCGCCGGCCATGGCGGTCAGCGAATAGGCCTCCTCGCGGGTGAGGCCCTTGGTGGTGCTGAGGAAGTCCACCATCTCCCCGACCGCGTTCACCATCGCCTTTCCGAGGTCCTCGTCGAAGCCAACGGTGATCCAGTGGGTCTTGGTCTCGATGCGCGGCCAGGTGAGCTTCCTGTCGTGGTGGACGATGGGCTGGATCTCGATCGACTCGAAAGAGCACTCCAGCGCCGTGAGGTTCACCTCTCCGTTCCCCTGGGCGCAATGCGAATCCCCGGTCCAGATGAGCCCACCCTCGAGGAAGACCGGGATGAAGATGGTCGATCCCGCTGTCAGCTCGTTGATGTCCATGTTGGAGCCATTCTTCCAGGGCCGCAGCGTGCTCACCGGGGCCATGGGGTCCTTCGCTCCGCCCTTGCGCGGCGAGGGGTCGTCCGGATCGATCCCCACCGCCAGGGTGCCAGGGAAGGGGCGGAGAGGGATCTCGATGCCCGGCTTGAAGGTGGTGGTGGCCTTCTTCGGATCGAGGTCGAAGTAGTGGACGTAGCCCTCGGGGAACTGGGGGGCCAGCGCACCGATGGTCGGGAACTCCTTGCCCGGAAGGTTGAAGTTGGTTCCCACCTTCTTGGGGACGATCTTCCGGATCCGGATCTCCATCACGTCGCCCGGCTTCGCTCCCTTCACGAAGATGGGACCGGTGATCGAGTGAGGACCGCCGCCGGGATTCTCCTTCCGCAGCTCGACGATCTTCTCCATCGTCGTGCCCTTCTGGATCTGGTCCCGGGCGTGCATGAGCGTCTCGATGGAGACGATGTCGCCGGACTCGACGGTGAGCTTGGGCGGCTCCTTCGGATCCAGCCACCCCCACTGCACCGAGTCGGGCGTCGCGGTGAGCCGGTGGGTCTTCGGAGCGGCCTCGGCGACCGCGGCGGTGGAAAGCATGGCGGCAACGAGCGCCACGGCGTGCACGCGCTTCTTGGACATGGTCGGCCCCCTCGAGCTCGAGCTGCCCGGAGATGGCAGCGGTGGCGAGGGTAGGAGCGCGAGACCGGCGCGTCCAACCGACCGGCTGGTATTGCAACCCAGTGGCGTCAAGTCCCCCCCGGTCTGGACGCTCGCGCCGATCTGCCTCAGACGCCCGCGTTCCCCGTGCGCTCGGTCTCCTTGACCGCCGCAGGCAACGGCCTGCCACGGGACGACTGGACCAGGACGATTCCCGCGGCAACTGCGGCAAGCCCGAGGCCGTCCAGCGGCCGCACCGGCTCGCCGAGGAGCAGCGCCCCCAGCCCCAGCCCGAAGATCGGCGTCAGGAAGTAGAAGGCGCTCACCCGGCTGGCCTCGCCATGCCTGAGCAGCCAGAACCAGAGGAACGTCGCCCCCACGCTCATCACCAGGATCAGGTAGGCCAGATTGAGGATGAACTCGGCGGTGGGCGGGAGGTGAGGGTTTCCCTCCAGCAGGATCGCCAGGGGCAGCAGCGCGACTGACGCGGTGCCGAGCTGAACGGTGTTCGCCGCCAGGAGATCTTCCGCCGTCCGAAGGCGCTTGAAGACCAGGGTCGATCCGACGAGCGCCACCACGCCGACGAATGCGAGGAACACGTCCACCGGTCGCGCCGCCTGCGTCCCGGCACGAGCCCACATCGTGACCAGGACGCCGCCGAACCCGAGAAGCAGCCCGACGATCTTCCTCCCGGTCAGCGGCTCGTTCAGAAGTGCCGGCGCGACCAGGGCAAGGAGGAGGGGATTGGTGCTGGCGATGATCGC
>Ga0070664_100000216_pt1 | contig 41059 bp, 33 predicted proteins | sample KBSC73metaG_FD_65863 | JGI IMG/M metagenome (GOLD analysis project Ga0070664, IMG submission 65863) | Corn rhizosphere microbial communities from Kellogg Biological Station, Michigan, USA - KBS C7-3 metaG | ecosystem: Host-associated > Plants > Roots > Rhizosphere > Soil ... | reverse complement strand
CAGGATCACGACTTCTTCGTGTCCGGCAGCCCGGCCATGGTCCGCTCGACGCTGCGCACGCTGGCCGAGATGCAGGTCCCGGCGATGCGCATCAAGTACGACGCCTTCGGCGACATGTGAACCGTCCCGGGTCAGTAGACCCAGGGCTGGTCAGCCTGGTCGTACTGGGTGACGGGCACCAGCGGCGCCCCCGCCGGCATCCGGTCGGTGTAGAGCCGCCCGTCCAGGTGGTCCACCTCGTGCGCCACCAGCCGGGCCACCGCCTGCTCGTAGGTGACGCGGATCCGCTCGCCGGTCAACCGGGCGCTCTCCACCGTCAACTGGAGCGGCCGGGCCACCAGGCCACGCTCGTCGAAGAACGACAGACAGCCCTCGAACTGTTCGTCGGTCTCCGCCGAGGCCGCCACCACGCGCGGGTTCAACAGCACGATCGGCTCCCGGGCGCCGACCGGACGCACCAGCGCCGCCGCGAGCGGCAGGCCGAGCTGCGGCGCCGCGAGGCCGATTCCCTTGCGGAAGCGGTGCAGTCCGGTGATGTGCGTCAACGCCCGGCCCAGCCGGTCCAGCGTCTCCTCGGCCAGCGCGGCCTCGCGGGGCAGGTGGAACCACCGGCCGGGGTGCCGGAGCACCTCGGCCCCGCGCTGCACGATTCCGGCGGCGGCCATCCGGACGCTCGGCGGCACCGTGGCCGGCTCGACGCGTGGGGGCCCGGCCGGAGGCCGTCCGCCCGGACGCTGATCGCGGCCGTTACTGGCCGCGATCACGGTGCGCTGCGCGGGCACCGGCGGCGCCCGGAACCGCCATTCCAACCGGTACCGGGCGTGCAGCGGCGGGTTTTCGCAGGCCCAGCCGAACACCGCCCGGTCACCCTCGATCTCCTGCTCGATCGGGGTGCGCAACGGCACCGACTCGGCGCTCAGCGTCGTCTCGACGCCCCAGACGACGGGACGCAGCGACATCGGCAGGTCCAGTTCGATGCGCAGCCGGCGGGTGGGCAGCCGGACCGCGCGCTGGAACCACGGACCCCACTTGTCGGCGCCGACGTGGTACGTGTACTGGATCGTCGCCCGCTGGCCGGGGTAGAGCGGGAAGCGGCCGCGGTCGTTCTCGAACAGCAGCCAGGCTTCCTTGAAGGCGTCCCTGTCGCTCTTCGGACGCCATTCCATGCGCTCGCCGCCGCTGGACGCGATGAGGTGCAGTTCGTCCCAGGTGAGCGGGTGTTCGCGGTGGTGCTTGTTGGAACGGTCGCTCTCGTTGGGATAGCGGTCGACCACGATCCGGATCAGGTAACGGGTCACCGGCTCGGTGCCCGCGTTGTAGAGCGAGCGGCGCACGGTGCAGCGGTACCGGCCGTCGACGTACGACAGCCGCGCCACCTCGCGCTCGACCACGAGACCGGTGCTCGACGGCAGCCAGGCGTCGCTGCCCGCGGCGGCGCGGTCGGCGCCGCTCGCCGCCGCTCCCCCGGCCGGCGGGGCGACGGTCGCCCGGCTCGCCGCCCGCGCGGTGGTGCGCAGCTCGTCGTACTCCCGGTACCGGCGCCAGATCGCGCCGCCGGCCTGCAAAACGGCCTCGGCGCGCTTGGCGAAGTCTTCGGTGGGGCGGTGGCGGTGGGCCTCCACGTGGCTCAGGTAGGACGGGTCGAAGCCCATCTCGGCGGCCAGGGCCTTCTTGGACAGCCCGCGTTCCAGCCGCCAGCGCGCAAATTCGGATACGAACTCCGCCGACGCCCGTTGTACCGGGGACTCGCCCGTTCCCATCGATCCAGCCCACAGGGAGACGGCCCCTGTACGGACAGTGTCGCTGTCCTGACAGAAGGGCTAGGTAGCGACGACGGATTCCTGACAAAAGCCTTGACAAGGCATCGGCCGGGCGGCGAACGCGCCGGTCTCCCCAATTGCCGCCACATTGTGTAACCCACTCACGACCCATTCGGCGATTGGTTAGCCTTGCCTAATAGCGCTATGGTTGGGCGCTTGAATCCGCGAACTGGGGGTATCTCACGGTGGTGCTAGCCGTGCAGCGAGACGCGCTCGACGCGTCCCTCGCCCCCGTTGTCGCGACGCTGCGTGGCATCGCGGCTCAACACGGTGACAAGCCGGTGTACGGCCTGGCGCCGGAGGTCGTGGTGGCCGACGCGTCCGGATGGACCCCGGCCCGCGACCTCATGTCCGGCACCGGTCTCGACGATTTCCTGGACGCGGCGAAGCAGCGCTGGAACGCCCAACCGCACGCCGCCGCCGCGCTCGCCTGGAAGTGCTACACGTACTGGACCGCCCTGCCGGCGCTGATCGGCTACGCCGGCGCGCGCCGGGTTCCGCTGCCCCGCCCCGACGACGTCCTGGTGCGCTACTCCGAACACCAGCCGTTCCTGCGCACGGCGATGCGGCACCCGACGGTGGCGGTGCTGCCGAGCGACCCGCTGGCCGCGTTCGCCGTTTCGGGCCGGCGCAGCCGCCAGCACGGCTTGCGGGTCGTGGTCTGCGCCGACGACGCGGCGCTGCGTGCGGAGCTACGCCGGGCGCTCGTCGACGACCACCTCGAGCCGCTCATGGGCGCGATCCGGGAGCGGGTGCACCTGGGCCGCCGCACCCTGTGGGGGTCGCTGGCCTCCGGGGCGGCGCACGCCCTGGCCAAGGTCGAAGACCTGGTGCCCGGTCCGGTACTGCCGCTGATCGACGAGGTACTCACCGCGCTCGGCGTCGCCGACCTCGTCGACGTCACCGTCGACCCGTCGACGGGAGCGCTCTCGATCGCCCGGCGCACCTGCTGCCTGGCGTTCACGCTGCCCAAGCCGAAGATCTGCACCGGCTGCTGCATCCGCTGACGCGGCGCGAGTGGGTCTATGCCGCCGCGGTCATCGGCCTGACGTCCCAGACCCACATGCCGCCGGCCAGTACGCCGGGCGTCCCGACCACCTGATCCAGCCAGGCCCGCAACTCGGGCGCCTTCCAGTGGTGCGCCGGCAGCAGCAGCGTGGTCACGCCGAGCGCCCGGAAGTCGGCGGCGGCCTGGGCCCGCAGTTCGGGCGTCACCTCGAACACCGCGTTCTGCTCGGCGATCTGCGACATGATCGTGGCCGTCTGCGGATACACCGGCCCGAACATCGCTGTCTTCTCCGGGTTGTTCGGATCCGGAGTCAGGAAGTAACCGCCGAAGATGGTGAAGTTGAGGTCGGCGGCGGTCTGCCACTGCATCGCATGCAGGCTCGGGTTCCAGCCGGGCGGCACGCCCATCACGACACCGTTTCGCGGGACGTACTCGCGATACATGTCGGTGGTGAAGAACGCCGGCACGAACGGACGCTCGAACGCCGGCAGCGGCGTCGGCGTCAGCGGGACCAGCACGATGGCCAGCACCAGGATGCCCATCATCCGCACCAGCCGGGCCTCCGCTCCGGCCGCCGGGCCGCCGGCGTCGTCGGTGTCGGCCGCCCGCGCCGCGGACGCGGCCGCGCTCTCCCGGACCACGTCGGCGAATCTCTTCACGGCGATCGCCAGCATGCAGCCGATCACCGGCGTTACCACGAGGGCCAGCCGGGTGGGCACCACGGAGTCGAACAGGGGCAGGGTGTCCAGCCAGCCCCACGGCGCGGGGATATCGAGCGGCTCGCCGCCCATCTTCGGCTCGGAACCGAGCGACAGCAGCGCGAACACCACACCGGTGACGGCGAGCCCACGCATCACGACGTCGCGCCGCAGCCAGACCACGACCACCAGCAGGGCGAGCATCAGCGGCCAGCCGAAGAACGAGTTCTCCTCGGTCGCGTTGTTGGCGATCCGCCCGGCGATCTCCGGGTCACCGGCGATCGAGCGCCGCGCGAACGACCAGTAGCTGGCCAGGTCGCTGCCGTAGAGCAGGATGTAATCGGGCAGGCCGCGGTAGTGACCACGGCCGAAGAACTGGTGGTACAGCGGGTAGACGAGCACCACACCCGCGAGCAGCACAGCCGTGCCGAGGCTCCACAGCGCGTCGGGCAGCCGGGCGGCCAGCTCCCGCGGCCGCGAGATGGCGTAGACGATGAGGAAGATGCACAGCGCCATCGCGAGCAGGAACAGCAGTTCCTCGTTGATGAACACCTGCAGGATCACAAGGCCGCCGAGGATCAGTCCGCGCACCACCGGACGGCGTCCGGGCGTGCCGAGGCGCAGCACGGCCAGCAGGATCAGCGGCAGCAGGTACTGCCCGGCCAGGTTCGGGTGCCCGGTCGCCTGCGAGATCATTGCCGGCGCGAACCCGCAGAACGCGCCGCCGACCGCGGCGGCGGCGCGGTGGTTCAGCAGCTTGTTCAGGACGAAGTACCAGGCGGCCGCGGTGCCCGCCAGCGCCAGCGTCTCGACCAGGACGAACGTGACGTCGGCACCGAAGAGCCACGTCACCGGCGCGAACGGGATCGCCAGCGCGAGCACCGACGTGTTTGCCATGAGGTTCAGGCCGTACGGCGCGTTGATCTTCATGGAGAACAACGGGTTGTCGAAGTGGGCCAGCGAGTTGGCGCCGTTGGTGAGCAACCATTCGAACCAGACCTGGTCCTGGTAGTTGTCGAGGAGCATGCGCCCGCCGGGGTTGCGCCACAGGTTGCCGAGCAGGACGACGGCCGCCACCAGGTACGCGACGTAGGGCAGCGCCTTGAAGAACGCGCGGGGAATCGCGACCGCGTCCGCAGCTACGGACGGGTCGTCGAAACCGTCGAGGGCGTCGGCCTCCGACGGCACCTCCTCGGCACCGTCGAGGGCATCGGCGCTCGCCGGGCTGCGTCGGCCCTCGGCGGAATCCCGCTCGGGTTCACTCTGATCGATTGTCATCGTGCGGAGGGCGTGGGATTCGAACCCACGTCGGGTTGCCCCGAACCGGTTTTCAAGACCGGCGCCATCGGCCACTAGGCGAGCCCTCCAGACGCCGGTGCCCGGCAGATCCGGCGGCGCGCGATACAGCTTAGCCCCGGGCCGCGAACTCCTGGACATCCCAGACCCACACGTCATCGATGCGACGCCCGGGGCCGACCAGCAGATCGACGATCGTTTTGACCTGCTCGGCGCGCGGACTGTCGACGGGCAGCACGAGCGTGGTGATCTTGTAGGCGCGGAAGTCCTCGGCCGCGAGCCGCCGGTGCTCGTCGGAGATCAACGCCTCCCCGGAACCCTCGCCGACGTACCAGAGCAGCCGCATCGTCGGCGGGTACGCGGGGCCGAAGTTCGCCCGCCGGCTCGGGTCGCCGGGCGTCGGCGCCAGATAGTAGCCGCCGACGATCTTGAACTCCAGGTTGGTGTCCAGCTGCCAGGACATCGCCGACAGGTATGGCACCCAGCCCGGCGGCGTCGTCAGCACCACGCCGCCCTCGGGCACCACGCCGCGCCAGGCGCCGCTCGTGAAGAACACCGGCGTCGGCGGGACGTGCGGCGAAGAGGTCGCCAGCGGGGTCGGGGCGATCGGCAGCAGGCTCGCCACCACGATCGCGAGCCAGACCACGCGGTAGCGGGGCAGCTGGAACCGGTCGATCGCCAGGGCCAGCAGCACGCCGATCATCGGGATCAGGGCGAGCCCGATCCGGGTGGGCACCACCGAGTTGAACAACGGCAGTTCGGAGATCCAGTACCAGGGCGTGCGTATCGTCGTCAGCTCACCGTTGATCTTCACGTGCGGCCCGAGCGAGACCCACCAGAAGAAGACGAGCGTCGCCATCAGGGCCCGCCCGGACGCCTGGCGGGCGAGCACGACGCCCACGCCGATCAGCACGTACAGCAGCGGCACCCCGAAGAACGTGTTCTCCTCCGAGCCGCTCGAGGCCAGCCCGTACGAGGTGGCCGGCGAGCCGAGCACCGACTCGCGGGCGTACGCCTTGACCGCGTACAGGTCGGTGCCGAACTCCTGCACACCCAGCGGCAGCCCGTGGTACGCCGACGGGCCGAAGAACTGCCAGTACAGCGGGTACGCGAGCACGACCGTGACGACCGCGAGGCACAGGCCGGCGGCCTTGGCGGTCGGAACCAGCAGCGCCCGGGCCTCGGCCGGGCGTTGCACCGCCCAGAACACGACGAACACGGCCACCACGAGCGCCGTGAGAAACAGCACCTCTTCGTTGATGAACGTCTGGTAGATCACCAGCCCGGCCAGCGTCAGCCCGTTGCGCCGCCACCGCTGCGGATCGCGCATCTTCAGAACGGCAAGCACGATGAACGGCACGAGGAACTGGCTGATGATGTTGGGGTGGCCGTTCGCCTGCGAGATCATGCCGGGCGCGAACCCGCAGAACGCGCCGCCGACGATCGCGGCGGCGCGATTGCCGACGAGATGGCGGGACAGCACGTGGTACCAGGCGTACGCGGTGCCGGCCAGACCGACAGTCGTCATCACGAGAAAGGAGATCCACGGGCCGAACAGCAATGTCACCGGAACGAGCGGAATCGTCCACCCCAGGGCGGACGTATTCGCCATCAAATTGAGACCGAAGGGTGCGTTGAGCTGTTCGGCGAAGAACGGGTTGTCACCGTGCGTGAAGATGCGGGCGGCGTGTTCCAACATCCACTGGAAGAAGATCGGGTCGTCGCGGTTCTCCTGGAGCACGCCGTCGCCGCGCCACAGACCCCACGTAACGTAGCTCGAAAGACCGAGAAAACCGGCCGCTACCAGCACGTCCTGCCATCGGGGACGGCGCCTTCGGGTTTCCGGTTCGGCGGGTGGGGAAGGTACCGGTTCCGGGGGTGGGGCGTCGAGCGTCGCCACCGTGCTGCTCACCCGGACGCCTCCCTGCACCGCACCGACTCTCGACAATTACCCGGCGCAGTGTACGGCGTCTGAGATGCTGTCGAAATCTCTCTTGGGTACGCTACCCGGGTTCTAACGTACTGATCGACATGACTGACGACGGGAAACGAACGCGGATGGCGGAGATCCTGGGCGACCAGCGGGTCCAGTCCGAGGTCCTTGAGGGCCTGTCGATGTGCAAGAACCACAGGAAGTGGTTCGCGGGTTTTGCGGTGCCGTACCTGGGCGACCACCCGATCGAGGTAAGCGCCGGGCTCGGTGACTACGCAGCGGAGTGGTTTGCGCACGTCCCCCGCATGACTGTCTCGGAGGTCGAGCCCGACCGCCTGGTCGCGCTCAAGGAGCGCTTCGGCGGCGACTCGAACATGGACGTCCGCGAGCTGATGCTCCCCGCGTCCGAGCCCGGCTCGTACAGCGCCGCGGTCTCCTACAACGTCCTCGAGCACATCGAGGACGACATCGCCGCGCTGCGCAGCATGGGTGGCCTGGTGCGGCCCGGCGGGCACGTGATCATCGTGGTGCCGGCGTTCCAGTGGGCGATGAGCCCCGCCGACATCGCGACCGGGCACGTGCGCCGGTATACGAAGAAGTCGATGCGCAACGCGATGACCGAAGCCGGCCTGGAGATCGTCAAGCTGCACTACGCGAACACGCTGGGCCTGTTCGGGTACGTGCTCACCACGAAGGTCCTGCGGCTGATGCCCGGTCCGGGCCGGTTGGTGTACGTCTACGACTCGTTCGTCGCACCGCTCACCCGGTGGGCCGAGCGTCTGGTGACCCCACCGTTCGGCCAGTCGGTCGTCGCGATCGCCCGGGTTCCCGAAGAGCGCTGACCCGTGCGCGCGATCGTCGTGGACGACGGCCTGCGCTGGACCGAGGTCCCCGACCCCGTCCCGGCCGACGGCGAGCTCCTGATCGACATCGTGGCGGCCGGCGTGAACCGGGCCGACCTGATGCAGTCGAAGGGCAACTACCCGCCGCCGCCCGGCGCGCCGCCGTACCCGGGGCTGGAGTGCTCCGGGCGGATCGCGGCGGTCGGCGACGGCGTCAGCGGCTGGTCCGTGGGCGACGAGGTGTGCGCGCTCCTGGGTGGCGGCGGGTACGCCGAGCGGGTCGCCGTCGCGGCGTCCACGGCCCTGCCGGTGCCCGCCGGCGTCACGCTGGCCGATGCCGCTGCCCTGCCGGAGGTGGCCTGCACCGTCTGGTCGAACGTCACGATGGTCGCCGGGCTGAAGCCCGGTGAGACGCTGCTCGTGCACGGCGGGGCGAGCGGCATCGGGACGTTCGCGATCCAGTACGCGTCGGCGCTGGGCTGTGCCGTGTTCGCCACCGCGCGCGCCGGCAAGCACGAGGCGATCGCGGCGCTGGGCGCCACCCCGATCGACTACGAGCACGAGGACTTCGCTGAGCGGGTCCAGGCCGACGTGATCCTCGACATCATCGGCGCGCCCTACCTCGAACGGAACCTGGCCGCCCTGCGCCCGAACGGCCGGCTGGTGATCATCGGCGCCCAGGGCGGCCTCAAGACGGAGTTGAACATCGGGTGGTTGATGGCCAAGCGGGCCACCCTCGCCGCGACGACGCTGCGCAGCCGGCCGCTCGAGGAGAAGGCCGCCATCGTGCGAGGCGTGCGGGAGCAGGTGTGGCCGCTGGTCGAGGCGGGGCGGATCCGCCCGATCGTCGACAGCCGGATCCCGATGCGAGACGCGGCCGAGGCGCTGCGGACGCTCGAGTCCAGCACCCACACGGGCAAGCTCCTGCTGACCCTGTAGCTCCCCTTTTCGCGATCTTGGATCGCGAACGAGCGGGTCAGCGGCGGCGGACGCGCTCACGGCCGAGGATGAACAGGGCCTCCACGCCGTCGCGCCAGGTGATCTTCTTGCCCTCTTCGCGGGTGCGCGCCCGGTAGCTGATCGGCACCTCGTACGGGCGCACGCCGCGACGCAGGAGCTTGCCGGTGATCTCGGCCTCCATCCCGAACCCGCGGGAGCGCACGGCAAGCTCGCGGTACATGGACAGCGGCATCAGCTTGAAGCAGGTCTCCAGGTCGCCGAGGTAGCAGTTGAACAGCACGTTGGCGTACGTGGTGACCGCCTTGTTGCCCATTACGTACCAGAACGAGAAGGAACTGTGGGAGCCGAACTGGCGGTTGCCGTAGACCACCTCGGCCCGGCCGTCGAGGACAGGGGCCAGCAGCCGGGGAATGTCCTGCGGGTCGTACTCCAGGTCGGCGTCGAGGATCACCACGTAGTCACCCGTCGCCGTCTCGGCGGCCTTGCGCACGGCGGCGCCCTTGCCCTGGTTGCGCGGCTGCACCACGACGGTCAGGCGCGGGTCGTCGAAGCGCCCGAGGATCTCGGCCGTCGCGTCCCGGCTGCCGTCGTCGACGACGACGAGTTCGATCTCGCACGGGTAGGCGACGTCAAGCGCCTGCTTGACCGCGGCGGCCACCCGCGCTTCCTCGTTGTACACCGGCATCAGGATGGACAGCTTGACCACCGGCGTACTCTACCCAGTCCGCCGATACGGCAGAGGGGCGCCGGCCGTGCGAACGGCCGCGCCCCTCTGCCGACGGATCACTCTTCGCGGAAGAGTGAAACCCCGGGTTCAGTCTCCCTGGCGCTGCTGCGGGATCTGGCCCTGAAGCAACGCGCGCACCTCGGACTCGCGGTACCGGCGGTGCCCGCCCAGCGTGCGGATGGCGCTCAGCTTGCCCGCCTTCGCCCACCGCGTGACCGTTTTCGGGTCGACTCGGAACATCGACGCAACTTCCGCCGGTGTCAGTAACGGTTCCGGTTCGTGTGTGCGCGATGCCATCGGTTCTCCTCCACAGTGCTTTCTAGCGAAGGCCGGGGTCCCGCCGGCCGAACGCGCTTCTCATGGTCCGGCTAGTCCCCGATGTCCGACATTACCCGAACGGATGAAGGTGACTGTATGGATGGATGATGAATCAGACAGAATTTCCGTTTTTAGGCGCGCAAATACGGATTAATCATGCCGATGTCACCCTACGTATTCGCCCGATACGAACCTACTTCATCTCGGCGCGTACGAAATCACCCATCGGATGACGGCAAATTGACCCAACCGGCCATAGTCAGTGGGCCGGACGTCGAAGTCGTTGAATCGGCCAGGTCAGCGCATCGAGCCGACGAATCTCAACGTCATCTATCGGCGGGCCGAAGGGGCGCGAGTAGCTTCCCTTTCGGCCCGTGGCGGTCCCGGCGGGGCTAGTTGCAGCGCTCCAGCAACTGGATGGCGCGCCAGCGCTCCACCAGTTCCTCGTAGACCTTCGTCGCGTCGTCGCCGCGCCCCTCGGCCACCGCGGTCAGCCCGTACGAGATGAGCGCCGGCGAGTCGTCGGCCTCGAGCTGCTCGTCGGACAGCAGCGACACCAGGCCGCCGTAGTCCAGCTCCACCACGGAGCGGTCGTGGAACTCGTCGAGCCACCGCGACGTCTCCGCCACCGCCTGGGTGATCGGCACCTCGCCGAGCGAGCGGTCGAGGATCGTGTGCGCCCGCTGGGCCCGGCGCCGGGCCTTGCCGATATCGGTGCGGTAGCGCAGCACCCGCCGGCCCGGCCGCACCGACAGCTCCCGGTCGGCCAGGTCGACGAACGCGAACCAGCGCAGCGGCACGCCCCACGTCGAGACCTGCTCGTGCAGCCGCGGCAGGCCGCGCTCGAGCACCCGGGCGCCGCTGCGCCAGTCGTCGACGACAGACTGGGCAAGGCCGGCCAGCGCCGGCGGCACGAACGCGTCGGCGATCACCGCCGGCACCCCGTCCCGCGCCGTCAGCGCCGCCTCCGCGACGCGCACCCGCAGGTTCCACGGGCAGATCAGCAGCGCGTCTCCGTGCTCCAGGACGTACGCCTCGTCGGGCAGATCGGGCAGCCGGGTCCAGCTCGCGCCGAGCGCTTCGATGACGGCCGTGCGCTGCATTCCGGGGCCCTCCAGCGGCGCCACCGCCCGGCCCTCCTTGACGTACCGCCGCCAGTACAACTGCCGTTCGCGGTCGAAAGCGGCGAGCGGCTCGTACACGCGCAGGTATGACGCGAACAGCGACGGCACCTCGCGATAGTCGCACGGATCGGTGCCCATTTGATAACGCGACACCGTGCAGCGGCGGGTACGAGGTGGGTGCGGGCACCGCAGGCCCACACCGTTACAGATCGACCCGGACCCGAGCGCCGTTCCGGCATAGGGTTAAAAATCATCAGCGGCCCCACCCAGGTCGGTGATCGACTATCCGTCCCATAAGGACGGCCGTCACGACGAGGAGCAGTCATGGGAGTATTCAGCGCCGAATCAGGCCATGAACAGGTCGTCTTCTGCCACGACAAACCAACCGGTCTGCGCGCCATCATCGCGATCTACTCGACGGCCCTCGGGCCGGGGCTCGGCGGCACGCGGTTCTACCCCTACGCCAGCGAGGCGGAGGCCGTCCACGACGCGCTGGAGCTCTCCCGCGGGATGGCCTACAAGAACGCGCTCGCCGGGCTCGACAACGGTGGTGGCAAGGCCGTCATCTGGGGCGACCCGGAAAAGGACAAGACCGAGCCGCTGCTGCGCGCGTACGGGCGGTTCGTCGAGTCGCTGGGCGGGCGGTACTACACCGCCTGCGACGTCGGCACCTACGTGCGCGACATGGACGTCGTGGCGCGCGAGACGCGCTTCGTCACCGGGCGGTCGGAGGCCAACGGCGGCGCCGGCGACTCGTCGGTCCTTACCGCCTACGGCGTGTTCCAGGGCATGCGCGCGGCGGCCGAGCACCAGTGGGGCACCACGTCGCTTTCGGGCCGGACGGTGGGCATCGCCGGGCTGGGGAAGGTCGGCAAGCACCTCACCAAGCACCTGCTCGACGACGGCGCGAGCGTCGTCGCCACCGACGTCTCCGAGCGGGCGCTCGCCTGGGCCCGCGAGAACTACCCGCAGGTCACCCTCGTCGCCGACGCCGATGCGCTGATCCGCGAGCCGATCGACGTGTACGCCCCGTGCGCGCTGGGTGGCGCCCTCTCCGACGACACGGTCCCGGTGCTGCGCGCGACGATCGTGGCCGGCGCCGCCAACAACCAGCTGGCCCACCCCGGAATCGAGAAGCTGCTCGCCGAGCGCGGCGTGCTGTACGCGCCGGACTACGTGGTGAACTCGGGCGGCGTCATCCAGGTGGCCGACGAGATCCACGGCTTCAACTTCGAGCGGGCGAAGCTGCGCGCGGCCGGAATCTACGACACCACCAGGCAGATCCTCCAGGTCGCCGCGGCCGAGGGCGTGCCGCCGGCGGTGGCGGCCGACCGGCTGGCCGAGCGTCGGATGTCTGACGTTGGACGGCTGCGGGGCATCCTGCTGCCGGGTCAGGGCCGATGACGGCCCGGTGACGAGCGCGACCCCTGTCGGGACTTACCCTTCTGGACGTCCGGGTGTGGAACGCCACCGGTTCGTCGGGGAGGGCGAGATGCCGAATGGTGCCCGCGACATGTACCGTATGAGCCACGAGAGATGCCTGACGTGTGGGGCATGCCGGTAATGGCTGCCCCGTAATTCTGTGCGAGGGGGTCGAGCCATGGGGCGCGGCCGTGCGAAGGCCAAGCAGACTAGGGTGGCCAGGGAGTTGAAATACCATTCCCCCAACACCGACCTCGCCGCGTTGCAGCGCGAGCTTTCCGGTGGCACGCCTAGGTCCGGACCGGTCGACGACGCCGAGTACGACGAGTACGCGGACGCCGACGACGAGAACGACGACCTAGACGACGACCTCGACGAGGACGACGACGGCGGCAACGGTCAGCCGCGACGCCGCTGAGCACTTCTCGAGCGTTCATCGTGAGGACGCCTACCACCGTTTGGAGCGGCGGTAGGCGTCCTGCGATTCAGCGGGGGCGGTTGTTCCAGTTGTAGAACGTCGGAATGTTCTCGAAGTGGTTCCAGGCGCACACTGCGGCGCCCTCGGAGCCCTCTTCGGCACGCGCGGTGCGCGCCGCCGCCGCCTCGGCCAGCAGTTCGTCCAGGCCGGCGGCGACGTCGTGCACGCGCCGGGTCACCGGGTCGGCGGCCGCCAGCGGGCGCAGCGCAGCGGAGCCCGCGGTCAAGCGGCCGGGCTCAGTAGGCACAGTGCCTTCGTTGCGAGGGGGCTCCCCCACCCTCGCGCTCCCCCGAACTGATTCAGTGGGCAGCGGCATGGTCGAGCACTCCCTCCAGTAGGCGGATTTTGCTGTTGCGGCAGTGGTCGGTCTCCGTCGCGTCGAAGCGCCCGAGTTCGAAGTAGCGGTTGGCCGCGTGGGCGCCGCCGCAGAAGCCGAAGTACGGGCACTCGGCGCGGCACATCTCGACGCCCGCGAGGAACTCACCGACCCAGCCGGTGCCGCGCGCTGCCGCATGCAAGATCTGACGCAGTGGGGTTGCCAAAACGTTCCCCGACGAGAAGTCCCCGAACCGCTCGTCGGTGAAACCGGCCAGTTCCGGCGAGAGCACGTACACCCCGCCGTCGACGCCGATCGTCGGGATCGGGTCCAGCCGGCGGGGTAGCACGTCGTCGGCCGTGCCGGAGAGCACGGCGCCGGCGTAGCGCAGCGCGTGCTCGATCTCCCGGACGTGGATGCGCGGCTCCCGGCGCCACTCCGCCACCAGCGCGGCCCAGAACTCCCGCACCGCCGCCTCGCCGTGCGCGTTGGCGCGGTCGTTGACGCCCTCCCGCTCCTCGATGTTGATGCCGAGGACGTCGCAGCCCAGGTCCAGGAAGTACCGGTACAGCTCCGCGGCCAGTTCCGGCCGCGGATCGCTCACCACGCAGAGCGCCGAGAACGCGACGCCGTGCGCCCGCAACGCGGCGATGCCGCGCTCGATGCGGTCGTAGGCGGGCCGGCCGGCCCGGGTCACCCGTTGACCGTTGCGCTCGGCCGGCCCGTCGACGCTGACGCTGACCCGCACGTCGTGCGCCGCGAAGAACTCGCACCACGGGTCGTCGATGAGGGTCGCGTTGGTCTGCACGTGGTGCTCGACGCCGCGGAAGGGCGCCATCAGGTCGGCGAGCGCGGCGCGGCCGGCCGCGAGCGGCTCGCCGCCGTGCCACACCACCGAGAACCGGTCGTTCGCGGCCGCCCAGACGTTGACGTCGGCGGCGACCGCGGCCGCCACCGGCACCGGCATCGGCCGGTTGAGCGCACGGTGCGGCAGATAGCAGTAGGTGCAGTCGAGATTGCACAACGTGGTGGGTTGCATCACCACATAACCGGGAACAGGGGCGATACCACTCATCCCCGTCCATGCCATCAGTCCAGGGTAGGCGGGACTGACCAGCCCGTTAAGGGCGGGCGGTGCAGATGTGATCAACCCCGGGTGTGCGAACCCACCATCTGCACCGAGCCGCGTCCCTCGACCACCTCGCCCAGCTGCCACGACTCGATGCCGCGACCGGCCAGGAAGGCCAGCGTGCGGTCGGCGTCGGCGGGCGCCACGATGGCGATCATGCCCACGCCCATGTTGAACGTGCTCTCCATCTCCAGGTCCTCGATGCGGCCCTTGGTGCGGACCAGTTCGAAGATGGGCTGCGGCCGCCAGGTGGACCGGTCGACCACCGCGTCGGCGTTGTCGGGCAGCACGCGGACCAGGTTGCCGGGCACCCCGCCGCCGGTGACGTGGGCGAGCGCCCGCAGGTCGCACTCCTTCATCAGGTCCAGGCAGTCGCGGGCGTAGATCTTCGTCGGGGTGAGCAGTTCCTCGCCGAGCGTGCGCTGCTTGCCGAACTCGTCGAACACCGTGTCCAGCCGCATCCGGCCGGCGCCCAGCAGCACGTGCCGCACCAGCGAGTACCCGTTGGCGTGCAGGCCGGACGAGCGCATGGCGATCACCGCGTCGCCCACCTCGACCTTGTGCCGGCCGAGGATCGCGTCGTGCTCGACGACGCCGACGCCCGTCCCGGAGATGTCGTACTCGTCGGGCCGCATCACGCCCGGGTGCTCGGCCGTCTCGCCGCCGAGCAGCGCGCACCCGGCGTAGCGGCAGCCGTCGGCGATGCCGGCGCCGATCTCGGAGATGCGGTCCGGCACCACCTCGCCGCAGGCGATGTAGTCGAGCAGGAACAGCGGCTCGGCGCCGCAGGCCACCAGGTCGTCGACGACCATCGCCACCAGATCGATGCCGACGGTGTCGTGGATGCCCAGCGTCTGCGCGATGACGAGCTTCGTGCCGACCCCGTCGGTGGACGAGGCCAGCACCGGCTCCTTGTACTTCGTCATGTCGAGCTTGAACAGGCCGGCGAACCCGCCCAGGTCGCCCAGCACCTCGGGCCGGTTGGTGCGCTGCACCTTTCCCTTGAGCATGGCCACTGCCTGCTCCCCCGCGTGAATCGAGACCCCGGCGTCGGCGTATGTCACGGTGCGCCGGCGCTGCTGCCGGGCTCCCGCGTTCCAGAGGCGTTTGTCTGTGCTGTTCGTGCCGGCTCCGCTACCGGTGGGGCGCTCATCCACGTGGGTCACGTTCTCCCTGCCTTCTGCCGCCTGCGAAAAGAGGAAACCGGATCAGGGACGCCGCAGGGCGTCCGATCCGCCAGCGCTGGCCATGAGGCCCAGGCCCGGCACAATGGCGGCGGCTCCCGCGGGTTCTGTTTCCCGGTGCGGCTCCTTGGACGCGACTTTCGCGAGGCCCTCGAGCACGTGCTTGCCGATCACGTTGTCGGCCGGCAGTTCGATCGGGTACTCACCGTCGAAGCAGGCCCGGCAGAGCCGGCTCTTCGGCTGCTCGGTGGCCGCGATCAGCCCGGCGAGCGAGACGTACCCGAGGGAGTCGGCGCCGATCGAACGGCGGATGCCCTCGAGGTCGAGGCCGTTGGCGAGCAGTTCGGCCCGGGTCGCGAAGTCGATGCCGTAGAAGCACGGCCATTTGACCGGTGGGGCCGAGATGCGCACGTGCACCTCGATGGCGCCGGACTCGCGCAGCATCCGCACGAGGGCCCGCTGGGTGTTGCCGCGCACGATCGTGTCGTCGACCACCACGAGGCGCTTGCCGCGGACGTTGTCGCGCAACGGGTTCAGCTTGAGCCGGATGCCCAGTTGGCGGATCGTCTGCGACGGCTGGATGAACGTGCGCCCCACGTACGCGTTCTTCACCAGGCCGGAACCGTACGGCAGGCCCGACTCGGCCGCGTACCCGATCGCCGCCGGCGTGCCCGACTCCGGCACGCCGATCACCAGGTCGGCGTCGGCCGGGTGCTCGCGGGCCAGCGTGCGGCCGATCGCCACCCGCGCCGCGTGCACGTTGCGGCCGCCGATCGTGGTGTCGGGGCGCGCCAGGTACACGTACTCGAACAGGCAGCCCTTCGGGTCGGGCGCGGCGAACCGGCTCGAACGCAGGCCGTGCTCGTCGATGGCGATCAGCTCGCCCGGCTCGATCTCGCGTACGACGCTCGCGCCGACGATGTCGAGGGCGGCCGTCTCGCTGGCCACCACCCAGCCGCGCTCCAACCGGCCCAGCACCAGCGGCCGCACGCCGTTCGCGTCACGGGCCGCGTACAGCGTGTCCTCGTCCATGAAGACGAAGCTGAACGCGCCGCGCAGCGTCGGCAGGACCTCCAGCGCGGCGGCCTCGACCGACAGGTCAGGGCGGCCCGCCAGCAGCGCGGTGACCAGGGCGGTGTCGGACGTGGCGCCGGCGCGCGCGTCGGCCAGGCCGAGTTCGGCGGTGCGGCGGGCGAGTTCGGCGGTGTTGACAAGGTTGCCGTTGTGCGCCAGCGCGATCGACGACCCGGACGGCGTCGCCCGCAGCGTCGGCTGCGCGTTCTCCCAGGTGGAGCCGCCGGTGGTGGAGTAACGGGTGTGCCCGATGGCGATGTAGCCGCGCAGCGAGGCGAGCGTGGGCTCGTCGAAGACCTGGGCCACGAGGCCGAGATCCTTGAACACGACCACGCCGGTGCCGTCGGAGACGGCTATGCCGGCAGCTTCCTGGCCGCGGTGCTGCAGCGCATAGAGACCGAAGTATGTGAGTTTCGCTACCTCTTCGCCCGGCGCCCACACCCCGAAGACGCCACACGCGTCCTGCGGGCCGGGGCCACCCTGCGGGTCGATCTCATGGCTGAGCCGGCCGTCGCCTCGTGGCACTGCCACTCCTTCGAGGTTTGCGAGATCGCTGTCGGGGTGCGGGATCGATGTCGCGCAGCTGTCTGAATCGTCTGATCAGCCTGTGCCGATTGGCGCCGCCGGGGTCGCCGTCGCGGATCACAGTGTACGTGAGCCCACCGGTCGCGGGCACGGCTGACGCCCCGACGCAGCCGAAAGAGACCGTATTTTCCCTGCTAGACGGTTACGTGGTGGGTACCGGCAGGTAGTCGGTGAGGTCCGCTCGGTTCCCACTCGCCCGGATCCGTCCAGCATCGACCGCATCGGCCCAGCTCAACCGTCCTGTCGCGATGAGTATCCAGGTGCGCGGATCGGTTTCGACCACGTTGGGCGGCGTCCCTCGGGTGTGCCGGGGGCCGGCGACGCACTGCACCGCGCCGTACGGTGGGACCCGGACCTCGACCGAGCGGCCGGGAGCCGAGGCGGCAAGCGCGGCAAGCAGAAGGCGGACTGCGGCGCGTAGGGTGGGCCGGTCCGGCTCGACATCGCCGTCGAACGCCTCGAGAACCCTTAAGACAGCCTCATATTCCAGGGGCGTAGCGGACACTCCGGGACGATATGGCCGCGTCATCCCGGAGCGCAACACCGGTCGTCTTTCGCGCTGACAGACGACTAGGGCATAGTTTGCTGCGGTGAAGAAGGCAAGCGCAAGATCATAGCCATCGATGCCGGAGGGATTTTGACGTGACTGCGCACCGACGAGGCCCCCTGTTGCGGCTAGCCGTGGTGGGTGCACTGGTCAGCGGAGCCGTACTCCTGCCGGCCGCGCCCGCGCTGGCCGACGTGAACACCTCACCGAACGCTATGGAGCTCAACCCGGGCGACAACCGCGACATCACGATCACCGTCAGCGGCGGCGACGCCGACAATCCGCAGGCGACCATCACGGTGCCGAACGAGCTCAGCGGCGAGATCACGCTGAAGGGACCCAACGGGTGCCAGGGCAGCGGCACCGGCGTCCTCGACTGCGGTCAGCAGGCGTTCGAGGGCAACCAGTTGCTGAAGCGGTTGACCGTGACGGTGACCGCGAAGAACCCGAGCGGGCTGCAGCCGGGTCAAACCCGGCAGGCGAATATCGCGGTCGAGGTCGGCAACGAGAACGACAACGTCGGCGTCCGGGTGAAGGGGCCGCAGCAGGCCGCGTCCGTGACGGAGGTCTCCGGCAAGGTCGTCAACCAGGCGACCGGTGAGGGCGTCGCCAACGCTCAGGTGTCGCTCAAGGACAGCGCGAACAACGAGCACAACGCCACCGCGAACGGCAAGGGCGAGTTCCGCATCACGCCGCAGGGCGGCAAGCCCATCGTCGCGGGTCAGCTCACGTTGACCGCCGCCTTCGAGGGCTTCGCCGAGGGCACCAAGACCGCCAACGGCGTCGCCGGCAAGGCGACCAACGGCGTCGAGATCCGGATGAAGCCGACGGCGGCGAGCGCGCCACCCTCGGCGCCGGCAGCGGCCGAGACCACGCCCACCGAGGAGGCGAGCCCCGGCGTTTCCGGCATCGCCAACCCGTCGAACACCTCCGGTGACTCCGACGGTCCCAGCCTGCTGTCGTGGCTGCTGATCGGCATGGGCGTGCTGCTGGTGCTGCTCGGCGTCGGTGCGATCGTGCTGCTCATGATGCGCCGCAAGGACGACGGCGACGACTCGGACGATTACGCCCAGGGCGCGCCGAACCCGATGGCCCCGGTCGGCGCGGCCGCCGGTGGCTACCGCGGCAACGACCGGACGATGGTCGCGGGCTCGCCCGGGATGAACGACGCGACGGCGATCGTCGGACCGCAGCAGCCGCTCGACGAGTTCCCCGACCCGTACGCCGCTCCGGCACCGACCCGGGTCGGTTACGGCGGCGGCGCATACAACGGCACCGACCAGGCAACGAACGTCACGCCGTCGCCCGGGTACGGCCGGGGTGGCGGGTACGGCGACGAGCCCGGCTACGGCCGCGGCGAACCCGGTTACAACAACGGGGGGTACCGCGACGACAGGGGCGGCTACGAGCCTCAGCGCGGCGGGTACGACGACCAGCGCGGCGGCTACGGCGGCGGCGGTGGTGGTGGTGGCGGCTACGGCGAGGCGCCCCGCCCGCGGTACGACGACCAGCCGACCGGTCACTACCAGGCCGGCGGTGGCGGCGGCTACCCGACGTCGGGCGGTTTCGGCGGCGCCGGCGCACCCGGTGGCCCGGCCAACGGCTACGGCCCGAGTGGTGGCGCCCCCGGCCCCGGTGGCGGCGCCCCGGCCAACGGCTACGGCCCGGGTGGCGCCCATGGCGCCCCGGCCAACGGCTACGGCGTCGGTCAGGGCGGCGGCTACGACGACGGCGGCCGGGGCGACTTCGGCCGCGGCGGCGGTTACCCGTCGGCCGGCGGGTACGAGCGCCAGCCCAGCGAATACGACCGCGGCGGCGACCCGCGCAACGGGGGCCGCGGCGGCGGCCGCTCGGTCGACTGGCTCGACTGACCGTTAGAACGTGCGAGGGGCGGTCCCGGGTATTCCGGGGCCGCCCCTCCCCAATGCGGCACGGCTCAATGCGGCACGGCTCAATGCGGCAGGGCCGGCACGAACGCGCCGCCCCGCAACTGCGGGACGACAGTCGAGCAGTCCCGCTCGACGGCCAGTTCCACGTCGGCGGCGAAGCCCATCACGTGGAGTTCCTGCCCGGACACGCAGCCACGCACCGCGGCTGCCACGTCGGGCACCCCGGCGAACGCGGCCAGCGCCACCGCGGCCTCGACGCTGAGCAGCGCGTCGGCGCCGGCGAGCGCGTCGATCACCGCCGCCGCGCCCAGCAGGTCCTCGACGCAGGGCCGCAGGTGCCCGTCCGGCCAGCGCTCGCCCGCGGCGACCACACCGACCGGTGCCTGCGGCGTCCCGAACGAGCCGGACACCAGCCAGCGCCCGACGGCCCGCGCGTTGCGCAGGCAGCCCGCCACGACGGGCAGGCCGGTCGCTGCGGCCGCGGCCGAGATCGCGGATCCGTTGGGCGACGGAAGAACCAGATCGGCGACGGGCGGAGCGCCGGCCAGCGCCGCCGGCGACAACGAGTAGGGCTGCCCCGCCGACACCTCGCCGCGCCCCACGGCAACCGCCGCGCCGACCCGCTCGCCGTACTCGCGGGCCTGCCCACCCCACGGGAACGGGTGCACTCGGATTCCCCTGGCGACGGCGATCTCCACGGCGGTGCTGAACGACAACACGTCGACGAGGACGAGTGCGGCGCACACGCGGGCGAGTTCGGCGGCGCCGGTCGGCCCCCAGTCGAACCGCACGCCGGTGCCCGGCTGCGCGAAGAGCGACTCCCCCACGGCGCGCTACCTAGTCGGCCGTGGCCGCCGCGTCATCCGGGTCGGCGTCGGCGGGATCGGCGTCCGCCGGCTCGTCGCCGTCGCCGTCCACGGCCGGAGCGGCGACGCCCTCGAACAGGGCCGGCAGCGTGCCCGACCACGCCTCCTGCAACTCCGCGAGCGGAATCCGGAACAGGCCGCGCACGTCGAGCGCCCCGCTGCGGGAGTCGACCACGCCGAGCGGTGTGTACGGCACCTCGCGCTCGACGCACAACGCGAGGAACGCCTTCTCGTGCCCGCGCGGCACCGACACCATCGCCCGGCCGGTGGACTCCGAGAACAGGAGCGTGAACGGGTCGGCGTCGTCGGGCAGGAGCAGCGCCGCGCCGAGCCCGTAACGCAGGCACGACTCGACGAGCGCCTGCGCCAGTCCCCCGTCGGAAAGATCGTGCGCGGCGCCCACGTGCCCGCGCACCGCGGCGTCCGCGAGCAGCCCCGCCAGCCGCTTCTCCGCCTGCAGGTCGACCGCCGGCGGCTGCCCGCCCAGGTGCTCGTGCACCACCCAGGCCCACTCCGAGCCGGAGAACTCCGGCCGGGTGTCGCCGAGCAGCACGATCACGTCGCCGTCGGCGCTGAAGCCCATCGGCGTGCGGTAGCCGACGTCCTCGAGCACGCCGAGCACCCCGACGATCGGCGTCGGGTGGATCGCCGCCGCCCCCGTCTGGTTGTAGAAGCTGACGTTGCCGCCGGTCACCGGGATGCCGAGCTCCTGGCAGCCGTCGGCGAGCCCGCGCACGGCCTCGGCGAACTGCCACATCACCGCCGGGTCCTCGGGCGAGCCGAAGTTCAGGCAGTTGGTGACCGCGAGCGGCACGGCGCCGGTGACCGCGACGTTGCGGTACGCCTCGGCCAGCGCCAGCTTCGCGCCCTGGTACGGGTCGAGCCGGGCGAACCGGCCGTTGCCGTCGACCGACAGTGCGATGCCGAGCCCGGTCTCCTCGTCGACGCGGATCACGCCGGCGTCCTCGGGCTGGGCGAGCACGGTGTTGCCGAGGACGTACCGGTCGTACTGCTCGGTGACCCACGTCTTGTCGCACAGGTTCGGGCTTGCGGCCAGCCGCAGCAGGGTGGCCCGCAGGTCGTCACCGGTGCGCGGGCGCGGCAGCGTCTCGGCCCGGTCGGCGGCGAGCAGGATGCGGTCGTTCGGCTCGCGCATCGGACGCGCGTAGACCGGACCGTCGTCGGCCAGGGAACCGGGCGGGACGTCGACGACGAGTCGGCCGCGCCAGGTCACCTTGAGCCGGCCGGAGGGCCCGGGTGTCACCTCGCCGAGCGCGGTGGCGAGTAGACCCCAACGGGCGGCGACGTTGAGAACGTCGTCCAGCCGCGACGGCTCCACGATCAGGAGCATCCGCTCCTGGGACTCGCTCGCCAGGATCTCGTGCGGGCGCATCGACGCCTCGCGCAGCGGCACCCGGTCCAGGTCGATCGTCATCCCGGTGCCGGCGGCGGCCGCCGTCTCGGTGAGCGCGCAGGTCAGCCCGGCGCCGCCGAGATCCTGGATGCCGACGACCAGCCCGGCGTCGTACAGCTCGAGGCAGGCCTCGATGAGCAGCTTCTCCAGGAACGGGTCGCCCACCTGGACGCTGGGCCGGCGCGCCTCGCTGCCCTCGTCGAACGTCGCGCTGGCGAGGACGGAGACGCCGCCTATCCCGTCGCGTCCGGTCTTCGCTCCGAGCAGCACCACGACGTTGCCGGCGCCGGCGGCTTCCTTCTTCTGCAGCCGCCCGACCGGCAGCACGCCGACGCACAGCGCGTTGACGAGCGGGTTGCCCTGGTAGCACGGGTCGAACACGACCTCGCCGCCGATGTTGGGCAGGCCGAGGCAGTTGCCGTAGCCGCCGATCCCCGCGACCACGCCGGGCAGCACGCGCCGGGTGTCCGGGTGGTCGGCCGCGCCGAAACGCAGCGGGTCCATCACGGCGATCGGGCGGGCGCCCATCGCGAGGATGTCGCGGACGATCCCGCCGACGCCCGTCGCGGCGCCCTGGTGCGGCTCGACGAAGCTCGGGTGGTTGTGCGACTCGACCTTGAACGTGACGGCGAGATCGTCGGACACCCGGACAACGCCGGCGTTCTCGCCGATGCCGGCGAGCAGCCTGTCCGACTTCGGGGCCTTCTCGCCGAACTGGCGCAGGTGCACCTTGCTCGACTTGTAGGAGCAGTGCTCGCTCCACATGATCGAGTACATCGCGAGCTCGGACTGGGTGGGCCGGCGCTCGAGGATGCCGCGGATGCGGTGGTACTCGTCGTCGCGCAGGCCGAGTTCGGCGTACGGCTGATCGTCCTCCGGGGTGGCCGCGGCGGTCTCGACCGTGTCGACCGGCGGCTCCTCGCGATCGCCCGGCCCGGGCTCGCGCTGGTCGAGCTCCTGAATCGTCATGCCGGAACCTCCGCCGCCGCTCCGAGGTGACTCAGCACCCCGGTGAAGAAGCCCAGCCCGTCGACGGACGGACCGGTGAGCGCCTCCACCGCGTGCTCCGGATGCGGCATGATCCCGACGACGTTGCCGCGCTCGTTGCTGATCCCCGCGATGTCGCGCAGCGAGCCGTTGGGGTTGTGGTTGCCTGTCGACTTCGGGCCGGCGACGTACCGGGCCACCACCCGACCCTTGGCCTCCAACTCGTCCAGGGTCGCCGCGTCGGCGACGTAGCACCCCTCGCCGCTCTTGATCGGCACCAGGATCTGCTGCTCCGGCTGGAACCCGCCGGTCCAGGCGGTGTCGGTGGACTCGACCTTCAACCACTGGTCCCGGTTGCGGAAGTGCAGGTGCTGGTTGCGGGTCAGGCCGCCGGGCAGCAGGTGCGCCTCGCAGAGGATCTGGAACCCGTTGCAGATGCCGAGCACCGGCATTCCGTCGCCGGCCGCCTTGACGATCGAGTCCATCACCGCGGCGAACCGGGCGATGGCGCCGCAGCGCAGGTAGTCGCCGTACGAGAAGCCGCCGGGCAGGATCACCGCCTCGACGCCGTACAGGTCCGGGTCGTCGTGCCAGAGCCGGACGCCCTCGCCGCCGGCAAGGCGCACGGCGCGCAGCGCGTCGCGGTCGTCGAGGGAGCCGGGAAACGTGACGACCCCGACACGGCTCATTTCGCCACCTCGGCCGGCTCTTCCATCCGGATCGTGAAGTCCTCGATGACGGGATTCGCCAGCAACTTGTCGGCGATCTCGCGGATCTGGTCGAGGTCGACGTCGCCGTCGACGTCGAGTTCGATCCGCTTGCCGATCCGGACCGACCCGATTCCGGTCACGCCGAGACGGGGAAGCGCGTTCGCAACGGCCTGCCCTTGCGGGTCCAGGATTTCGGGCTTCAGCATGACATCGACAACGACCCGGGCCACTGAGCTCTCCTGATCGTGAACGGATTCGAGCGGGTCGAGCCTACCGGGCGCACAAACGCGCGCGGACCGGACCTGTCCCATTGCGGCGAATTCAGGTAGATCCCTCACTTACAGGATGGACGGCGGCACGTACCGCGCAGCCTCCGGATGCTCCGCGACGACGGCCGCCACCCGCTCGGCCACGGCCGCTACCTGCGTCGATGCCGCGCCGACGAACGATGCGGGATCGGCCACCAGCGCGTCGATCTCCGCTCGGGTCAGGCCGCCGAGGCGCTCGTCCGCGGCGAGCCTGTCGAACAGATCGTTTTCGCCGGCGCCCTTCTCGCGCATGGTCAGCGCCACCGCGACCGCATGCTCCTTGATCACCTCATGGGCGACCTCGCGGCCCACACCCCGCCCGACGGCCGCCAGCAGCACCTTCGTCGTGGCGAGGAACGGCAGGTAGCGGTCGAGTTCGCGGGCGATCACCGCCGGGTACGCGCCGAACTCGTCGAGGACCGTGAGGAACGTCATGAACAGGCCGTCCAGCGCGAAGAACGCGCCCGGCAGCGCCACCCGGCGCACCACCGAGCAGGAGACGTCGCCCTCGTTCCACTGGTCGCCGGCCAGCTCGCCGACCATCGACAGGTAGCCCCTGGTGACGACGGCCAGGCCGGTGATCCGCTCGCACGAGCGGGAGTTCATCTTGTGCGGCATCGCCGACGAGCCGACCTGGCCCGGCTTGAAGCCCTCGGTGGCCAGTTCCTGGCCCGCCATCAGCCGGATCGTGGTGGCCAGCGACGACGGTCCGGCGGCGGTCTGCACAAGCGCGGCGACGACGTCGAAGTCCAGCGAGCGCGGGTACACCTGGCCGACGCTGTCCAGCACCCGCGCGAAGCCCAGGTGCCGGGCCACCCGTTGCTCCACAGTGGACAGTTTGGCCGCGTCGCCGCCAAGGAGATCGAGCTGATCCGCGGCCGTTCCCACCGGGCCCTTGATCCCGCGCAGCGGATAGCGACCGATCAGGTCGCGCAGCCGCTCGTAGGCGATCAGCAGTTCCTCGGCCGCACTCGCGAAGCGCTTGCCGAGCGTGGTGGCCTGCGCCGGCACGTTGTGCGAGCGGCCCACCATGACCAGATCCGGATGCGACGCGGCGAGCGCCGCCAGGCGGGCCAGCGCGGCGACGACGCGGTCCCTGGTGAGGTTCAGGCTCGCGCGGATCTGCAGTTGCTCCACGTTCTCGGTGAGGTCCCGGGAGGTCATTCCCTTGTGGATGTGCTCGTGGCCGGCGAGGGCGGCGAATTCCTCGATGCGGGCCTTGACGTCGTGCCGGGTGACGCGTTCGCGCGCGGCGATCGAGGCGAGGTCGACGTTGTCGAGGACGGCGCGATAGGCGTCGATGACGCCGGGCGGCACCGGCACGCCCAGGTCCGACTGCGCCTCGAGTACGGCGAGCCACAACCGGCGCTCGGCGCGGATCTTCTCCTCGGGCGACCAGATCGCGACCATCTCGGGCGAGGCGTACCGATGGGCGAGCACGTCAGGTATCACGGCTTCATTCTCCGTGGCGCCCGCGGAGCGCTCGCCGGGGCGGGGCGGCCGCGCGTCCATTCCCCGTCGATCTTGCAGTTGTGGTGCCTGGCATCATCCTGGTTTGCCCGTGTTCGGGTGGCACCACAACTGCAAGATCGACGTATACCCGGGCGGGTCAGGGGCGTTCCAGGAGGGCGGCCACTGCCTGGCCGCCGGCGGCGCAGATGGAGATCAGGCCGCGACCCGAGCCGCGCTCGGCCAGCAGCTTGGCGAGCGTCGCCACGATGCGGCCGCCCGTCGCGGCGAACGGGTGCCCGGCCGCCAGCGACGAGCCGACCACGTTCAGCCGCTCCCTGTCGAGCGCGCCCTCCCACGCGGTCAGCGTCGCCAGCACCTGCGAGGCGAACGCCTCGTGCACCTCGAACAGGTCGACGTCGCCGAACGTCAGTCCATGCCGCTTGAGCAGCGCCGGCACGGCCGTGACCGGCGCCATCAGCAGTCCCTCGCCACCGTGCACGAAGTCGACGGCCGAGGTCTGCCCGTCGACGAAGTACGCCAGCACGGGCAGCCGCCGCGCCGCCGCCCACTCCTCGGTGGCCAGCAGCACGACCGCCGCACCATCGCTCAACGGAGAAGAGTTCCCGGCCGTCATCGTGTCGCCGAACACCGGCTTCAGGGAACCGAGCTTCTCCAGGGAGGTGTCGGGGCGCAGGTTCTGGTCGCGGGTGAGGCCGAGGTACGGGGTCATCAGGTCGTCGAAGAAGCCGCGCTCATACGCCGCCGCCAGGCGCTGGTGCGACAGCAGCGCCAACTCGTCCTGCTCCGCCCGGCCGATCCCCCACTCGGCCGCCGTGCGCGCCGCGTGCTCGCCCATCGACAGCCCGGTGCGCGGCTCGGCGTTGCGCGGGATGTCGGGCACCACCTGCGACGGCCGCACTCCGCCGAACGCCCGCACCCGCCGCCCGAACGACTGCGCGTGACGCGCCCGCATGAGCACCCGCCGCAGGTCGTCGTTCAGCGCCACCGGCGCGTCGGACGTGGTGTCGACGCCGCCCGCGATCCCCACCTCGAGCTGCCCCAGCGTGATCTTGTTGGCGACCGCGATGACGGCCTCCAGCCCGGTGCCGCAGGCCTGCTGGATGTCGTAGGCCGGGGTGTGCGGGTCGAGCCGGGAGCCGAGGACGCACTCGCGGGTGAGGTTGAAGTCGCGGCTGTGCTTGAGCACGGCGCCCGCCACGACCTCGCCCAACCGCTCGCCGGCCAGCCCGAACCGGGCCACCAGCCCGTCCAGCGCCGCCGTCAGCAGGTCCTGGTTCGACGCCTGCGCATACCGTCCACCGGACCGCGCGAACGGGATCCGGTTGCCGCCGACGATTGCGACGCGACGCATAGCCACTAACCTACTCACGAGTAGTAGGAGAGCCAATGGATCGGTACGCGACGTTCGCCAACTCGTCAGTGGGCCGCCGGGTCGTGCGCCGGGCCGGCCTCCCCCAGCCCGCGCGGCTCAAGCGATACAGCCCGGACCAGCCGGACGTGGACGGCCCCGTGCTCGTCGGCGGCACGGGAAGCGCCGCTGCCCGCGTCCGGGACATCGTTCCCGCCGACAAGGCCGAGCGATACCGCGGCCTGGTGTTCGACGCGACCGCCCTCGACGATCCCGGCGCCCTGCGGGAGCTGCACGCGTTCTTCCAGCCGCACCTGCGCGACCTGCTTCCGAACGGCCGTGTGGTGGTGCTCGGCACGCCGCCCACCGCGAGCACAAGCGTGCGAGCGGCCGCCGCCCAGCAGGCGATCGACGGCTTCGTGCGCTCCATTGCCAAGGAGCTGACCCGCGGCGGGACCGCCAACCTGCTGTACCTCGCACCGGACTGCGGCGACGCCCTGGCCGCACCGATACGGTTCCTGCTCTCGACCCGCTCGGCCTACGTGTCCGGACAGACGATCATGGTCGAAGCGGGCACGGCGGGAACCGAAGGGCCACGGGTGGCAGCCGTCACCGGCGCGGCCCGCGGCATCGGCGCGGCGATCCTGAAGACCCTGGCCCGCGGCGGCGCCACCGTCGTCGGCATCGACGTGCCGGCCGCCGGCGACGCGCTTGCCGACGTGGTCAACGACGTGCGCGGCTCCGCCCTGCAGCTCGACCTGACCCACCCGGACGCGCCGCAGCGGCTCGTCAGGCACTTCACCGAGCGGCACGGCCGGCTCGACGTCCTGGTCCACAACGCCGGCATCACCCGCGACCGCACGCTGGCGCGGATGTCCGAGGACGAGTGGAACAGCGTGCTCGCGGTCAACCTCGAAGCCCAACTGGCGGTGAACGACGCGGTGCTGAGCGAGGGCGGCCTCATGGGTTCGGGGGGAAGGATCGTCGCGGTGTCGAGCGTCTCCGGGATCGCCGGCAACCGCGGGCAGACGAACTACGCCGCGTCCAAGGCCGGCGTGATCGGCATGGTGCGCGCGCTGGCGCCGGTGGTACGCGGGCGCGGCATCACCGTCAACGGCGTCGCGCCGGGCTTCATCGAGACCGCGATGACGGCGAAGATGCCCACGGCGACCCGCGCGGTCGGGCGCCGGCTGAACAGCCTCGGCCAGGGCGGACTGCCCGTCGACGTCGCCGAGGCGGTGGCCTTCCTGGCCGAGCCGGGCGCGGGCGGCGTCAGCGGTGCCGTGCTCCGGGTGTGCGGGCAGAGCATGATCGGTGCGTGATGGACCTTCCGTCGATGCCGCGGCTGGGGCCGTCGTACCGGGCCGCCGCACTCGGCGCCCTGCGCCGCTCGCGTCCGGCCGTGCTTCCCGACGTCGAACTGCGGCTCGCCGACGCGTCGATCGACGTCGACCACCTGGCCGCGTACGGCCGGGTGTGCGGGTTCCGGCTCGCCAACGAGTTACCGCCCACCTACCCGCACGTGCTGGCGTTCCCGCTGGCGATGGCGCTGATGAGCCGGCGCGACTTCCCGTTCCCGCTGCTCGGCCTGGTGCACGTCGCGAACCGGATCGAGACGCTGGCGCCGCTGCGGGTCACCGACCGCCCGGCGCTGCGGGTCCGCGCGGCGGCGCTCGGCCCGCATCCGCGCGGCCGGCAACTCGACGTGGTGACGGAGGCTCTCCTGGATGGCGAGTGCGTATGGCGCGAGCACTCGACCTACCTGCACCGCGGTAAAAGGACCGAAAAGCCAGGATCTCACCCGACGACGTCAGCCGGCGCAACCGCGAAGTGGACGGTGCCCCCCTCGGTGGGCAGGAGCTACGCGAAGGTCTCCGGTGACCGCAACCCCATCCACACCTCGCGGCTGGGCGCCAGGTTGTTCGGCTTCCCGCGTCGCATCGCGCACGGCATGTGGTCGGCGGCGCGCTGCCTCGCGGCGCTGGAGGGCCGGCTCCCGGACCGGGCGACGATCGAGATCCGGTTCCAGCGCCCGCTGCTGCTCCCCGGCACGGCGACGTTCACCGGCACGCCCGCCGGCAGCGGTTGGAGCATCACCCTCGCCGACGCGAAGACCGGCGGCCCGCACCTGACCGGCAGCGTCAAGGGGTCAGCCGCGCGCCCGCAGGGGTAGCCGGCCGGGGCTGAACCGGCCGGCCGGATCGGCCGCGTCCTTGCGCCGCCGGGCGGCGGGGCCGTCCGGGTCGGACGCGGCGAGCGTCGCGTGCACCGGCGCCGGACCGCGCAGCAGCGTGCACCAGCCCTCCCGGCCGGTCATCGTGTAGCGCGTCGTCTCGACGATGCCGATCACCCGGTCCGGCGGCAGGTCACCGGGCAGCGCCGCGACGATCACCCCGGCGCCGACCGACCCGCGCAGCGAGGCCGCGCCGAACGTCGCGTCGCGCAGCGTGTAGCCGACGGCGTGCAGCGCCGCGGGCGGGCCGCCGAGCCGGAGCAGGACGTCGCCCGGGTGGCCGGGCAGCCGGCCCCACCAGGCCGGCGGCTGGGGAAGCGGAGCGGCGTCGCCGCCGAGCAGCGTCGCCGCGGTGTGCACCCGGTCGACGACGCCGGCCGGCGTCCCCTCGATGCGCACCGCGAGCGCGCCCCGCCCCGGCGGGCGGGCGGCGGCCGCCGCCGGGCCTTCGTCGGACGCCGGCCGGGGCCGCGGCACGCGGGCCAGCACCGGATCGGACGCGGGCCAGTCGGCCTCGACGGCGGTCACCCCGAGCGGCGTGGTCTCCATCAGCATCATCAGCTCGTACAGCTCGGCCGGCGTGTACACCGATCGGCGCAGCCATGCGGTGGCCGGTGGTCGCGGGTGCAGCCGCAGGGTGGCCGTGGCGAGCACGCCGAGAGTGCCGAGCGAGCCGCACATCCCCGCCGCCTCCAGCCCGCCGACCGTCTGGACGTTCCCGTCGGCGTCGACGTGCTCGACCGCCTCGACGAGGTTGCCGATCGGGCCGGTGAAGTGGCGCAACGGCCCGGTCTCCGCGGCGGCCAGCGCACCGCCGACGGTGCCGCCCGCCCACAGCGACGGCGGGTCGAGGGCCAGCCGCTGGCCGGTGGGGCGCAGCAGCGGGTCGATGTCGCGCAGCCGGGTGCCGGCGCCGAACGTCGCCGTCGACGCTCCGGTCCCGTGCTTGTGCCAGCCGGCCAGGCGCACGGTGTCGACGATGATGTCCACAGAGGACGGTGGGGCGCCCCAGTCGGCCTTCGTTCCGCCGCCGGCCGGGACCACGGCGAGATCGTGGGCGGCGGCGCGGCGGACGAGCTCGGCGAGCTGGCCGGGATCGGCCGGGGCGGCGACGAACCCGGCCCGGACCCCGCCGGCGGTGTCGCCGGGGCCGGCGACGCGCACGTGCGCCGGCCCGCACACCTCCCGTAACTCGCCGAGCAGGCTCACGCACACCTCCCGCCTCACTGACAGTGCCCGGACAAATACTTTCGCAATCCTTCCGGATTCTCGCAGTCCCTCGAACGCGTGTTCCAAGAGGAGCGGATAGTAACGTCGTCGACGTGACGACTCAGCAGCCGCCGGTAGCCAAGACCGTCCCGACCGAACGGACGTTCCACGGCGACACCGTGATCGACGAGTACGCCTGGCTCCGGGACAAGGAAGACCCGGCGACGACCGAGTACCTCAAGGCCGAGAACGCGTACACCGACGCCGCCACGGGGCACCTGGCCTCCCTGCGCGAGACGCTCTTCACCGAGATCAAGACGCGCACCAAGGAGACCGACCTCTCGCTGCCGGTGCGCAAGAAGGGCTACTGGTACTACGCCCGCACCGAGGAGGGCAAGCAGTACAGCATCCAGTGCCGGCGTGCCGTCCGCCCGGACGAGACCGCGCCGCCGGTACCCGCGGACGGCGCTCCCCTCGACGGCGAGGAGGTGCTGCTCGACAGCAACGCGCTCGCCGGCGGGAGCGAGTTCTTCGCGCTCGGCACGCTGGGCGTGAGCCCGGACGGCACGCGGCTGGCCTACTCCACCGACTACCGCGGAGACGAGCGGTTCACGCTGCGGGTCAAGGACCTCGTCACCGGCGAGACGCTGGCCGACGAGGTACCCGGCGTGTTCTACGGCTCGGCCTGGTCGGCCGACGGGGCGACGCTGTTCTACCTGACGGTCGACGAGGCGTGGCGGCCGCACAAGGTGTGGCGGCACGTGGTCGGCACGCCGGCCGCCGACGACGTCGTGGTCTACGAGGAGCCGGACGAGCGGTTCTGGGTGGGGGTCGGGCTGACCCGGTCGGAGAAGTTCATCCTCATCGAGTCGGCGAGCAAGCTGACCAGCGAGGCGCAGTACATTCCGGCCGAGTCCCCGCACGACGCCCCGGTGGTGATCGCACCGCGCCGGCACGGCGTGGAGTACCACGTCGAGCACCACGGGCACCGGTTCCTGATCCTGCACAACGACGGCGCCCAGGACTTCGCGCTCGCTTACACGAGCGTCGACTCGCCCGGCGGGTGGACGCCGCTGATCGAGCACCAACCCGGCACGCGGCTCACCGGCGTCGACGCCTTCGCCCGTCACCTCGTCGTCTCCCTGCGCCGCGACGGCCTGACCGGCCTTCGCGTGGTTCCGCTCGACGGCGGCCGCGACTACGACATCTCCTTCCCCGAGCCGCTGTACACGGTCGACCCCGGCGACAACGCCGAGTACGACACGTCGATGTTCCGGCTGTCGTACACGTCGCTGGTGACGCCGGACTCCGTCTACGACTGCGACCTCGACACCGGCGAACTCGTCCTGCGCAAGCAGCGCCCGGTGCTGGGCGGGTACGACCCGACCGGGTACGAGCAGCACCGTGAGTGGGCGGTCGCCGACGACGGCACCAAGGTGCCGATCTCGATCGTCTGCCGGACCGGGACGCCCCGCGACGGCAGCGCGCCGTGCGTGATCTACGGGTACGGCTCGTACGAGTCCTCGATGGACCCGTGGTTCTCCATCCCCCGGCTGTCGCTCGTCGACAGGGGCGTGGTGTTCGCCGTCGCGCACATCCGCGGCGGCGGCGAGATGGGCCGGCGCTGGTACGACGAGGGCAAACTGCTGGCCAAGAAGAACACGTTCACCGACTTCGTCGCGTGCGCCGAGCACCTGGTCAAGGCGGGCTGGACGGCGTCCGACAAGCTGATCGCGCGCGGCGGCTCCGCCGGCGGCCTGCTCATGGGCGCGGTGGCGAACCTGGCCCCGGAGGCGTTCGCCGGGATCGTGGCGCAGGTGCCGTTCGTCGACCCGCTGAACTCGATGCTCGACCCGTCGCTCCCGCTGACCGTCACCGAGTGGGAGGAGTGGGGCAACCCCATCGAGGACGCGCAGGTGTATGCGTACATGAAGTCGTATGCCCCGTACGAGAACGTCGCGGCCCGGCCGTACCCGCCGCTGCTGGTGATGACGGGGCTGAACGACACCCGGGTGCTCTACCACGAGCCGGCGAAGTGGGTGGCCCGGCTGCGCGCGACCGCGCCGGACGCCAACGTGCTGATGAAGACGGAGATGGGGGCCGGCCACGGCGGCCCGAGCGGCCGCTACGACGCGTGGAAGGAAGAGGCCTTCCTGAGCGCCTGGATCCTCGACCGCCTCGGTTTGGCGGCCTGACCCTCGGCGATCTTGGACGTCTGCTGCGGCTGGGGCCGCAGTAGACGTCCAAGATCGGCGCCGGGCCGCTCCGGCCGCCCGGGCGGGCCCGGGCGGCCCGGGCGGGCCCGGGTCAGGAGAGCACGCGCACCAGCGCCTCGGCGCCGACGTTGCCGCCGCTGAGCACCGCGACGGTCCTGCCCGCCGGCAACGCGGCGCGGTGCCGCAGGTAGCCGGCCACGGAGACCGCCCCGCTGGGCTCCACCACCAGTCGACCGCGCACCGCGAGTTCCCGCATCGCGCCTTCGATCTCGGCCTCGGTCACCGTCAGCACCGCGTCGACGTACTTGCGCAGGTGCGCGAACGTCCGCTCGGACAGCGCCGTGCGCAGCCCGTCGGCGATGGTCCGGTACGTCAGCTCGACGGGCCACTTCCGCAGCTCCCCGGCGGCCATGCTCTCGGCGGCGTCGCCGGCCAGTTCCGGCTCGATCCCGATCACCACCGCTTCCGGCCGCAGCGCTTTCACCGCGACCGCGACCCCGCTGGCCAGCCCACCGCCGCCGACCGGCACCAGCACGCAGGCCACATCGGGCAGGTCGGCGACGATCTCCAGACCGACGGTGCCCTGCCCGGCGATCACGTCGTGGTGGTCGAACGGCGGCACGACGGTCATGCCCCGCTCGGCCGCGATCTCGGCGCAGCGGTTCAGCCGTTCCGGCGGCGGCACCAACTCCACTTCCGCACCCAGCGCCCGGGTGGCCGCGATCTTGACCGGCGACGACACGTCGGGCATCACGATCACGCACGGGATCCCGAAGGCTCGCGCGGTGAACGCCAGCGCCTGCGCGTGGTTCCCGGACGAGTGCGCCACCACCCCGTTGGCCCGCACGTCCGCCGGGATCAATGCCACCGTGTGGTAGGCGCCGCGCAGCTTGAACGCGCCGACCGGCTGCAGACTCTCCGGTTTGAGCCACAATTCAACGCCAAGCCCGGCCCGCGCAGCTTCGCCCTGCGGCCCGCGCGAGGCGCCCGCCCAAGGCGCGGCCAGCAGCGGGGTGCGCACCGCGACTCCGTCGATGTTGCGGGCCGCCGCTTGCACGTCCGAGAGGGTCACCAGCTCCATGTCCGCGAGCGTATGGCGCCGCCGGCGGCCGGCGGCGACGTCGCGGTCCAGGCCTTGGAAATTGGACGTGGGGAGCCGCCGCCTCGCCGCACCGGCACGGAGTCAGTAGGCTCACTCCACCACTGGGCTTTGCGGGAGTGTTGTTCGAGGGGTGCCCTGGTCATGTCAGCGTTGACGCTGCGGTATGCGGTCCGCACCGATCCCGGTCTGGTCCGCGAGACCAATCAGGACTCGGTGTACGCCGGCTCGCGGCTGCTCGCCGTCGCCGACGGCATGGGCGGCATGGCGGCCGGTGACCTGGCGAGCAGCGTCGTCATCACCAAGCTGTCCGAGCTGGACCAGGACGTTCCGACCGCCGCCATGATCGACGCTCTCGACCAGACGGTCGTGGCGGCGAACGAGGAGCTGCGGGAGGGCGTCGACGCGAACCCGGAGCTGCGCGGCATGGGCACCACGCTGACCGCGCTGCTGATCTCGGGACGGGCGATCGCCATGGTGCACATCGGCGACTCCCGTGCCTACCTGTTGCGCGACGGCCGGCTGCGGCAGGTGACGAAGGACCACACGTACGTCCAGATGCTCGTCGACGAGGGCGCGATCACCGCCGAGGAGGCCAGCCACCACCCGCACCGCTCGCTGGTGACGCAGGTGCTGCAGGGCGAGCCGATCGAGCCGAACTACTCCGTGCGCGAGGCGATCAAGGGCGACCGGTACCTGCTGTGCAGCGACGGCCTCAGCAACGTCGTCAGCATGGCCACGATGGGCGACGTGCTGCGCGACTACCGCGACGCGGACGCGTGCGCCGAGCGCCTGATCGACCTGGCTCTGCGGGCCGGCGGCCCGGACAACATCACGGCGATCGTTGCCGACATCGTGGCCGTCGACGACAGCGACCCCCAGGTGGCCGTCGCGCACCGGGCAAACGCACCGGCGGAGGAGCGGCCGAGCCCGCGGCCGCGGCCGGCCCGGGCCGCGCCGGGTGGGGTGGAGCGGCCGGCGCCGGAGCCGACGGGTGAGCAGCCGGCCTCCTGGTGGGCCCGTCACCGCCTCACCCTGGTCCTGGTGCTGACCCTGGGAGTGTTGCTCGCCGCGGCGGGTGTCTGGTACGTGGTCACCGGGTAAGACCCGGCCATGCCCAGCGACGATCGACCAACGCCCGCCCACTGCCGGCCCGCCGGCGTCACCGACGAGACCGTCGAGGCGCTGGGCAAGCTGAGCGAGGCGCTGGAGACGGTCGAGCGGGTGCGCGGGCACCTCTACTCGATGCATCAGCTGACCGGCAAGGCCGACTTCCTCCTCGACGACGCGGTGGAGCTGTTCCGGGCGGCCGGCCACGACGCGATCGCCGACCGGCTCACCACCGACCTCATCGGCCGCAACGTCATCGGCGGCCGCTGGACATTCCAGCTCGTCGAGGAGTACGACGACGGTTACTACGCCGAGTTTCGGCAGCTCGAGCGGGATGCCCGCGATACGCTTGCCGGCGGCCGGCGGCACCTGTACGAGGCCGAGCTGAAGGAACGGCGCCGGACGCGCGGCCGGCCCGGACACGAGGCTCGCCCGTAGCCACGTCTTGTCATACCCCCCTGCTATGCCTTGTGTGTGGCGCAGGTTACGTGTGCCCGCAGCCACACCTCAGCCGATTCTCAGGATCATGGGCGGAAGCTGAACCGATGGGCCGCAGCGTGAGCGGCGGCCAGTCGGGGGAATCCCCCGGCCCGGTCCGGGGGTGAAACCCGGATGCCCTTCGCGGCCGCGTTCCATAGCGTGCTTGAAGGGTCGCCGGGACGGGGCGGCACAGGGGGAAGGCATCGAGATGGACGGGTTGATCGGGTCAGCGCAAGAGCTGTCGACCGCACTCGTCAGCGTGTTCGTCGGCTTCGTCCTCGTGCTCGATTCCATTCCGGTGCTGGGCGTTCTGATCCCGGCCGACGTCGCTGTGCTCGCGGCGGTCGCCACCCGTGGCCCGCTCGCCGCCACGGCCGTCGTGCTGGCGGTCGTGTGCGGCACGCTCGCCGGCTGGACGATCACGTTCACCGTCGGCCGGTTCCTGGCCGGGCCGCTGCGGCGCAGCTGGCTCGGGCGGCGGATCGGGGCCGAGCGGTGGGCCCGCGCCGAAGACCTGGTGGCCCGCGGTGGGGGCCGGGTCGTGCTGGCCGCGCCGTTCCTGCCGGTCTTCAACACGATCGTCCCGATCGCGGCCGGCAGCCTGCGCATGCCGTACCGCCGCTTCCTCGGCTACTCCGCCGTCGGCTCCGCGATGTGGGGTGCCGGCTACGTGACGCTCGGTCTCGTGGCGAAGGGCGTCGGAACCGCGGTGTTCGGCAGCTCGAACGTCTTCACCACGCTGCTGTTCGGGCTGCCGGGGGTCGCGATCGGCTGGGTCACGCTGGCTCAGGTCCGCCGGCGGATGGCCGTCGACAGGCGGCCGGCCGCGGCGCCGTCGGGCGGGCGCCTGATCGTCACGGTCACGGCCGCGGTCACGAGCCACCCCAGGGCGACGCCGAGAGCGGCGCGTTCCAGCAGGCCGGCGAGCAGGCCGCGCCCGGTGACGAGCATCACCAGGCCGGTGATGGCGAGGAGCGGCACCAGCAGGCCGGCGCTCACCCGGCTGGCGGCCCGTAGCGGGTCGCGCGTCCGCACGGCCTCGGCCGTGGCGCCGGCGGCCTCGGCCGTGGCGCCGGCAGGGCCGCTCGAACCCACCGCTCCGGCCTCGCCGATAGCGAGCAGCAGCATCGCGCCCGTCGCCAGCCCGAACCCGCCGATGCTGGCCAGCGCGTGCACGATGTCGCTCTGGCTCGGGCTCTCGAACGGTGGCAGCGGGCAGCCCGGCGTGCACGACACCGCTCCCGAGGTCGCGGCGAGCGGGGCAGCCGCGGCGAACGCGAGCGCCACGCCGGCGGGGCCGACCGCCCAGCGGCTGACCCCCGCCCAGCGGCTGGGGCTGCCCGGCGCCGCGCTGCGCAGTAGCGTGCCGCGCCGGTCCTCCTCGCGCACGAGGGCGATGATCGCGGCGGCGAAGAAGGCGAGCGCGATGGCGACGCCGTACACGCCGGCGCGGTACAGGACGCGCAGCGGTGCGCCGGGCGCACCGGCCTCGCTCACGTACCCGTAGACGGTTCCCGTCGCCGCGGTAGCGATCCCGATCGCCACCGCGGCGAACACCGCGCAGGCTCCGGCGATCCCCGCGCACGCCCTCCTCACCGCTCGCTCACCGGTCCAGTGTGCCCGCCTCCCCTGTCCGCGATCTTGGACGTCCACTCCGTTCTCCTCGACGGTTTCGAGATCTTGGAGTCTCGTGGCCGTCATAGGGGCGACGGGACTCCAAGATCTCCGCGAACGCTTAACTCAGCGGCATTGCGGCTAGAGGCGGATCTCCACCAGGGCGACGGTGCCGGCATTGCCAGAGTCCACCCGCATGTGGTCGACCAGCCGGGCCACGATCCACAGGCCACGTCCACCGGACGCCCCCAGGTCGGGTCGGCGCAACCGGTCGGGAGATGGGAACACGAAGCCCGCGCCCGCGTCGGTCACCTCGCAGAACACCGAGCCGTCCACCCGCCACAGGCGCAACCGCCCGGCGCCGCCGCCGTGGCGCACCGCGTTGGTGGCCAGCTCGTGCGCCACCAGCACCAGGTCTTCGACCCGGCCGTCGGCCAGGCCCAGCGCGCTGCCGTGCGCGGCGACCGCCGACCGCAACGACACCAGGGTGCCCGCCTCGAACCGCTGCTGCATCCCGTCGGGCGCGCGGCCCGACGAACTGCCGTCGTTCTGCCTCTGCCAGCTAGCCGACATCACGGATGACCAGCTTGAGTGCGGGTAGCTCATCACCACCGAGGGCGCGCAGCACCTTGCCGACCGCGGGCTGGCATACGACAGTCATGAACCGTCCGCCGGTGAGACCGAGGGCGGTCTGCAGGACCACGCCGGCCGCGGCGACGTCGATGAAGCGGAGCTGGGAGAGGTTGAGGAACAGGGCCTGGTCCAGCCGAACGCCCTCGGCCAGCGCCCTGATCAGCGCGTCGAGGCCGCGGTAGTCGAGCTCGCCGGCGATCCGCACCCCGGGCGGGATGTGCTGCCGGCAGATCCGCAGCACGGCGTCGCTGTGGTAGGTGACCGCGGCGACGCCGCGCGAGTGCACCGACGCGGCGCCGGCCAGCGAGACGGCGTCGAAGCCCTCCCTGTCGTACTGGCACACCGCGAGCGCCCGGCGGGTGGCGAGCAGCTCGCTGAACTGCACCTCGAAGGTCAGCAACTGCTCCAGCCCGCTGACCGGGCGCAGCGCCCACACCATGTCGGCCGAGATCCGCAGGCCCGGGTAGCCGGCAGCGAGCGCGCCGTCGATCCGGCTGCGCAGCCCGCTGATCACCTGCTCGGGGTCGAACGTGCCCCCGGCGATGTACGCCGACACGCTCGGTACCAGTTCGAGCTGGCCGCTGCACATGGTGGACGCCACCGGCAACCCGCGCTCGGACAGCTCCGCCGACAGGTCGTCGGGCGGCAGCGTGTCGGTGAGGCACACGACCTTGTCGCCGCGGTCCAGCCCGTCGCGCACGAAGGCGGCGACGATGTCGAGCCGCTCGTCGGCGTCGGAGAAGGTGAGGCAGGCGTGGTCGCCCGGCTCGAGATCATCGACGGTCGCGGGGTCAGCCACCGCGCCCTCCCTTCGGCACGTGCCCACGATAACGACCCTGCGCGGCCGGGTTACCCGGGCCGGGGGAACGCCAACCCCCGTCGGACAGCCCGTGCGATCTTTGCGATCCGGCGCGGCTCAAAATCCGCTCCGTGCCCGTCCCCGGATACCGCGATGCGCCCACGATGCCCTGGCGGCCGGACGCCCCGGTCAACACCGCCGAGGCCGCCGAGTTTCTCCGGCAGGTACATGCCGACAACCCGGGCCTCGGCCCGGTCGCCCACCGGATCGCCGAGGTCGAGGCGGAGGTGGCGGCCACCGGCACGTACACCCACACGTCGACGGAGTTGACCTACGGCGCGAAGCTGGCCTGGCGCAACTCGAGCCGCTGCATCGGCCGGCTGTACTGGCACAGCCTCGTGGTGCGCGACTGCCGGCACGTGACCGCGGCCGACGAGATCTTCACCGAGCTCGTGGAGCACCTGCGCGTCGCCGGCGACCGTAATCGCCGGGCGATCCGCCCGGTGATCAGCATCTTCGGCCCGGCCGCGCCCGGACGCCCGTTCGCCCGCGTCTGGAACGAGCAGTTGGTCCGGTACGCGGGCTACGTCCGCGCCGACGGGACGGTGCTCGGCGACCCGCGCTACGTCGACTTCACCACCGCCGTGGTGGAGCGCGGCTGGCGGGGCAAGGGCGAGGCGTTCGACGTCCTGCCGGTGGTGGTGCAGACCCCGGCCGACGGCGTGCGCGTCTTCGAGCTGCCCGACGCGGCGGTCTGGGAGGTGCCGCTGGTCCACCCCGAGCTGCCCTGGTTCGCCGACCTCGGGCTGCGCTGGCACGCGGTGCCGGCGATCTCGAACATGCGGCTGACGATCGGCGGCGTCGACTATCCGCTGGCGCCGTTCAACGGCTGGTACCTGGGCACCGAAATCGGCGCCCGCAACCTGGCCGACCCCGACCGGTTCAACATGGTGCCGATCGTGGCCAAGGCGATGGGCCTGGACACGTCGACCGAGCGCTCACTGTGGCGGGACCGGGCCCTCGTCGAGCTGAACCGGGCGGTGCTGTGGTCGTTCGACCGGGCCGGCGCCCGGATCAGCGACCACCACACGGAGTCCAGGCACTTCATCAGCCACTGCACCCGGGAGGAGCGCGCCGGCCGGCCGGTACCGGCCGATTGGACGTGGATCGTCCCGCCGATCTCGGGCGGCGCGACGCCCGTCTTCCACCGTTACTACGAGGAGTTCGACCTGCGGCCGAACTTCTACCTCGACGCCGAAGCGGCCACCCTGGCCAGCACCGGCCGCCCGGTGCTGGCCCGGCCGGCGCCGCGCCCGTCGCCCCGGCTGCCGCAGCAGCACGGCCGCGGCTCGCACGGGCCGGCCAACGCCCATCCCGGTGCGCACAACCACCCGCAGCCGGCGATATGCCCGAACCACGGGGCGGTGCCGACGCCGCGGCTGCCGTTGCGCCCGGCCTACCCGCGCACCAGTGTCTGACCCTATTCCGGCTAATCCGACTTTCGGCGCGTTCACCTGTATCCGTCCACGAACCCCGACAGGGGTCATGCGCACCTACCGGCGCAGGTCATACAGTGTTTGTGATGACTATGTCGCCGGCCCTCCTCGCCGGGCGGTACCGCCTGCTAGAGCCGCTTGGCAATGGCGGCATGGGCCGGGTGTGGCTGGCGCGGGACGAGGTGCTGCACCGCGACGTCGCAATCAAAGAGGTCAACATTCCGATCGACCTCTCGGCGGCGGAGCGCGAGGAGCTGCGCACCCGCACGCTGCGCGAGGCTCGCACGGCGGCGCGGCTCAGCCACCCGAACGTCGTCCAGATCTACGACGTCCTCGGCGTCGACGACCGGCCGTGGATCGTCATGGAGTACGTCAAGTCGCAGAGCCTGCAGACCATCCTCGTGGAGGAGGGGCCGGTCGCCGGGCCGCGGGCGGCGGCCATCGGCCTCGCGATCCTGCGGGCGCTGGACGCGGCCCACTCGGCCGGGGTACTGCACCGCGACGTGAAGCCGGGCAACGTGCTGATCGCCGAGGACGGCCGGGTGGTCCTCACCGACTTCGGCCTGGCGACCTTCGAGGGCGGGGAGGGCTCGGTCACCCGGCCCGGCCTGGTGTGGGGATCGCCGGAGTACGTGGCCCCCGAACGGGCCAAGCACGGGGTCTCCTCCGTTGAGGCCGACCTCTGGTCGCTGGGCGCGACGCTGTACGCCGCCGTCGAGGGCGCCTCGCCGTACGCCCGCTCGACGGCCATGGCCTCGCTCACCGCGCTGGCCACCGAGAAGCCGCCCGCCCCGGCCCACGCAGGCGCGCTCAAGCAGGTCATCACCGGCCTGCTGCGCAAGGACCCGCGGGCCCGGCTGCGCGCCAGCGAGGTCGAGCGGTATCTGGAACGGATCGTCGACAGCGACGCTCGCGGCAAGCCCCGCCGGCTGCCCCGCCAGCGCCCCGCCCCGGCCGGCGAGAACGGCCAGAACGGCCAGAACGGCCAGAACGGCCAGAACGGCCAGAACGGCGATGGCGGGTCGGTGGTCCCGATCGCGTCGTACTCGCTGCCCGAACCGCCGCCGACCGGCGTGAGCCAGCCCGCCACCCTGGCACCCGAGCCGGGACCGCGCGGCCCGAGCCGCCGCGGCTGGCTGATCGCGACGGCCGCCGTGCTGCTCGCTGTCGCGCTCGGCGGGGCGACGATGCTGATCGTGAACCGCGACTCGGCGGACCCCGACAAGCCGAACGCCGGCGCGTCGAGCACCGCGGCGGCCGCCCGGCCGAGCCCGACCGCCGAGCCGACCGCCCTGGTGACCTCGAGCGCGGCGCTGCCGACCGACCGCATCGCCCCCTACCCCGGCTGGACCTACTACGAGGAGCCCGGTCGCTTCCGGATGGTGGCCCCGCTCGGGTGGAAGATCGAGCGTGACGGCCCGACGACCCGCCTGCACGAGCCCGACGGCCCGAAGGTGCTCACCATGAAGCGCTGGCCCGTGCCGAACGGCGGCGCGATCGCGGCGGCGAGGGCCATGGACCAGGCGTGGAGCGCCGGGACCGACAACCCGCCGCAGAACTACAAGAACGTCGAGCTGCGGGCCGTCGACTATTTCGCCGGTGGCGTCCAGTGGGAGTACACCTACACCGATCCCGGGCCGATGCGAACGGTCAGCCGCTGGTTCGTCGACAGGGGCATCTGCTACGCGATCAGCGTCTCGCTGCCCGACTACG
>Ga0070664_100000215_pt1 | contig 41073 bp, 42 predicted proteins | sample KBSC73metaG_FD_65863 | JGI IMG/M metagenome (GOLD analysis project Ga0070664, IMG submission 65863) | Corn rhizosphere microbial communities from Kellogg Biological Station, Michigan, USA - KBS C7-3 metaG | ecosystem: Host-associated > Plants > Roots > Rhizosphere > Soil ... | reverse complement strand
CCACCGGCGGCCGGAAAAACAACTATAGGTCGCGACTTAGCTGCGCTTACTGGGTATCGATTTTTCTTTAATCACCTCACAGTGCCTGCAGCAAAAGCAATTTTTCCGGGTGCGCATCAGCCGCATCCTGATGAACGGTATACGCAGTTATTACACAAACTACGCCTCGATTGCCTAAACGTAGCCGCTGAAGCTGGCTTCGATACGATCTTCACGATTGCCTACTCGGGTGTTCGCGATGATGGATTCATGCAAGAAATCGCTGACACATTCCTATCTCGTGGTGGGCGAGTGCAATTCGTCGAGCTACACGCTCCGACTGATGTATTACTACAGCGGGTTGCGAATGCTGATAGGGTAGCATTAAAACTGCATAAGGTGACCAACCCTGTGCACCTACAAGAAATACTCGATGGGCGCAACATGTTTGAATCGGTGAAATTCGATAACATACTACGGCTAGATACAAGCGCCCAATCGCCAGCAGAATCGGCGCATATAATTGCAAGGGCACTAAACAAGAATAGCTAGCAAATAAAATATCACCCGTAAATGCGGGTGATATTTTTATAAAGTAAACTACTAGTACTCGGCGATAACAATCTTCTTCTGGCGCATCATCGTCTGGGTTGCCTCAGGACCTTTAGCAAGAAGCTCACCAAGGTTTTCTGGCACTACTTGCCAACTGATACCGAATTTATCTTTACACCAGCCGCACTGTTCAGACTCTGGAACATGTGATAATTTACTCCAGTAATAGTCAATCTCTTCCTGGTCTTTGCAGGTAATAGTGAACGAGATTGCTTCATTAAACGTGAACATTGGACCGCCATCAAGGCAGATGAAATCTTGGCCATCAAGCGTGAAATTGCCATTAATGACTTTACCGCTCATGCCTTTAAAGTGTTCATCAAGCGACTCATCAGGGTATGTCTCAATGTGATTAATGCGCGAGTTTGGGAATACTTCTACGTAATAATTCATTGCTTCTTCAGCGTTCATATTGAACCATAAACTTGGGGTGATTTTTTGACTCATGAGCCCTCCTTATATGCTCTTAGTATACACGCTTACGCTTTATACACGCTAACTTACAAGCTCGGCAAGCTTGCGCGCAGTATTTACGTTGCGCACAGTCATGTATCCGTATAGCCCAGTACCGATAACCTTAAGCAAACTATATCGCGTCTGATTCTTGTGAGTCACGGTTGCGATGACCGCGCCCTTTACATATATCATTTGCTCGTTGCCTGGGTTATAGTTCAGCTGCATCGGGGCATCAGGGGTATCAAGTTCTTCAAACAAATAAAGCACGTCAGATTTATTACCCGATTTATCCGGCTTTGGCGCGTCATTTGTCCATTCAGCCGGGATGGCTGCAGCAATTGCCTGGATTTGCGGGCCTGGTATCACAAGTGTAGGGATGCTAAACCCAAAATGATCCTCAAGCGCTTTCTGAATCTCGTGTCGGCTCGGCGCGTTTGTGTGAATGCCCACAGCATTGCCTGAATTAATGTAGGTAACAACCTCGGTAAACCCGAGCGACTCAAGGATCTCGCGGAATTCAGCGTTAGGCACTTTGTGGTTGCCGCCGACATTTACGCCGCGCAGAAGAATTGCATATTTCATAGAGAAATTATACCAGAGTAAGAGGACTGAATTGACAAAGCCCTTATGTTGCGATATAACTAAACGCATAAAGCATTTGAGCCTACGTCACGAATAGGCAAGCTGGGCGCGAAATACGCCACGGAAGCAAACCGTAAAATACGCAAACCGAAATCGCAGCAGTGCTGTATGCGTCGGCGCCAAGTGCCTTACCTCAGTAATGGAGTAGGGAATAAGGATGGGACCGCGGAAAGAGTCGTTTTTATTCTCCTTTCGTTCCTTAGCTAATAACTATTAGTGTTATCTAAAGGAGCATTGAATAATGAAAAAGACTCTCACTACACCACGTCGCCCAAGTGGGTTTAATGAGTACCTGCCAGCAGAGCAGATTGAGTTTAACCGCCTCCTCGATATTATTCGTCGTACCTATGAAAAGTACGGCTACGCACCAATTGACACGCCAGATATCGAGCTGGCCGAAGTATTGCTTGCCAAAGGCGGTGGTGAAACCGAGCAGCAAATTTACCGATTCGAGCGCGGTAAAAACGACCTGAGCTTGCGTTTCGACCTCACAGTACCACTAGCGCGCTACGTTGCCGAACACGAGGGCCAACTTGTATTTCCATTTCGTCGCTACCACATTGGCAAAGTCCACCGTGCCGAGCGCGCGCAGGCTGGTCGCTTCCGCGAATTCTACCAGTGTGATATTGATGTAATTGGCTCGGAAAGTTCGCTGACTGACGCGGAATTTCCAGCGGTAATTAACGAAATCTTCGACCAGTTTAACTTTGGTGAGTTTACGATTCGTATCAACAACCGCCTCGTTCTTAATGGGTTCTTTGAAGGTATCGGCTTGAGTGAGGTTTCGGCCGACGTTCTGCGCGCTATCGATAAAATGGAGAAAATCTCACGCGAAGACCTCGTCGCAGAGCTCGAAAAGATTGGTCTTACCGCACAGCAAATCGGCAGCGTAATTGCCTTCACTGAAATAGCTGGCTCGAATGATGAAATTCTCGAAAGCCTTGAAAATCTCGATATCGCAAATGAATCATTCAGCAAAGGTGTTACGAAACTCCGTCAACTTATCGAAGCACTCCGCATGATGCAAGTACCCGAAAAGCGCTTCAAAATCGACCTCCGTATCGCACGTGGCCTTGATTACTACACGGGTACAGTCTATGAAACAGTGCTGAATGACCTTCCGGGTGTTGGTAGCGTATGTTCGGGCGGTCGTTACGATGACCTCGCAAGCAACTACACCAATACGCAGCTCCCTGGCGTCGGTATCTCAATCGGCCTCTCACGACTATTCTATAAGCTACTTGAAGCAGGTGTAATTAAACCTTCGCAGCAAAGCCTTGCCCAAGCAATTATCATGCCGCTCGATGACAACGCAGTACCTAAAGCTCTAGAAGTTGCGTCGCACCTTCGTACACTCAATGTAGCCACAATTGTACACACTGAGCCAGGCGCGATGAAAAAGAAGTTCCGTTATGCAGACCGCATGGGCTGCCGCTACGTAGTGGTAATCGGCGAAAACGAACTGGCAACCGGCGTTCTCTCTGTTAAAGACATGCAAAGTGGCGAATCGTTCGAGGCCCGAACAGAAGATCTCGAGCAGTATCTTATTGCCAACTAAGACTGGAATTTACCTTAATTTCCGTTGCAAAAAGTACTTTCTTTTCACGCATTTTCACGATGTAATATAGTTTTGTAAGCAAAAAGCTTACGGATTAACAAAAGGAGGTAATAATGAAGCTATCGACCAAAACAGTCGCATCACTACTTGTCGTGACAGCAGTAGCCGCTGCGGTGCCGGGCCTTAGCCAAATCGCCATTCCTAAAAAACGCCGGGAGTCGCTGTTTGACAAATTATTGAGTCGACACGATCGTAAGGGCGAATTACGTGCCGAAATTCTCGGCATTTCACCACACGAATTCAAGCAAATGAGTAGAGCGATGTCATTCGAAGGTGTCATCCAAGTGTGCGGCCTCTACAGCAAGCGAGATTTTCGTCTTGCCCTAATGGGTCGCCTGCGCAATGAGCTACTGCAACGGGGCTGGACACGGTCGCGCATCGATAGCTACATTCTAATGCGCGCACCACGAATGATGGCAGCTATGTAGCACTTTGCTTGATAATAAAATAGCCCCTTTAATACGGGGTTATTTTATTATCCGTAAGTAATCTATACGAAACGCGATATACTAAAAGAATGGAACAGACCATCGTGAAAATTCTTGCCGACTGGCTGATGATACCATTGATTTTAGTGGCGCTATACTCATTATTCTGGAAGGTCTCGGGCCCAAAACGATACGATCGTTATACTCGCGTCTTTATGGCCGGGATTACCTCATATATCCTGGCAAAATTTATCGGTACTGCGTGGCAGCCCGAGCAACTACGACCATTTGAAGAAGTTGGCGTACATCCGGGCGCAGCATACCTCAATAACCCTGGTTTCCCATCTGATCATGCGCTCCTCGGCTTCTTCTTAACGATGGCTGTATGGTATTGCACGCGCAATCGAATGCTCACAGTAGTAATGGCGATTCTCACTATCTTAATGTGTACCGGTCGCGTGCTTGCACTCGTTCACACGCCACTCGATATTGCTGGATCACTCGTCATTACCGCCGTCAGTACACTATGGTATCGTGCTTACGTTAAAGTGCGATTACATAGATTAGTAGGCAAACGCGCAAAATCATAGTAAAATTACTTAAAGACTACTGATAATTCCGGGGGAGTAAGGGTATGAGCGAGCCTGTTGTACATGAAGAAACGCCTAATGAGTCACCGCTTGTAACGATGGGGGCGCGAGAGCTACTGCGCATAGTGCTCCGTGGCGCACTTGTTGGTGCTGGCGTGGCAATCATATATTTGCTACTAAATAAATTCGTATTCACTGCGGTACTTTGTCGCCCTCAATCTACGGGTGACTGCAGTCAGGCTTCGAACTATGCAGCGATTGCTGCGCTCGTACTGAGTATCTTTGGCGGTGTGATCGTATTGGCGCAGGCTCGTGTGTATCGCCCGCTCCTCGTAGTACTTGCAGCACTAATCTCACTTTGGGGCCTGCAGGATCATGCAAGCGGCGCTGCCTGGTATTGGGTGATCATCGCAGCCGCAGTCTTACTCGGCCTTTCATACGGCCTGTACGCATGGCTTGCGCGAATCCGTAACTTTATTTTGGCGGTTGTCGTAACAGTTGTTGTGGTTGTATTAATTCGTTGGATGCTCGTCGCCTAAAGCGACAGAAGGTGGGGTTATGGAAGTTGTATTAGTTATTGTTCTCGTAGCGGTTATTGCAGTATTTGGTGCAATATTAGCTACGTTGATGCGCAAGCTTAATGAGATGAAGCAATCAAGCGCAGTGGAGCTACTTAAGAGCGATGTAACCGAGCTCTCGCGTAATGTGTTGGCGCTCAACCAGTCTATGGGCGACCGGCTCGAAAAAAGTAGCCTGGGCGTGCAACAGTCCGTGCAACGTCAGCTGACTGAAAGCGCTAAGCTTGTGGCGGATGTCACGCAGCGCCTTGCAAAGCTCGACGAAACAAATGCGCGCGTTGTCGGTGTAGCGGACGAGCTAAAGACGCTACAGAATGTGTTATCAAATCCAAAGCAACGAGGCGTATTTGGCGAGTTTTACCTCTCAAGCGTACTTGAAAACATCTTACCTCCTGGGCAATTCCAAACGCAGTATAAGTTCGGTGATGGCGAAATTGTCGATGCAGTCATCTTTTTAGATAAAGGGCAGATTTTACCTGTGGACAGTAAGTTTAGCCTCGAAAACTACAACCGCATGATTGAAGCATCGGGTAAAGAGCGCGAGCAATATATGCTGAAAGTGAAGGCAGACCTGAAAGGTCGTATCGACGAAACCTCAAAGTATATTCGTCCAAGTGAAAAAACAATGGATTTCGCCTTTATGTTCATTCCAAGCGAATCGCTCTACTACGATCTACTCATTAATAACGTCGGCAACGGCGGTAGCTCGCGTAATTTGATTGAGTATGCCTTCCGTGAAAAGCACGTGATTATTACAAGTCCAACAAGCTTTATGGCGTACCTACAGACAGTGTTGCAAGGCCTGCGCAGCCTGCAAATTGAGGAACAAGCAAAAGATATTCAGGTGCGCGTTGGTAAGCTCGGCCAGCATATTGCAAAGTTTGATGAATACATGACAAAGCTTGGCAACTCACTCGGCACGACGGTCAATCATTACAACTCAGCCCACAAAGAGCTCGCAAAGGTGGATAAAGACGTCGTAAAGATTGCAAACACTGATCCAAGCGTCGAAGCGATCCTGCTCGATAAGCCTTCGCAGGAATAGCTCTGCTCGCTACTATTTACTACGGACACTAAAAGGCGAAGTGCAGCCCTTAGAATTTTTTAGCGTAAAAATTCTAAGGCGCGTAGCGGTGTTCGTGGTAAATGGTAGTAAAAAGGAGTGGCGGCTTACGGGTCAATAAAAATACTACCCGTTTGGTGCGGGTAGTATTTTGAGCAAGATCGGCTAGTGATTAGTCGTTCTTGTTGCGGCCAGCGATAAGGAGGTAAAGATTACCACCAAGTGCTGCACCGATAAGGGTACCGAGAATCACAGATGATGTGAAGTAGCTGTACGTTGTTGAGTCAGTTGTACTTACGCCAAGCTCACTGTCTGAGTGATTAGTAGTCGCAAGTGCAATAGCTGGGTTAGCAGTAATGCCTTTTACGTATGCTGAGTAAGGAACGTCTGGAGCTTTTGCGCTCTTGTCTGTCTGTGAAGACTGTGAGTCCTTCTGGTAAGCAGCAACGTCTTGAGCCTTAAGCGTTGAAAGTAGTGAACCACCGGCAACAAGACCGATTGTTAGGGTAAGACCAACACCGATTGCACGCACGCCAGCTGAAAGTTCGCGGCGGCTAAGCACTGCAGTCAGACCAAATAGGAATACGGCTGCACCAACGAGCTCACACGCGAAGATACCCCAGTTGAAGTTCCAGAAGTGGTTGAAGCTAAGGTTTGTGCTGCTGTCTGATACCCAGTTGGTAACAATAAGTGCAAGCATTGCACCAAGAAGCTGGGCGCCCCAGTAGAATGGTACAAGAATTGACTTAAGCTTACGTGTAGCCCAGAGACCGAAGGTAACTGCTGGGTTGATGTGCGTGCCAGATACTGCACCAACGGCGAACACGAGCACAGCAAGGGCAAGACCTACGTAGAGGGCACCAGAGTCTGTGAATGTTGCGAGCGCAACAAGTGTCAAGACGAACGTACCAACAAGTTCGGCAAGCACAATGTTAACGATGTTTGATGGTAACTTAACACCGCTCTTGCCCGAAGTTACAGCGGTGCGCACAACTGGCGCTGCCTCTGGTTTTGCTTCAGCACGAACAGTGCGAACGGTTGTGTTGGCTGCGGCCGGCTTTTTGGCGGTCGCTTTTTTAGTAGAAGCGGCTTTCTTGGTAGCCATTGATTATATCCCTCCTTTAACTAAGATATAGCCCCAGTGTATAGCACAAACAGTTCGGGTGCAACCGCTCTATCGATTAACAGAGAGAAGTAGTGTATGATAATAGACATGGGACGATATATAGAGCAAACCGAAGGCCAGAGTGAATTGCAGCAACGAATTGCGGCAGAACTCAAGGCAAAAGCGGCGGCTCGAGCCAAGCAAGAAGGCGAGCAAACCGAAGGCTATCACAAAGCGCCAGACGGCGTTGAAGATGCCGCATACATGCGTGGCACCAAGCGAACAACAACGCTTGCGCCAGTATGGGCTATCATTTTCTTTTTAGCGATTGGCGTATTTATCTACTTTATCTACAAAATGAGTCATTAGAGCGGAACCTATGGACATCGAAACACTGAAGAATACATTGCTGCAACGCGTGGGCAAATCAAAAACACCTAACGAAGTATTAAAGGCTCCAGAATTCCGCGAGCTCTACGCGAAAATTCCGAAGCTAGCACCCGAAGAGCGTGGCTCATTTGGCCGACAGGTCAACGAAATAAAACAAGCGGTCGAAGCCGCGATTCAAGCACGCGAAGCCGAACTCGAAGAATCAAATGTTCGCCCAATTGATGTAACGGCGCCATTCGATGTAAACGCAAAGCAGCCAGTTTTGCTACCGAGTGAAAACGGTACGATCCACCCATTAATGCAAGAAATCCAGCTTGTGTCAGACATCTTCAACCGTATGGGTTTTGTGACGGAAGAATCTCGTGAAATTGACGACCAGTACCACATGTTCGAAACCCTTAACTTCCCGAAGGGTCACCCAGCGCGCGACGATTACGATACATTTATGACTGTCGAAACCGACAAAGATGGCGACCCGCTTATTGCGCCAGCACACACTAGCACGATGCAGGTCCGTAGCCTGATTAAGTATCGCTCTAATCTCGCACGCGGCGAATCAATCGCGGCAATCGTACCAGACCGCGTGTTCCGTAACGAAGACCTCGATGCTCGTCACGAGCACACGTTCTACCAAGTAGAAGGCGTGTATGTTGCAAAAGGCGTCAATGTCGGTAACTTAGTGGCCACACTCCAGGCATTCCTCGAAGAGTACTACGGCCGCGAACTGAAAACACGTATCAACCCATTTTATTTCCCATTTACCGAACCATCATTTGAGTTCTCGCTTGAATGCCCATTCTGTGAAGACGGCTGTAGTGTCTGTTCTGGCAGTAAATGGATCGAGCTCCTCGGCTGCGGTATGATTCACCCGAACGTACTAAAAGCTGCGGGCATCGACTCGAATGAGTACACAGGCTTCGCCTTCGGTTGTGGCATTGATCGTCTCGTCATGATGAAATACGGCATCGAAGATATTCGTCACCTTGAATCTGGTAAAATTAATTTCTTGAGGCAGTTCTAATGAAAGTTAGTCTAAACGCAGTAAAACAATATATCGATTTTGAACTCCCTCCTGTTGATGAGCTCGTAAAACGTATCAACGAGCAGCTTGGTGGAGTTGAAGAAATCATCGATCTTGGCGCACGCTATAAAGGCGCGGTTATTGTGTATGTCACAGAATGCGACAAGCTCGAAAACTCAGACCATCTAAACATTTGCCTCGTAGATGACAGCGGAGTAACTCCTAATGTTGAGCGTAACGAGCAAGGCTTAGTGCAAGTTCTCACTGGCGCGCCAAATGTACATAAAGACATGCTCGCCGTTTGGTTGCCGCCAAAAACAGTTGTTCCAGAGACATTCGATACTGAACCATTCATGCTCGAAAGTCGCAACATGCGCGGCGCGATGAGCCACGGTATGCTTGCAAGCGCACGTGAACTTGCGATTGGCGATGCGCACGAAGGCATCATCGATCTTACAAATGAGCAGCCAGCAGAAGGAGGTGCACCACTCAAGCCTGGTTCTGTATTTGCTGATGTATTTGGCTTGAACGACACAATTATCGATATCGAAAACAAGATGTTCACGCACCGCCCAGACGGCTTTGGCCAGCTTGGTGTTGCACGCGAAATTGCTGGTATTCTGGGGCACAAATTCACCAGCCCCGACTGGTATATGCAGCAGCCAAGTTTCGCAAATGCAAGCGGCCTTGATCTCGAGGTGTTCAACGACGCACCAGAACTCGTTCCACGCTTCATGGCAATGGCGATTGACGGCATCGAAGTAAAAGAAAGCCCACTCTGGCTACAGTGTGCGCTTGTTACAATGGGCGCTCGCCCAATCAACAACATCGTTGATGTAACAAACTACGTAATGCTCACAACTGCACAGCCAACGCACGCCTACGATTATGATAAACTTCGTGGCAGTAAGTTGGGTGTACGTATGGCACGAAGTGGTGAATCCATTACGCTGCTCAATGACAAAACATACGAGCTGCAAGATACCGACATCGTGATCACCGATGGCGAGGGTCCAGTTGGCCTCGCTGGTATTATGGGCGGTGGCGAAAGTGAAGTTGATGCTAGCACCAAGCGAATCGTGCTCGAAGTCGCAACCTTCGATATGTACGCAGTCCGTAAAAGCAGTATGCGCCACGGTGTATTTACCGACGCGCTCACGCGCTTCAATAAAGGCCAGTCTCCGCGTCAAAACGCACGCGTACTGAACTATCTTGCAGGGCTCATCCAACAAGTTTCCCCAGCTAGCAAGCAAGCGGGTAATGTCGCTGACGTGCCGCAAACAGGCTGGTCGGACCAGCCGGCAGTGCAAGTAACGAGTGAATTCGTAAACGAGCGCCTTGGTAGTAGTCTCACGACCGACCAAATGAAGACATTGCTTGAAAACGTTGAAGTTACTGTCGATGGTAACATGAACGTGCGGCCACCATTCTGGCGCACAGATATTGAACTCCCTGAAGATGCTGTTGAAGAAGTCGGCCGTTTACATGGTTTCGATTCGTTGCCGCGTGAACTACCTATGCGATCAAGCGCGGCTGCGCCATACAACGCAGCTCGCGTTGCAAAACAGCGTGTTCGTGAGAGCCTTTCTCGCGCAGGCGCGAACGAAATCTTGACCTACAGCTTCGTCCACGAACAAGTACTCGCACGTGCCGAGCAGGATATCACAAAGGCCTTCCGCTTAGGCAATGCGCTTAGCCCTGATTTGCAGTACTACCGCCTCAGTCTTACACCAAGTTTGCTGGATAAAATTCACGGTAATGTAAAAGCTGGCTTTGATGAATTTATGGTCTTCGAAATCGGCAAAGCGCACCATAAAGACGAGCAAGACGACGAAGGCTTGCCGCAGGAGTTCGGCCGCATCGCCGCTGTGTACACGAGTAAGAAGTCAACAGGTGGCGCCGCTTACTACAAGGCCAAGCGTATACTCGAGCAGACCCTGAAAGATGCTACATTTACGAAAAAAGTTAACTACCAAAAGCTAAGCGATTTCGACTTTGGACCGCACGATGCATTCCGCCAGATGGCTGCACCGTTCGACGCTGCACGCTCTGCAACCGTATGGGTTGGTGATCGGCTCGTCGGGATTGTTGGAGAATATAAGCGTACCGTTCAGCGCGCTTTCAAGCTAAGCGAATACACTGCTGGCTTCGAGGTCTTTACATCAGCATTTGAAAAGCTTGGTGAAAATGGGCGTGAATACACTCCACTGAGCCGCTACCCATCAACAAGCCAGGATATTTCACTGAAATCAAGCACCGAGGTCAGCTACGGTGACCTATACGCTAACGTGTACAAATCACTAGACGAGCAAGCTAATGGTATTGCAATCGAGGTAACACCAGTAAGTATCTACCAAGCAGATGGTGATACCACAAGCAAAACCACGACATTCCACATTGTCTTTACAAATTACGACCGCACACTTACCGACGAAGATGTAAAACCACACATGGATCATGTGGCCGCTCGAGCACTTTCGTTGCTGAGCGCCGAGCGTATCTAAGCATTTTGCGGTACACTAGCACTATGGGCATAGTGCAAACGCTTTACTACGGGCTGAGCCAATATACTGATATTTCAGAGCGCCGAATAGGGATATTCTTCAAAGGACTCTCTGAAAAGAAGTCAGTTGGCGCCGCGCGTGCGCAGTTGCTGATGTTAATGCAGCACGACCTCGCGGTTATTAACTTATGGACCGAGTATAAATACAAAGGGTATAAGTATTTACGCAAATCAACCCGCAAAAAGCTCTACCTAAACCTCGAGCTCATTGCCGCTGATTTTGATGACTTCTACCAGACGAACCAAATGGATGGCGCTGAGGTTGCGCGGCATATCCATACGATTGCACCCCATGCGCATGTTGAATTCCAACGGGCCCAACTTTTGCGGGCGCTAACCGACTACTTTTCGTTAACGCGTGGCCTATATGAATATCGTGAATCAAGCTCCTTTAGCCGGCTGCTTCGTAATCCAAGCGAAGAAAAGCTTATTGGCGACTGTAATCAGATTGTTACGTTATACGCGCATCTATACGCGAAATATTTTGATATTCATGACCTGAAGATCCGTCTATTACCAAACCACGTCGCCTTGCACTATGGCGGGGTAGATATCGAGGCGACAAACGGCACGTTCGCAAACTACGATGATGCAAAAGGCGCCGAGCTCATGCCAATCGAAGAGCTTGTCACGGTAAACTTACTCGATACGACAGATTCATATTTAGAAACCCACGAAGTCGCGCCCGAAGACTTCTTGCAGAGTTCACGACTCGCCTATATGCTGAGCCACTCGCGCGAAATTGTATCACGCAACCTTGAAGCTGCCTACGGCACGATCATCAATGGCCTCATGAGCCGCAATAATTTCGCCCAGGCACTGAAGTTTGCAAAACAGAGCGGCAATATGGAGCTCCTCGCCGTCGTCGGCAATAACGGCGCACTGTACCATATGGATAAGCACGAGTTTGCTGCTGCGCGCAGGTTTGCACAGCATGCCTTACGCCGCAATGAACTCACACAAGATAGCTACCGCGCCGAGGGCGTATATCAATACAATCAACAGCACTTCCATGAAGCGATTAAGGCCTTCAAAGAATGTGGCGATCGAGACTCAGTTCGTAAATGCTATGCAGCCTTATTTTTTAACGAACAGTCAGCATTGCCAAAGCAGCTAACAAGTGAAAATATCAAGCAGTACAGTAAGGTAGTTCGTCGCATGCAGGACTACGCAAAGAAGTCAGAAAATAAAGAGCTCATGCAGCACGTCGATAATCTGCGTAAATATTTATAAGGGTATATCGTGCAAAATGGCGTTATTTTGGCTTAGTATATTGAAATATTTAAATATATTGATATAATGAAGCTATGGAGCAATCCCAAACCGTTGAAATACTAAAAGCTTTAGCTGATGAAACACGTCTTTCAATTGTTCGTCGTGTCGCTCAGGGTACATGCGCAGTGCCAAGTGTCGACATTGTCGAATCATGTCAGAACGCTGGGCTCTCGCAGCCCGCGATGAGCCATCACTTTAGTAAGCTCGTAAACGCTGGCGTGTTACGCGTAGAAAAGCAGGGCACGAGCAAGGTATATCGTCTCAACACAGAAGTGCTTGAGCGCGCTGGGATTGACGCAACCAAGTTCTAATTCTATAAGGAGAGGGTTTTATGACCAGCGTATTAGTGGTGACCGGAAGTATCCGACCAAACAGTATTAATCAAAAAATGGTGCCAGTTGTAGCAGAGCTTGCAAAAGCAAAGGGCCTTGAGGTAACAATTGCTGATTTAGGCGAGCTTAACTTGCCATTTTACGATAACCCATTGCCACCAACATCACCAGACTTCGTAACCGATAATGCCGATGTTCTAAAGTGGACTGACATGGTTCGCGAAGCTGACGGTGTAATTCTAGTGACGCCAGAATACAACCACACAATGACACCAATTCAGCTTAACGCAGTGGACTGGATCGGCAAAGAATGGAACGAAAAGCCAATTGCACTTGTTGGCTATGGCTGGCGCAGCGGCGCTCAGCAGGCACATGCTGCAGCACGTGAAGCCCTCGCAGTAAACCTAAAAGCGCGCGTTGGTGACGAGCAGACGAACCTTCTTGTGACACGTGAGCTCAACCCAGACGGCACGATTGCCGACAAAGAAACAACCGAGAAAAAAATCAACGCAAGTATTGATGAGCTCGTAGAGCTTATCGAAGAAACACGCGGCGAGTAATATCGCCTAATTCCTCCCCTAAAAAGAGCGGCAGTAATTGCCGCTCTTTTTCGTAGCACAAAAGGTAAACCGGAATATTCAAGACTTGTCGAAGCAAATCGTAAGCGCTATGATGTGAGTAATGAAGAAATATCGCGCGGTGGTGTTGGTGGCGTGTACGATAGTCGCCCTAGTAATATTAGGCTATCTTCTTACTCGTGGCGCACACTTTGATGTACTACAGCCAGCTGGCCAGGTTGCAAAGAGCCAAAAGTCATTACTTATTTTTGCATTTGGTATCATGATGCTCGTCGTTATCCCAGTATTTATTATGCTGATATTATTTGCGTGGAAGTATCGCGCGGGCAACGACAAAAAAGTAGACTATCGCCCAGAGTGGAGCGAACACAAATTGCTCGAAGCTGTGTGGTGGGGTATTCCAATTCTCATTATCCTCGTGCTCGGTATCACAGCCTGGGTGACGGCGCATACACTTGACCCGTATCGTAAGATTGATTCTAAAGCGGCACCAGTAAACGTGCAGGTAGTCGCGCTCGAATGGAAATGGTTATTTATCTACCCAGATCTCGGCGTCGCTTCTGTGAATGAACTGCCAGTACCGGTGAATACCCCGATACATTTTACGATTAGCGCCGATGCGCCAATGAGCGCCTTCTGGGTGCCAGCACTTGGCTCGCAGATTTACGCAATGAACGGCATGTCGAGCCAGCTCAACCTTATAGCTGATCGCACTGGCACATTTCCCGGCTATAACACCAACATCAACGGTGAAGGCTATGCGAAAATGAAGTTCAATGTCTATGCTAAATCAGATAAAGACTTTTCATCATGGATAGCTTCAGCGCGGAAATCACCAAACATGATGGATGAGCAAATGCTTCAGAAGATCAGTAAGCCAGGGACGATGAGTGAAACCGCCTATATGCTGATGGATAATGGTTTATACGATAAAGTCGTCATGAAATACATGAAAGGCACGATGTCAGATAAAGACAGCACGGGGACCTCAACGCAACATGATATGTCAAATATGGAGGGAATGTAATGGACTGGCAGTGGCTGATAGGGCGATTAGATTTAAGTTATTTGCCGCACGAACCAGTAACGATGGGCGCCGCAATTGGTATGCCGCTTACATTGGTGGCTATTGCCGCCGCCCTTACATACTTTAAGAAATGGGGCTACCTCTGGCGCGAGTGGATTACAACGGTTGATGCAAAACGCATTGGCATTATGTACGGATCTGTAGCAATCATTATGCTGATGCGTGGTGTCTTTGACGCATTAATGATCCGCTCACAGACAGCCCTCGGCGGCCCGGGTGGAAGCCAGCTTTTTAGTACTGATACGTATCAACAGGTGTTTACATCACATGGCGTGATTATGATCTTCTTCGTCGCGATGGGGCTGATGTTCGCCCTCTTTAATATTGCAGTACCGTTAATGATTGGTACTCGTGATGTAGCGTTTCCGTTTTTGAACGCAGTAAGCTTTTGGTTATTCTTCGCGGGCATGATTCTTGTGAACGGCTCATTGATTTTTGGTGGATTCAGCATTGGCGGTTGGCTCGGCTACCCACCGCTTACAGAATTGCAATATAGCCCAGGGCCAGGGGTGGATTATTGGATATGGTCACTGCAGATTGCGGGTATTGGTAGTTTGCTAAGTGGTATCAACTTCTTCGTAACAATTCTCAAGCACCGCGCACCTGGTATGACATTTATGCGTATGCCGATCTTTGTATGGAGCGTCCTAGTCACAACCGTACTTATCATGATTGCCTTCCCGATGCTTACAGCAAGCCTCGCACTTCTCTCGCTCGACCGCCTCATGGGTATGCATTTCTTCACGAGTATGGGCGGTGGCAACCCGATGATGTATATTAACCTAATTTGGGCATGGGGGCACCCAGAAGTATACATCTTGGTGATGCCTGCCTTCGGCATCTTTAGTGAGATTGTCGCGACCTTCAGCCGCAAGAGACTCTTCGGTTACAAGACTATGGTAATAGCACTTGTTGCTATCATGTTCTTTAGCTTTATTGTCTGGCAGCATCACTTCTTTACGATGGGAGCGGGTGCAGACGTTAATGCATTCTTCGGTATTATGACTATGATCATTGCCATACCGACAGGTGTTAAGCTATTCAACTGGCTCTTCACAATGTATCGTGGGCGCATTACATTTGCCTCGCCAATGGTATGGTTTATGTGTTTTGCGGTCACTTTCACAATCGGTGGGGTGACGGGCGTATTAATGGCTGTGCCGGCAATTGACTTCCAGGTGCACAATACGCTATTCCTTGTTGCGCACTTCCATAACGTGATTATTGGTGGTGTTGTATTCGGGTATCTTGCTGCCATCACGTACTGGTTCCCGAAAATGTTCGGTTTCCGCCTGCACGAGGGGTTTGGTAAAGCTGCTGCATACTTCTGGCAGGTCGGGTTTCTGCTTGCGTTTATGCCACTCTATGCGCTTGGGCTTATGGGTGCGGTCCGTCGTCTCGATAATTACAGCGACCCGGCCTGGATACCGTTCTTCATTGTAAGTGCGGTCGGTGTGGTATTTGTTGGCGCAGGTATTGCGTGTCAAGTATTACAAATTGCTTATAGTGTTTGGAAGCGCAAAGAACTCCATGTAACTGGCGACCCGTGGGGTGGTCGCACGCTCGAATGGTCTGTACCAAGCCCTGCACCATTCTATAACTATGCAATTATTCCAAAGGTGAATCGCGTCGACGAATGGTGGTATCAGAAGGAAGAGGGTGTAAAAGCTCCAAAAGATAGCGAGTATAAGGATATTGTAATGCCAAAGAATACGTCGTTTGGATTCATAATCGGCATGACAGCCTTTGTGCTTAGCGGTGCGCTTATCTGGCACATTTGGTGGCTCGTAATCCTAACCTTTATTGCAGTTGTTGCCATGATTATCATGCGCACCATGGACGACTTTACGGAATACACAATCCCCGCAGCCGAAGTCATGAAGATGGACAAGGAGGCAAGAGCATGAGTAAGGCATTAGAAATGATTGCGAAGCGCGATAAAGCGCAGCTCGGATTCTGGCTCTACCTGATGACTGACTGTATGCTCTTTACGAGTTTATTTGCCACCTACATGATCTTGCGCAACTCAACAAACGGCGGCGCGGGTGGATCAGAATTATTCTCGATGGGCTTCGTGCTTATAGAAACATTGATTCTGCTCACAAGCAGCTACGTGTGCGGCCTCGCAAACCTCGCCATCCATAACGGCCGTAAAAAAGAATTCGTCATGTATCTCGGCGCTACAATCGCACTCGGTATTGCATTCTTAACAATGGAGCTTACGGAATTTGGCAAGCTTATTGCTGAAGGCAATGGCCCGCAGGCGAGCGCGTTCTTATCGGCATTCTTTACACTCGTCGGTACGCACGGGCTTCACATTACGATTGGGCTTGTTTGGGCGGCTGTATTGATTTGGGCACTATATCGCCAAGGTCGCCAAGAAGATATACTGCGTAAGTTCGGTTTATTCGCAGTGTTCTGGCACTTCCTTGATATTGTCTGGATATTTATCTTCACGATCGTATACGTAATGGGGGTAAAATAATGCAAAAGACACGAGAATATCGACGCCAGCAGCTACGTTACGCGTATGCCTATGTGCTAGCGGGGGCACTGAGTATTGCGGTGTATGCACTTGCTGTAGGCTCTTCTACATTTACCGACACAGCGTTTGCTGTAATTGTGCTGTTCGCAGCCGCTCTGCAGCTCTACATTCAATCACGTTACTTCTTGCATCTCGATGATAAAGAAGTGCCACGTTGGCGCTTGGTAAGCTATGCATTCACATGGCTCACGCTTCTTATTATTGCTGTAGGTTCAATCTGGATTATGAATCATCTGAACTACAACATGGGAATGTCACCAGAACAGATGGACCAATATATGAACAGTCAGAGTCTGAGAGGATTTTAAATGGATACAATTCGCGATTATTACTGGCTTGCAAAGCCTGGCATCGTTTACGGTAATGTAACGCATGCGTTTGCCTGTGCGCTATTTGCCTGGGCGCTCACACCCGGATCTGCCCTTGCGGTAATATGGATGATGCTCGGCTTAGCGTTAATTATTGGTTCGGCTTGTGTTGTCAATTGCATCATGGATCGTGGTCTTGATGCAAAAATGGAGCGCACCAAGAAGCGTCCGTTGCCGATGAAGAAAATCTCAGTACGAAACGCAACTATCTATGGTGTAGCGCTGTTCGTAGCGGGAAGTGCTGTACTCCTTGCGCTGGTGAATGTCGTTGCCTGGATGTGGGCGGTGGTTGGCTTCATTACGTACGCCGCACTATACGGCTACGTAAAACGCCATTCATGGACAGGCACAATGGTCGGTACGATTCCAGGTGCAACACCTGTGCTTGTTGGCTATGCGGCCGTTGACCCTACGCTACCAGGATCAGCTTGGCTCTTATTTGTTGCATTGCTATTTTGGCAACTGCCGCACTTCTATGCGCTCGCACTGTATCGTAAAGACGATTACGCAAAGAGTGGATTGCCAATGATGACGGTCGTGAAACCACGTGAATTTGTCATGAAGCACATCATCGTGACGGCCATGCTATATGCATTTGCAACGATTTCGTTAGTGGTATTTTCACCCTTGCCAAAGGTCGCAACTGGTATATTCGCAGCTGCTGCAACTGCGTGGGTATGCGTAATACTCCTTGCTAAGCAGCGAGGCACTGATGGGTGGGCGCGTAAGGCGTTTGGTACATCACTCTATATGCCGATGGTGATGCTAGTCTCAGGTGTGGTGGCTGTTGCCGTAGCATAAGCGCTATACTACAATAAATCTATAATTACTCAAAAAGGAACAGCGAACATGCAGATTACGATTGTCGGTGGTGGATTTGGCGGCATTCGCGCCGCACTAAAATTGGCGCGCGATAAGTCCAACGAAATTACACTTATTTCTGATCGACCAGAATTCCAGTACTATCCAGCGCTTTACAGTAGCGCAACCGGCCACAGTCATTTAGAATCGTGGGTTCCTCTTGGGGAAATCTTTGCTGAGCATCAGAATGTTAAAGTTCACATCGACGCCATCGAGACTCTCCAGGCACCCGATAAAACACTACGCGGCAAATCTGGCGCAACCTATAAGTACGACACGCTTGTACTTGCGATGGGCGTCGTAACAACCTATTTTGGTATTCCAGGGCTCGAGACGTATGCCTACGGTATCAAGAGCGAGGCAGAAATCAAACGCCTCAAGCAGCGCCTTTATACCGATATTGCAGAAAATCATGAACTCGACCGCAACTACGTTGTAATTGGCGCTGGGCCAACGGGCACTGAACTTTCTGCTGCACTCGGCACGTATATTCAGCGTCTCAGCAAAAAGTATGGCGTAAAAGGCCGCGGGCCAAAGATTCGCCTTATTGAAGCTTCGCCACGCGTACTACCACGAATGAGTGAAATGACAAGCCGCGTTGTCGAGCATCGCCTCCGTAAGCTCGGCGTTGATGTGCAGACCGGTAAAAAAGTAGAAGGCGAGACTGCGACAGAGCTCGTCGTGAGCGGTAAGCCAATTGCGAGCCACACAGTAATCTGGACTTCTGGTGTAACGAATAACCCATTCTTTGCAGTACATCCTAACATCTTTAAACTTGCTAAAAACGGACGCGTTGAAGTCGATGCATACATGAAAGCGTACAACAGCATTTATGTAATCGGTGATAATGCTGCCACTCCATGGAGCGGCTTGGCGCAAACTGCGATTCACGATGGTGACTTTATAGCGAAGAATCTTATTCGCAAGAGTCACGGTAAAAAGATGAAAAAATACCGCGTAGCGAAACCAATCCCTGTTGTTCCAGTGGGTGCAAACTGGGCAGTTGTCGAGTGGGGCCCTGTAAAACTATACGGATTTATTGGTGGCTTAATTCGTCGCGCAGCTGACGCAATTGGATATAATGATGTATTGCCACTGGGCCGAACAATCGGTGCCTGGACGGCGAGTATGGTGTATGAAGACGATTACTTTACGCCAACCGTCAAAGACAAGAAGCTACGCTAGCACTGGTGTAAATTTTACCAAAACCGCTATATATAGTGTGGTTCGTGATATACTATAGAGACGAGATTAGAACAAAACGAGGGAGTTTATGGCAACAACAAAAGCGCAGCGCTATGGTATTTTAACGATTTTAATCGTGACTGTTGTGGGTACTATTGGTTCGTTTGCTGTAATGATTTTAACGAGCAAAAGTAGCGCCGAAAACCAGGCGAAATATCAGACTGCTATGAACAAGTACACCGAAATTCAAAAAGAGTATCAGGCAAAGGTGCAAGCCCAGGCTGATGAGCTTTCGACAAAGTACTACGATACATTCAACGCCTATGAATCGCGTCCTGCTAAGTTTGACATGGACGGTGTGAAAGATGTAAGCACCGAAGACCTCGTAGTCGGCGATGGTGAAGAAATCACCGGCACGACTGCATTTGCAGCGTACTACATTGGCTGGGACGCAAACGGTCGTATTTTTGATCAGAGCGTTGATACGTCTGCCAAGAAGCTAAAATCACCACTCCCAATTGATACTGGGCTCGACAAAGCAAGCTTGATTGAAGGCTGGAAGACGGGCATGAAGGGCATGTACATCGGGGGTATCCGCTTGATCACGATTCCATCGGATAAAGCCTATGGCGCAAGTGGCCAGACCGATTCAAGTGGCCAGCAGACAATTGCACCAAATATGCCACTAAAGTTTATCGTTATGGCAATCCCGCAGCCTGCGGCAGTGCCACAGCCAGACACGACTAAGCTTTTGCAAGAAATGCAAGAAGCACAGCAATAAAAGGAGTACGGGTGATGAGTGATGTACGAGAAGTAGTAATGGTTGGTGCTGGCCCAAGCGCATTGAGCGCAGCAATCTATACAACGCGCGAAGATATTGATACGGTACTCTACGAAAAGGGCGTTATCGGTGGCCTTGCGGCTATTACTGATAAAGTCGATAACTACCCAGGCTTCCCCGACGGTATCGAAGGCATGACGCTGGCTGAGCAATTGCAAAAACAAGCCGAGCGATTCGGCGCAAATATCGAGCTCGGCGATGTCAGCGCACTGCGCCGTGATGGCGATGAAGTGGTCGTAACTGTTGACGGTAACGACGTGCGAACCAAAACCGTGCTAATTGCAACAGGAAGCGACTACAGTAAGCTTGGTATTCCCGGCGAAGCTGAATATTATGGTCGAGGTGTGCACTACTGTGCAACCTGTGACGGCGCATTCTACCGTGACAAGCGACTCGTTGTTGTCGGTGGTGGTAACTCTGGCGTGCAAGAGACGATCTTTTTGACGCGTTTTGCAAGCCACATTGATTTGCTTGTACGCAGCACGGTCAAGGCGAGTCAGGTACTGCAAGACGATCTTCAGCAGTACATCGATAGCGGTAAAGTAACGGTTCATTTAGGCACAACTCCAGATGAAATCGTTACGCAGGATGGTAAAGTTTCTGCGGTTCGTGTGACAAAAGATGGCGAACAATCAAACATTGAAACGGATGGCGTATTTGTATTCATTGGCCTCAAGCCAAACACACAGTTTCTCGCGGGCAGTGGTGTTGAGTTGGATGAGCTCGGGCTCATCAAGACGAACGAAAAGCTCGAAACCAACATCGAGGGTGTGTATGCAAGCGGCGACGTGCGGAGCGGCGCAACTATGCAGGTTGCGAGCGCGGTGGGTGAAGGTGCAACAGCTGCACTCGAGATCCGCGAGTACCTCGACGCTCTAAAGCGTAAATAGGCGCATCAATCTAAACTAAATACGCTCCCATCGAGAGCGTATTTAGTTTATTGCGTTCTCATGCCGTAATGCCTCATTGAATTTGTCAGGGTAATTAGTAACAATACCATCGATGCCTTGATTGGCAAGATGTTGGAGTGAGCCTACTCGATTGACGGTATAGACATACGTAAACAGATTTAACTGGTGCGCAATCTCAAGTGCAAACTTGTTAATATATAGGCGATGGAATCCAACTGCTGTAAGTTTTATAAAACGATGATATGCAACGAAAATGAAAGGGTTGCGATCGTGAAGTAGTGCCAAGTTCGCTTTTTTAGCAAGCCGACGAATGCGCACAAGTTCATATCCCATGAACGATGAAATAATGATATTATCCCAATCAGTACTCTTTTTGATGTATTTCTTTTTGAGGAGTCTAATAAGCGCGGGGCCAGAGCCACGGCTTTTAATTTCGATATTAAGGAGAACTGCACCCAGGTAGCGATCGAGAACTTCTTCAATACGAGTTACTTTTGGATAGTCATCAGAAAATCGCATTAAATCATCGTAGGTTGTTCGGCTGATGATTGAAGGTTTGTGATGGGTCCGCATTGTGTGAAAATCATGGACAAGCACAAGGACGCCATCTTTGGTGAGGCGTATATCAAACTCTAAGATGTCAGCACCCGACTCAACGCCAGCTTCCATCGCATCGAGCGTATTCTCTGGTGCAAGCCCTGCGGCGCCTCTGTGTCCAATGATTAACATAGTATTAGTAGTATATCACGAGGAGCTGCACCAACTGATGTGCCATTCCCTAGGCGACGTATCGTTCGCAGAATTTCTCTAGCTGGTGGATAATACGAGGGTCTGCAGTCTCGATGGCAACTTCACGTGTGCCAACGACTCCCGATCCGAACATGAAATTGTGCGAGCCTGAAATCGCAACCTTATCGCCGCTTGGCATGGTAAAAATAGCAAATTTAGCATGCAGGTATATGTCATGCTTGTAGGCGGTGGTAGACTTTGCCGTGAGCATGCCAAGGCCAATAAGCGCACGGTTAATCGACGACGCGTTACGCCAATGATTGTAGTACACCGTTGCATGCTTCGCGTTTAAAATCCGTACAAGTGGCCCAGTGGGGCAGTATTGTGATACGAGCGTAATGTATTCGGCCTGTCTCGCGAGTGCGACGGTGCGACGGTAGATAAGCGACGAGCCTATGAGCCCACCATCAAACAAAACATCCGTTAATTCATCGAGCTTGTAGGTGTGATTTCGAATACCCGCGCCACCTCGATCTGCTCGACGAATACGTGCATGTTCGGCGAGAATTGTTTCGGCAAGCTTGCTATCACGCACCTTGAACATGTAGTCAATGTTAGTGAGGCTCTCATTATCGAGGTTAAGGCCTCCGAAGGAATAGACAATATCATCAACGACAATCCACTTTGTGTGTGTTCGACCAGTAAGAATGACATTTGCTTTGCGTCCGAGCCAATAGAATTGGATACCATGGCCTTTGAGCCGGCGCTCGAGTTTAATTGCTTGCACGGCTCGTGAAGGCTGGCGTTTGGGCGAAAAGAGAATAAACTCTTTAGGCTCAAGATAGGTAAAAGTATCGGCATGTACAGATACGGCGACTCCTCGGTCGGCGGCTTTACAGAGCTCCTCGATGATTGCCTCGCTCCGTTCGTCGTCAGATCGGAACGTAGTGGCGATAACGGCGATTTCATGTCGTGCATTACGGATCGTTTTAACAATCTCAGGTGCGTAATCGTCTGAGGTAAAAAGCTTCATAGGGTGCAGCAATGACATATTTGTAAGTATACGCGGTATTGCGAGTACCGTATAGTCAAAAAAACTGCTACACTAGAGGCAAGAAGTTAACAAGGAGGATTTCATGCCTGATTTTAATATTGTACTGACACCTGGTGACGTTGATGCCGGCTCAGTAAACACTGTTGTTGAGATTCCTGAGGGCTCACGTCTTAAGGTTGAATGGGACCGCAAGCGCGCCGCATTTACCCTTGACCGTGTAGAGCCAGCTATTTTTGCTAAGCCATGTAACTATGGTTTCATTCCACAAACACTTGATGAAGACGGTGACGAGCTCGATACACTTATCATTTGCCCGGAGCCCCTTGCGACAGGTGTTTGGCTCGAAACTAAAATCATCGGTGTTATGAAGTTCGAGGATGACGGCGAAGTAGATGACAAGATCGTTGTTGTACCTGCGGATAACCGCGATGACGACCGCATCAAGAGTCTTAACGACATCCCGCAGTGGGTGGCAAAAGTCGAACATCACTTTACACACTACAAAGACCTCAAAAAGCCTGGCAGCACAAAAGTTCTTGGATGGGGTGACGTTGAAGAAGCAAAAGCGATTGTCAACGAGTGTATTGCGCGCTACAATGCAAATAAGTAAAAAGCTTAAGATTTAACTAAAGGGGGCATCGTGGACGCAAATACATCATCACTTTATAGTACCGGGTCTACAATGTCCTCAAGCGACTCAGCCGCTGCCTTCGTAGCGGCTATTGTCGGTCTTGTGGTTTACATGGTGGTTATCATCGTTTGTATTGCTGTAATGTGGAAACTATACCGCAAGGCAAACAAGCCAGGCTGGGCGGCGATTGTGCCAGTATATAACTATGTAGTTCTTCTCGAGATTGTCGGGCGACCAATCTGGTGGATTCTACTGACGTTTGTCCCAATTGTAAATATTTACATCGCATTTGTAATTGCACTCGATCTTGCAAAGTCATTTGGTAAATCAACAGGTTTTGGTGTTGCAAACTTCCTTGTGCCATTCGTAACATACCCAATTCTTGCTTTAAGTAAGGGGTCACACTACATGGGCCCGATTGCGGCAGGGCTCGATAGTTTTGCACCTGCACCAGATCACGCAATGACTCCGTCGGAAACAACAGCCTCAGGGCAGCCAATTGCTCCGACAATGAACAAAGCGCCACAGCCACCAGCCGAGAATACTTCTGCAGGTCAGCCAGTTCCTCCATCTACGCCGCCCGAGACCCCAAGTGAGCCAACGCAGCCACGACCGCCGCAGCTCTAGCTAAAAGGTAAAATAAATAGAGCCGGATATAGATCCTGGCTCTATTTATTTTTGATTCGCTTCTCTCGTTGCTCACGCGCCTTCCGGTGGATGATCGCCGCCGCCTCGCTCAGCTGCCCAAGTAGGCCGCCTTTACGCAACTGCGCACGAAGCTTCATTCGCGCGTGTCCGGTAATCATGTACTGCTGCCAGGCAATCTTAGGTCGTGCACTTTTATTGGTAAGAATCTCAATAACGTCACCATGTTTAAGATGATAGCTAAATGGCTCCATCTTGCCATTCACAATGAATCCGCTTGCCTTAGCGGCTAGATCTGAATGCACGCGGTAAGCGTAGTCGAGCGGGTAGGCGCCAGCAGGCAAGTCATAGATATCGCCTTTTGGCGAGTGAACGAAAATACGATCTCCAAAGAGATCAATTGTCAGATCGGTTTGGTCAAAATCCTTACCTTCTTTCATGCGTGCGGCTGCGCTTTGTAGGTGTCGAATCCAATGTAAATCAGTCGGAAGCGCAGCAATCGTGCCGGTGGTATATGCCTCGGTAAGCTTCTGCTCGTTGTAGTGGAAACTCGCGGCGAGTCCACGTTCGGCGTAGTCATGCATCTCGTGTGTACGAATCTGAAACTCAACCACTTGGCCTGCCTTGGTAATGATTGTTGTGTGAAGCGACTGGTAGCCGTTCGGCTTTGGCTTTGCAATATAATCTTTAATGCGATCAACCATCGGCTCGTACATACTGTGAAGCTCACCCATGACAAGGTAGCATGTGGCAACGTCGTCAACGATAATACGTAGCGCCATCAAATCGTAAATATCATCAATGTTTGGCACGCGGGCAAGTTTTTTATAGAGACTATAGATACTTTTTACACGCCCATCAATTTGATGAGGGATACCCTCAGTTGTAAGATGTGAGTCAACTTCATTGCGAACGCTGCGTAGCTTACGCTCACTTTTCTTAAGGCGACTGTCCATGAGAGATTTTGTTTTTTCAAATTCATCCGGGGAAAGATAGCGGAAGCTGAGCTCTTCAAGCTGAACGCGAACCCTACCCATGTTAAGGCGGTCGGCGAGTGGTGCGAACACTTCTATTGTTTCGCGAGCAATCTTTTTCTGCTTCTCGGGGCTTTTAAATTGCAGCGTCTGCATATTGTGCAGCCGGTCGGCGAGTTTAATAATAATCACGCGTACATCCTGGCCAACCGCAATCAGTAGCTTTGTAAGGTTGTCCTTGGTCGAAGGCAAGTAGCTTTCAAGGTTGCGCATGCCACTTCGTGCCTGGCTTACCTTTGTCACTCCGTCGACGAGAAACGCCACGTCACGCCCAAACAGCGTTTCAATTTCCTCAAGCGTCGCATCGGTATCCTCGACAGTGTCGTGCAGTACCCCTGCAACAACTGAGTCAATATCCATACCCCATTCAACTATGAACGAGGCAACATGTAGCGGGTGAGTAATATATGGCTCGCCGCTCTTACGGAACTGGCCTTCGTGTTTTTTTGTGGCGTAGTCAATCGCGTCCGAAAGACGCCCGAGTTGAGTCTGGCTATAGTGTTGTCTAGCAACCTTGAGCAGCTCGTCTTTATTCATCTGTTTTTAGTATAACACTAAGAGGTAGGTCAAGCGTCGATTGCATCTCCTTTTTGGGCGCATAATTTCTCTGTAGAACGGTATATACCTTGGTTGCCCAGTGGTGTATACTAAAAGCAACAAGCTAATGCTAAACGAGGAGAGACATGAGTACACGAATAGCAATTAATGGGTTTGGTCGTATTGGCCGTAACGCATTTAAGATCGCTTTCGACCGCGACGACGTAGAAGTGGTGGCCGTCAATGATCTTACAGACACGAAGACATTGGCGCATCTACTTAAGCACGACAGCAGCTATGGCACGTACGCACATGAGGTTGGGCACGACGACACTGGCATTATCGTTGATGGCAAGCACATTACTGTGTTCGCAGAAAAAGATCCTGCAGCACTTCCATGGCGCGACCACGACATTGATGTTGTGATTGAAAGTACTGGTTTCTTTGTAAAGCCCGAGCTCGCAAAAGCACACATCACGGCTGGTGCTAAGAAGGTTGTTATCTCAGCTCCTGCAAAGGGTGACGGCGCTGACACTATCGTTCTTGGTGTGAATGAAGACAAAATCGCAAACTCAACAGAAGTGATCTCAAACGCAAGTTGTACAACCAACTGTATCACCCCAGTGATGGCAGTGCTTGAGAGCAACTTCGGTATTGAAAAGGCATTGATGACCACGGTTCACAGCTACACGGCAAGCCAGCGCTTGCAAGATGCTCCAGCGAAAGATCTTCGCGAAGCTCGTGCTGCCGCTGAAAACATCGTACCAACAACAACTGGTGCGTCAATCGCAGCAGCAAAGGCGCTTCCAGCACTCGAAAACAGGTTCGGTGGGCTTAGCATTCGCGTCCCAACTCCAGTCGTGAGTATGAGCGACTTCGCAGTTCTCCTTAAGAAAGACGTAACTATAGAAGAGCTTAACCAGGCGTTCAAAGATGCTGCAGCAAAGCCATTCTACCAGGGTATCTTGGCGGTAACCGAAGAAGAGCTCGTATCAAGCGACTTCAAGGGCAATAGCCACAGCTGTATTATCGACCTTCCACTTACAAACGTCGTAGGCGGCAACCTTGTAAAGGTTGTTGCATGGTACGACAACGAATGGGGCTACTCAAACCGCCTCGTTGAACTCGTTGCCGACGCAGGCCGCGCAGTCAAAAACGTCTAATAGTTAATGAGTGCATAAAAATCCGCCAGGTAACACTGGCGGATTTTGCGCTACCTTTACAGCCTATTGCTTACCGCTTATACTTACTATATGAAGATTTTTCTTGGCGCCGATCATGGCGGATTTTACCTCAAAGAAAAGATAGAAGCTTATCTTTCAAAGCGTGGCTTTGATTGGGAGGATGTAGGCGACAAAGAGCTCGACCCTGGCGATGATTTCCCGCAGTTCGCACAGATGGCGGCGACAAAAGTATTGGGCGAAGAAGAAAGTACCGATCCACGCGCGATTCTTATTTGTACTGGTGGCCAGGGAATGGCGATGGCAGCTAACCGCTTCCGTGGTATCCGTGCAGCGGTCATTTGGGATAAGTTCGAAGCACACGAGTGTCGCAATGACAATAACTCAAACGTGCTCTGCTTGCCGGCGCGCGTCGTCGACGCACCGGGCGACGATCTTGAGATCTGGAAATCAATTATCGACGAATGGCTCGAAACACCGTTTGCTGGTGCGGCACGCTACGTTAGGCGCAACGCAGAACTGGACGCGTTCTAAGAATGAGTGAGATTGTCCCAACGATTCTCGCGGAAACCCCCGACGATTACAAGGCGACGGTCGAACAGTATCATGCGTTTGCTAAGCGTGTGCATATCGACCTCACCGATGGCGAGTTCGCACCTACCTTTACGGTTGGGGTGAATCAGCTTTGGTGGCCGCAAGAGTGGCAGGTGGATATTCACGCCATGGTGGCGCACCCTAGCCAGTATGTCGATGCGCTCATCCAAATGAAGCCATACAGCATCATTTTTCACGCAGAAACAAGTGAAGATCTGACGCCAATCATTCAGAAGATCAAAGCGGCAGGCATCAAAGCTGGCGTTGCGCTCTTGAAGCAGACGGTTCCAGAAATGGTGCATAACTACGTAGAAAATGCCGATCACGTACTCGTGTTTTCTGGTAGCCTCGGTCACTACGGTGGTAGCGCGAGCCTTATGCAGCTCGAAAAGGTACGGCTCATTCGCAATATTCATCCAGCTGTTGAGGTCGGTTGGGATGGTGGTGCGAATGTTGAGAACGCCTTTAGTCTTTCACAGGGCGGCGTCGATACGGTGAACTGCGGCAATGTGATTCACTCGGCGTCTGATCCTGCGGCCATGTACAAGCAGCTTGTCGACGAAATTAATAAGCACGGCGTTATTTAACACTTATGCTTAAAGTGATATACTAGAGGCATTATGAGTAGTGGGCAGATGACAATCAAACAGCTTGAGCAAAAGGCGTACGAAGTGCGCAAAGATATTATTACAATGCTTGAACACGCAGGCAGTGGGCACAGCGCGGGTCCGCTCGACCTCGCGGAAATTGTAACAACGTTGTATTTCGATATTATGAACATTAAGCCCCAAGAGCCTGAATGGGATGGGCGTGACTATTTCTTTCTGAGTAACGGCCACTGCGTGCCTGTGCAGTATGCCGTGATGGCAGAACGCGGTTATTTCCCAAAAGAAGAGCTTATGACGCTTCGACGTCTTGGTTCGCGCCTGCAGGGTCACCCTGAGCGTACAAAACTGCCTGGTCTTGAGAACACCTCGGGCCCGCTAGGCAGTGGTCTCAGCCAGGCGAGTGGAGTCGCGTATACACTACAATACCTTAATCATCAGACTCAGCGATTTGTCTATGCAATCACTGGCGACGGCGAGCTCGATGAAGGTAACATCTGGGAAGCGGCAATGTTTGCTGGTAAATACAAGCTTAGCCAGTTAATTGTATTTGTTGACCGCAACAATATTCAGATTGATGGTTCAACCGAAGATGTGATGCCACTCGAAGATCTCGTTGGCAAATGGCAGAGCTTCGGTTGGCACGTACAAGAAATCGATGGTCATAACGTTGAAAGTATTCAAGATGCTGTCGGTATGGCTAAAGCTATCACTAACCGCCCAAGCGTAATTATCGCCCACACAATTCCAGGCAAGGGTGTAGAATTTATGGAATACAATTACCACTGGCATGGCGCACCGCCAAACAGTGAGCAAGCAAAGCTGGCCCTAAAAGAACTACGAACACTTGGCGGTAAAATTACTCACGAAGGAGCGGGCGCATGAGCGACTTTGCATTAAATCCACACTACGCTGCAGATGATGTAAAGCGCGAGCCAATCCGTGCAGGTTTTGGTCGTGGTCTGAAAAAGGCAGGTGAGCAAGATGAGCGTGTCGTTGCACTGTGTGCCGACCTCACTGACAGCACACAGATAAGCCTGTTCGCTAAGGCTTTCCCTGAGCGATTTGTCGAAATAGGCGTCGCTGAGCAAAACCTCGTAACGGTGGCGAGCGGTATGGCGCGTGCTGGTAAAATTCCCTTCACAAGTAGCTATGCAGCATTTAGCCCCGGTCGTAACTGGGAGCAAATCCGAACGACGATTGCATTAAATGATCAGCCAGTAAAGATTGTTGGGAGTCATGCAGGTATTAGCGTCGGCCCTGATGGCGCCACACACCAAATGCTCGAGGACATTGCACTAATGCGCGTATTGCCAAACATGGTAGTTGTTGCACCAGGCGACAGTATCGAAGCCGAGAAGGCGACGCTTGCTTTAGCGGGTAATGGCAAGCCGAGCTACATCCGCTTGGCACGTGAGAAAACCCCAGTATTTACCACCGAAGGTTCGCCATTTGAGATTGGTAAAGCATATGTACTACGTAAGGGTGATGATGTGAGTCTGCTCGGTACGGGCAGCATGACCTACCAACTTCTGCTTCTCGCACGTGAGCTTGAAAACGAAGGTATTTCTGCTGAAGTAGTGCACGTACCAACAATCAAACCACTTGATGAAGAAACAATTCTCAAAAGTGTGCGCAAAACTGGCCGTGTAGTCACCGCCGAAGAAGCACAGGCTGCGGCTGGCTTTGGTGGCGCTGTTGCAGAACTATTGAGCGAGAAGCTGCCGGTGCCGGTAAAACGCCTCGGCATGCAAGATCATTTTGGGGAATCAGGGACGCCCGAAGAGCTGCTTGATTACTTTAACCTCAGCAGTAAGACAATGCTTCCAGGTGTAGCAGCATGGATTCGCACAGTTCCACAATACCGCCAAGGCTACTAATTTAGGGCATGAAAATGGCCCACCGAAAGGGCTCAAGCTGAATCTGTTCATATTGAACCGATTCAGCGAACCATTTTCAGTGGGCCTAGGCCCAGAACGCACCGAAGTACGTGATCACCAGAGCCACTTGTGCCGTCGCGTAGACAGCGAGCTCCGCGACCTTGGGCTTGTACTCCTGGTTGAAGGCCATCGGGAAGCGGACGGCGATCGTGAACAGGTAGGCCACGCAGAAGAGCCAGGTGAAGGTCGACGCCCACGCGGAGTGGGTGGCGTCCGCCAGCGCGACGCCGATGGTGTAGGCGGCGTACAGGTCGATCACCAGGATCACCTGGCTGCGCGCGTTGACGGTCTGGCGGGGGAGCTTGCGGGTGAAGATCCCGGCCAGGACGGCGAGGCGGGCAGCGCAGAGCGCGAAGGCGAGGAGGAAAAGAACGAGGGACACGGAATACTCCCTGAAACGCGGTTTCGTGTCGGACGGGCGTCGCGACTACGTAAAATAAATTATAGCCTAAAATGATATAAATGTCAATATGTTCCCGCTCTATACTGCTAGTGGTATACTGGTAACAAACCATACTAATTTCATATCATAGGGGGCACTATGGGGCTAACAATTACTGAAATTCGCGACAGAACATTGCGGGCGCGACATCTTATGCAGCGTTCTCGCCAGCAGGGCTTTGCGGTTGGCGCATTCAATATCGATAACCAAGAAACCTTGATTGCGGTAGCCCGCGCTGCTCAGAAGCTAAATTCGCCAGTACTCGTCGAAGTGAGCCATGGCGAAGTTGAGGCGATGGGCCTCGAAAATATTCGCGACATGGTCGATAACTACCGCGACGAATATGGTATTGAAATCTACATTAACCTTGACCATAGCCCAACAGTAGAGGCATGCAAGCGCGCAATCGATGCTGGCTTCGAGTTCATTCATATTGATATCAGCCAAGCAAATCACGATGCTACTACCGAAGAAATTATCGAAAAGACCAAAGAAGTCGTCGAATACGCGAAATTCACAGGCGCTCTCGTCGAGAGTGAGCCACACTATTTCGCGGGTGGGAGTAACGTCCACCACGAAGGCATCGACTACGAAGAAATTAAAAAGACCTTCTCAACGCCAGAGAGTGCTAAGTCATTCGTTGACGCGACAGGTATCGACACGTTTGCAGCGGCAATCGGTAACCTGCACGGCAAATACGACGTACCAAAGCAGCTTGATCTTGAACTTCTCGCGAAAATTCGCGCTAGTATTGACTGTCAAATCAGTCTGCACGGCGGATCAGGGACGCCGCTCCACTACTTTGAAGATGCCTCAAAGCAAGGTGTAAGCAAGATTAATATTAATACTGATATGCGCGTGGTTTTCCGCGACACACTAGTGCAAGTGCTAAACGACAATCCGGAGGAATATGCCGTCGTAAAGCTGATGCCTACCGTATACGAGGCGGTGCAAAAGGTTGTTGAGGAAAAAATCAGCGCCTTTGGCAGTACAGGGAAGGCAGTTCGCTAGTGGCCTCGCCGCGTATTATGGCGATAGGCAAGGGCACGCAAGATGTGTTCTTAAAGAGCGATGAGTTTGACCCGCATAAAGAGGGCAAGCATATGTATACCCATCTACCTCTTGGAATAAAGATGGAGGTAGAGGACGTAACATTCTCTACGGGCGGTAATGCGACAAACGTAGCTGTCACATTTGCACGTCAGGGCCTTGAAAGTTCATACGTATGGGGTCTTGGCGAGGACCCAGCAAGTCAGTCTATTCTCGATGACCTCGATAAAGAGGGCGTTGATACGTCGCATGTTATACAGAATGCTGATTACCAATCCGGCTACTCAGTGATTTTAATTGCCACAAATGGCGAACGTACAATCATGAATCATCGTGGACGCGCATTCGGTCGTACGGGCCGTCACGCATTTGATCTTACGAGTATCAAAGGTCACGACTGGGTATATCCGACGAGTCTTGGTGACGGTGGCTTGCCGTTGCTACGCGAAATCGTAGAAGCCGCAGAAAAGCACGGCGCAAAGGTAATGCTAAATCCAGCTGGGCCAGAACTCGCAGATAAAGAGCGGCTTATCGCGCTGCTCGATTCTGTTGATGTACTTTGTGTGAATAAAGAAGAAATGCAGATGCTCGTCAGCGGTGAAACGCTTGAAGAGCTTGCATTGCACGCGCTTCATTACGTCCCCGTTGCAATTGTGAGTGACGGGCCAAACGGCGTCGTAGCAACAGACGGCAAGACAATCGTTCGTGCAGGCATGTATGAAGACGTTCCGGTTGTTGATCGTACTGGCGCGGGTGATGCGTTCGCAAGTGGCTTCTTGAGTCAGTGGTCACAAGGTAAATCGCTTCGTGAATCGATCATTTTCGCGAGCGCCAATTCAACAAGCGTAGTGACAAAGGTCGGCGCCAAAGGTGGCATCTTACATAAGGGCGTAAAGCTGCACGACATGCCAATCCATGAAAAACCTGTTAATCACAGGGAGATGAAGTAGTGGCGAAAACACTCAGTATACTTTTGGGTGCTAAGGAGCCAATGTTTAGCATTGCGCTACGCGAACTCGAGGGAATGACTGGCAATAAAGGTATCGATATCGCCTATATTGCGGACATTTTGCACCGAGCACACGCCCTTATGCGCGTGATTGGTCTCGACCCAGCTGACACTACGGAGCAAGAGCTCTATAAATCACTCGAAGCACACGTCGATAACGAAGCGTTATTCCATGATATGGCGGATGTCGGCCTTATATTCGGTGGTAATCGTATTATTTCGTTCAACCTCGAAGATGTGCGCGCAAATGCAAGCATGTCATACGATCAACGCACGCTTGCAACCCTGCAGCGCGAAATAACCAGCGCGCTGCTTGAGCGCTATGAAATTGCTTCTGGTGATGTTAATCGAGTAACTGCCGCTGCCAAGCAGGCGGGTATCGTAAAACAAACTGCCGAAGAATTGTCCGATAGGCCGAAAAAGATAGAAGTAAAAGAAGGAGAATCTATGCCGAATATACTATGCGTTGGTGATATTTTCACAGATGCGTTCATCCAGCTACCCGAAGGTTCAGCAAAGGTGATTAAAGAAGAGGATGGTAAGGAGTGGCTCGCGCTGCCATTTGGCCAGAAACCACCATATGACCACGTTGATATCGTGCGCTCAGTTGGCCCATCGCCAAACTCTGCTGTGTCAATGTCGCGCCTCGGCGTGAACGCAAGTTTAATGGCGTGGATCGGTGGTGATGATACGGGCAAGGAAGCGCTTGAGCACCTTGCCGAAGAGCATATCAACACCGACAGCATGGTAACTGAGCCAGAAAACAAAACAAGCTACTGGTACGTACTTCGCTACGGCGCTGACCGCACAATGCTCGTACGCAGCGAAAAGTACAAGTACGAATGGAAAGATCCTGCAGTGAAGCCGGATTGGATCTACCTTTCTTACATCGGTGAACTTGCATGGGACTTGCACGAAAAGTTGCTCGACTACTTGCAGCGCAATCCAGACGTAAAGCTTGCCTTCCAGCCAGGTACGTTCCACTTCCAATGGGGTGTTGAAAAGCTCGCAGGTATTTATGGGCGCAGCGAAATTGTAGTGATGAACCGCGAGGAAGCGGTTGATGTAACGGGCGCAAGCTACGACAATCTCCATGAGCTTGCAAACGCGCTCCACAACATGGGTCCAAAATATGTTGTTATCACCGATGGCCCTAAAGGCTCGTATGCATCGCACGACGGTAAGCTTGTGACGGTTCCTAATTACCCAGACCCAGCGCCACCGCTCGACCGTACTGGCGCGGGTGATGCGTTCGCAAGCACGATCGTAGCAGGGCTAGCGCTTGGTAAAGATTTCGAAACAGCCCTTACCTGGGCGCCAATCAATAGCATGAGCGTTGTGCAGCAAATGGGCGCACAGGCTGGGCTGCTTACGTTGCCTAAGCTCGAGGAATTCCTTGCGAATGCTCCGGCAGATTATGAAGCGAAGGAATTGAATTAATGCGATATCAGATTTGTGTATCCGGCGCAGCGGCAGGCGAAACAGTAGTAGGTGCACACGACCTGGCATTTCAGCTAGGTGAAGAAATCGCGAAAGCGGGCAAAACCCTTCTAACAGGCGCGACTGTTGGCTTGCCGCACTATGCGGCAATGGGCTTTATGAACGTCCCAGACAGCAAGGGGAGCTCGGTCGGCTTTAGTCCAGCGAGCAGCTACCGCGAACATGTCGCGACCTATCGCTTGCCAACCAAAGAATTCGACTATATCAACTTCACGGGCATGGAATACGTCGGTCGTGATGTTCACCTCGTGCGCAGCGCCGATGCGGTGATTACCGTCGGTGGTCGTATGGGTAGTCTGCACGAGCTTTCAACAGCACTCGAGAGCCGTAAAGTGTGCGGCGTGCTCCTTGGTAGTGGCGGCCTTGCTGACTATGCTGCAACGCTTTTGCAGCACATTGAAGCTCCGGGCGGTCGTGATGTAATCTACGACACTGACCCAGCGAGGCTTGTTGCGAAAGTAATAGAACTACTTGATAAAAAGTACGCAGACTTCCACGATGTTGTCGACGCAACCTTGTCAGACACACCGCAGCCTGAGCTCAAAAAGCGCCGAGGGTAAGACCGAGGCTAACCGTGTATAATAAAGAGGTGAATAAATTTCACCTCTTTTCTAAATACCAACCAACAGGCGACCAGCCAACGGCAATCGCCCAGCTTATTGATGGTCTAGAAAAAGGTGAGCGCGAACAAACACTCCTTGGTGTAACAGGGTCGGGTAAAACCTTCACGATGGCAAATATTATTGCCAATTGCAATACACCAACACTCGTACTGGCGCATAACAAAACACTTGCAGCGCAGCTCTTTAGTGAGTTTAAATCCTTCTTCCCAGAGAACGAAGTTCACTATTTTGTGAGCTACTTCGATTACTACCAGCCGGAGGCCTACATTGCGAGCAGTGATACGTATATTGAAAAAGACTCAGCAATCAACGAAGAGATCGATCGCTTACGCCACGCCGCTACGAGTGCGCTCCTAACTCGCCGTGATGTAATTATCGTCGCCAGCGTCAGCTGTATTTACGGCATTGGTTCACCGGATGATTACGCAGAAATGGCAATCACAGTAAAACGCGGTGAACGGCGCCAGCAAGATAAATTCATCCGCTTACTTACTGATATTCAGTACTCTCGCAATGACATCGACTTCAGTCGTGGTACCTTCCGTGTGCGCGGGGATGTTGTTGACGTCTGCCCTGCGGGTAGTGAAACGGCATATCGATTTGAATTCTTCGGCGATGATGTTGACCGTATTACGCAGATTGATCCACTAACGGGCGAGATTCTAGGCGAGCCCGAACAAGTCACAATTTTCCCATCAAGTCACTACGTAACGCCAAAAGAAAAAGTGGCACGTGCTGTTGAGAATATCAAAAAAGAGTTCGACGAGCGCATGAACTACTTCGAGTCACACGATAAACATCTCGAGGCCCAGCGTCTGAGCCAGCGCACAAAATACGATATTGAAATGCTTGAAGAAACGGGTTTTGTGAAAGGTATCGAGAACTATAGTCGCTACCTCACGAATCGCGAGCCGGGCGAGCAGCCAGCGACCCTTCTCGACTACTTCCCAGATGACTTCCTACTTCTCGTCGATGAAAGTCATGTAAGTCTGCCGCAGGTGCGAGGTATGTACAATGGCGACCGTGCTCGCAAAGAGGTGCTCGTAGAATACGGCTTCCGTTTGCCAAGTGCACTCGATAACCGCCCACTCCGATTTGATGAATTTGAACGTCATGTTAACCAAGCGATCTACGTGTCTGCAACACCTGGCGAATACGAGCTAACACATAGCCCTGAGCCCGCACAACAGGTGATTCGCCCGACCGGCTTGCTCGATCCACCAATTGACATCCGCCCTGTCGATACGCAGGTAGATGATTTGATCGCGGAAATCCGTGATCGCATCAGCAAACACCAACGCGTGCTCGCAACAACGCTCACAAAACGGATGGCAGAAGATCTTTCAAGTCACTTACTCGAGCTCGGTATCAAAACCGCATATATTCACAGCGAAGTCGACACACTAGAGCGTGGCGATATTCTCCGCGACCTTCGAATGGGCGTCTACGATGTACTCGTGGGCATTAACCTCCTTCGCGAAGGCCTCGACTTACCCGAGGTAAGCTTAGTGGCAATTCTTGATGCTGATAAAGAAGGCTTTCTCCGCAGTGAAAGCGCGCTCATCCAGACAATTGGTCGTGCCGCACGCCATGTTAATGGCCAAGTGATTATGTACGCTGATCGAATCACCGGCAGTATGCAACGGGCGATGGACGAAACGAATCGTCGCCGTGACATTCAGCATGCATACAATGTCGCGCACAATATTACGCCACGCGGTGTCGATAAAGTGATTGATGAAGGTCTTCGTGCAATTATTCCACAAAAAGAAGATGCCAAGCATGAGAAGCTGAACCTAAAAAAGATTCCAAAAGACGAATACGCCGGACTTGTGCGTGATCTAAGCGCACAAATGAAGCTCGCAAGTGCTAATCTAGAATTTGAACGTGCCGCAGAACTACGTGACACCATTAAAGAGATTAAAGAGAAGATGTAGTAAGCTGCATATCTACATTTGGCGGTCGCGTCGTCAGATGATAAAGTATGTCTACGGTTGCGGTAATCGCTACCGTACCATTGGCGAAGTGTAACCGACCGGGACGGAGCACGATAGTGACACTGCTTGTTGGTGAGGAGACTCACCACCGAGTGGCCTACCGAGATGCGAGGAGCATCTTCGAAAGGGCGTACTGGAATCGAAAGAGGGCACGCCGTATGGCACGTCGACTCGGCATGCCGCGCGATCGCAAGAAGGAGGCGGCTTTCTGTAACGCTCGACACAACATAATGATGGCGCTTCTGAAGCTCCAGGAGGTGGACGTTCCTGCACTCATCAAGAAGGCTCGCTTGATGAGTCTGGCGGGGCTCCCTTCTGAACTCAACTTCGACGATGTACTGCACTATGTCGAAGGCCTGAGGAGAGTACATCTCTTCTACGGCGGAGAGCTGTCACCTGATGGCCGTGGTCACGGTCATGTCGTTCTCGTCGAATGGGGGGCCGACAGGTACACAATCGTGTATCATCGAAAGCCGTCCCGATGACGGGCACTTTGCTGAGGTCTCGTCCGCGTCGCATCCGGCGGCGTGGGCGGGGCCTTTAGCTTTGCTGAGAGGCGATATACACCGAGTATGGAGCAAGTTGAATTGTGGTCATCCCAGTATCATCGGTGGTAATTTCGTGGAGAGCTACCTCTGGAAAATCAGGGCTATAGCCTTTCCATGTACTATTGAACCGAACACTCCATGTCCCGTTCTGGGGGAGGGGCAACTGGTAAGTGTGAAGTGACGAACTGCTAAAGTTAGCAATTACAATTGTACTGTCGTCAGTATCGGCATCGCTCGCACGGGCAAAACCTATGACATGATTATTATCATCCTGATGGAACACAGTAGTGTACTGACCCTGAAGTCCAATAGAATTACCATAGATATTTTTACGCAGTGCAGTGAGATGCTGGTGCGCGAGTGTAAACCCGGCATGTGTCGTGAGGTGACTCCACTCGAGTGCCTGCCAGTCATTAAAGGCGCCGTCCTGCAAAAACTCCGCACCCTGTAGCATCATCGGGATGCCCGGTGCAGTAAACATCATACACGCAGCAAGCAAAGTCTTCTGTTTAGCAGCGAGGCTTGTCGGATTTTCTGGGGTGACAGCGTCGTTAAGCCGCACTGACCCGTTTGCCGCTGTATCGTGCGAGTCGCTGAAGATGACCTTTTCGAATGCGTCACCGTTATAATTGCGCTCAAGCTCGTAGCGTACACCACTAAGGGTGGGTGTCGAATTTGGATTAAGCCCCAGTCCATCACGCAGCACATGGGGGAATCCGAGCTCCCACTGTGCATCAAAGCCACATCCTGTATCAGATCGCTTGCAAGTAATGAATGAGCTGTTCGCACAGTCCTCGGCAATAATGAGCGCCTGGGGGTTAATCTTGTGCGCCACCTCAACAATATCCTGCAAAAGCAACCATGCATCGGGGATGTCGTGCTCTGGGTCGTTGTCGTGTCCTTCAGTATTACGCATGTAGATTGTCGAATCGACCCGTAAGCCATCCAGGTGATATTCGTTAAGCCACATAGAAATATTATCAAGAATGAACTGTCGCACTTCCGGTCGGCCATAATCTGGACGACCTCCCCATGGCGTATCGCCGCGCGTATCGTTGTAAAAGTAGATGCCGCCTCGCTCATGCTCGTTCCAGCCGTCAAACTGCCATAAGTCACTCGCACCGTAAAAGTGGTTGTATACAACATCCAAAATCACGCCGATGTTGCGCTCATGGCAAGCTTTTACGAAGCTCATGAGGCCGTATCGGCCACCAAGCATACTCTCCACGCTAAAGATATAGTTTGGCGCATACCCCCAGCCATTACTGTAAGCCATGCTGGTAATTGGCATAAGCTCAATTGTTGTAACCCCGAGCTGAGCAAGGTAATCAAGCTTTTCAATGGCCGTATCAAAGGTGCCGGGCGTTGATGCATCAGGCCTGTTAAATGTGCCAACATGAAGCTCGTAAATAATTTGCTGATTTTTCGGTAGTGGCTCGAAGGCCGCGTCGCCCCAATCAAATTCATTATCAACAATCACCGAAAAGCCATTATCGCTTGATGTAATAGCCCGTGCGCGTGGGTCATTCTTCTCGAGTACTCGGCCGTCTTTCGTCGTAATGTAATACTTGTATTGCTGGCCCGGCTCAACGTCCTTAACAGTAATCGACCAGTAGCCATCTTGCTCGCTTTCCATGTCGAGCATACCATCAGGTGTAAATGTGCCGCCAATCGCTACTTTCTCAGCAAAAGGAGCCCACACTCGAAACTCAGCCTTGCCGCGCGATAACGTGACGCCGAGGTTTTTCTTAATCTGATGGCTCATACACCTATTTAACCATAAGAGCTTCAATGACCGCTATATTTCCTGGGGTTTTTTTGGTACAATATATCCCAATGAGCACAATAACCACCAATGATGTGCGACACCTCGCACAGCTAAGTAATTTGCAGCTTTCGGACGACGAAATCACGAGCCTTCAGACAGACCTCGCAAATATCTTAGATTACATCGACCAGCTGAACGAAATTGACACGAGTGGTGTCGAGCCAACCTACCAGGTAACTGGTCTTGAAAACGTATGGCGTGACGACACTGTTGATATGAGCACCGTAACGCGCGAAAATCTCCTCGCATTAACCTCCGAGCAAGCTGATAACAGCATTAAGGTTCCGCAGGTACTGGCATGAGCATCCATGGCCTCGTAACCCAGATTAATGCTGGCCAGACAACGGCACGCGCACTTGTCGAAGATGCGCTCAAAAAGGCGAAAGACGCTGAAGAATACCACGCACTCCTAAGCCTTACTGAAGAGCGCGCGCTTGCTCGTGCAGACGAAATCGACGCACGCATTAAAGCTGGCGAATCAGTCGGCATCCTTGCTGGGGTACCATTCGTCGTAAAAGACAACTTCCTTGCATTTGGCGCTCCGACAACCGCTGCGAGTAAAATGCTCGAAAACTTCAACGCTCCGGTCCAGGCGACGGTGGTTGAGAAACTTGAGCAAGCTGGTGCAATCTGTATTGGCAAATCAAACCTCGACGCTTTTGCGCATGGGGGTTCAACCGAGAACTCAGCTTTTGGAGTCACGCATAACGCAATCGACAAAACCAAGGTTGCCGGTGGCTCAAGCGGCGGCTCGGCTGTCGTAACAGCACTCGACATTGTGCCATTTGCACTTGGTAGCGACACGGGCGGTTCAATTCGCCAGCCGGCAAGCTTCAACGGTGTATTCGGCATGAAGCCAACCTACGGCATGAGCAGTCGCTACGGCGTTGTTGCAATGGCAAGTAGCACTGATGTAATGGGCTGTTTTGCAAAATCTGCAGATGACATTGCACTTATCGAAAGTGTCATGGCTGGCCAAGATACGAAAGACATGACGACGCTTCCAGATTACTTCGCGCCGCTCGCTGAAATTCCTGCTGGTCTCAAAATCGGCCTTGTAAAAGAAGCAATGACCGACGATGTAGACCCAGAAGTTCGTAAAGCTACCGAGCAATACGCCGAAAAGCTTCGCGCAGCAGGCCACACAGTCGACGAAGTCAGTCTCCCAAGCGTCAAACATTCACTCGCTATCTATTACATTGTTGTCCCCGCCGAAGTGTCGAGTAATCTTGCGCGTTACGATGGCGTCCGCTTCGGTCATCGCGCAGAAGGCGTGCAAACCCTTGGCGAGCTCTACGGTCGCAGTCGAGACGAAGGATTTGTCACCGAAAACAAGCGTCGCATCATGATTGGTAGTTACGTACTTTCAAGCGGCTTCTTCGACGCCTACTACCAGCAGGCGCAAAAAGCTCGCACAGTACTCATCAATGAATTCAACGACCTATTCAGCCAGTACGACCTCTTGCTTATGCCAACCGCGCCAACGCCAGCATTTGGTATCGGCGAAAACACCGAAGATCCAGTCAAGATGTACCTATCTGATGTCATGACCGTACCGATGAGCCTTGCAGGCTTGCCTGCAATCAGCGCGCCAGCAGGCGTTAGTGAAGCTGGCTTGCCAATTGGCGTTCAGCTCGTTGGCCCAATGAAGGCTGACGCGCTTGTTATCGCAGCTGCGGGGCAAATGGAGCAGCAGAATGACTAGTGGCCCGGTGGTGATTTTCTTTCTCGTCGTCCTTCTAATTGTGGCGATTATTGCCGTACTCTTCCTGATGGTTTCATCAAAGAAGGGCCCACGCCTCAACGTTACGCGCTATCAAACCCAATGGCTCGCCATCGAAAACAGTGTTTCTCGTAACAACGAGGCAAGTTGGCAAGTGGCAATCATGAACGCTGATAAGCTTGTCGACCAAGCGCTCCGCGAAAGCAAATACAAAGGCCAAACAATGGGCGAGCGCATGAAAGCGGCAGAAAAGGTATGGCGCAACGCCAACCACATCTGGGGCGCGCACAAAATCCGCAACCAGCTTGCTCACGAAGTAAATACGAAACTCAGCTACGATATCACCCTTCGCTCGCTTTCTGCATTCAAGCAGGC
>Ga0070664_100000213_pt1 | contig 41440 bp, 32 predicted proteins | sample KBSC73metaG_FD_65863 | JGI IMG/M metagenome (GOLD analysis project Ga0070664, IMG submission 65863) | Corn rhizosphere microbial communities from Kellogg Biological Station, Michigan, USA - KBS C7-3 metaG | ecosystem: Host-associated > Plants > Roots > Rhizosphere > Soil ... | reverse complement strand
GCGCCTGGAGCAGCCGCCGGAGCCGCCGCCGGGGCTGCAGTGGCTGCTCCGCCGGCCGCCGCTCCCGTTCCACAGGCCGCTCCGCCGGCTCAGTACTCCGCGCCCGCGCCACAGGCCGCTCCGCCGCAGTACACGGCGCCCCAGCCGGCCGCACCTGCACCCCAGGCGGCGCCCATTCAGCAGGCTGCGCCGCCCGCGGCTGCGGGAGCTGCCGTCGCTGCGCCCCCGGCCGCCGCACCGGCGCCAGCCGCGGCGCCCGCCACACAGAGCCCTCCGGCCAAGCCGCTGCTGCCGCCCGGAGCCGTCCCCGTTCAGCCGGCGCCCTCGGCCGCTCCGGCCGCATCAGGGACGCAATCGGTGGACAATCAGCCGGGTCGGGCAGTCCAGGAGGACCTGCCAGTGTCTGGGCTGGCGCGCGAGGTCTACTACCGGGACATGCTGCGGGTCCGCCCGCACAAGACGGACGTCTACACCCAGAACGGCGCGCGCCAGCTCTCGGCGGTCGAGTTCTACCGGTTGATCGGCCGGGGTGATCTCGCCGCCGCCTCCGACGCGCGGAAGAGCGAGCGCGGAATTCTCTACGGCTTCGGGTTTCTCACATTCGCCGCCGGCGTGGCCTCGGGCATCTTCGTGACCAGCAACGCGCAGAACCTCAACGACCCGTCCTGCCTCGCGAACGGCACGAAGAGCTACAACGAGTGTGTCGAGCGCGCGCAGAAGACGAACCTCTACGGGGCCCTGCTCATCGGCGGTGGCGTCGTGGTGGGAGGGCTGCTCGCCACCATCGCGGCGCTCACCCCGGACATGGTGACCAGCCCCGAGGAGACCGCGAAGCTCGCGGACCAGTACAATCGCAACCTCTCGAAGCGGCTCAACGCGGCCACCCACACCGAGCCACGGGTGCAGGTCACGCCGATGTTCGGAAAGGACGGCGGAGGGATCGCCGCCCGCTTCACCTTCTAGGGGGAGGCGAGGGGCAACGGGGCCGGCCCGGGTGGTTCCTCCGGCGCCGGCCGCCGGCTCCCACGCAGGAGAAGACCTCCCGCAGCGGTCGTCGCGAGCGCGAGGACCAGGACCAGCGGCGACTGGAGCCGCTCGGCCAGGGCCGGGATGCGATCCAGCAGCACCTGCGCCCCGTTGTTCACCAGGTGGATGAGCACCCCGGGGAGAATGCTCCCGCTCTCCAGCGCCACCCAGCCCAGGAGCAAGCCAACCGCCGTCGCGGCGAGCACGTGGTACGGGTTGACGTGGAACAGCCCGAAGAGCAGCGCACTGCCCACGACGGCAATCCACCGCGAGCCGCTGCGCCGCAGCCCGGCGAGGACCACGCCGCGGAAGGTCACCTCCTCCGCGACTGCGGGAAGCAGCGCAACCAGGAGGAGCGCCGTTCCCAGCTCGAGCGGGCCCTGCTTGCCGAGGAGCTCGCCCAGCCAGTCGGAGTAAGCCCGGGCTCCCGGGAAGCGCAGGAGCTGCGCCCAGACCACCGCCCCCACGCTCCACCCACCCGCGGCGAGCAGGACCGTGGCCGCCCAGCCCCGCCCGGTGGGCCAGCGCAGCTGCAGCGTGTCCCGGAGCGGCACGCGAAAGAGCCGGCACCAGAGCAACGAGGGAACCAGGAAGAAGCCGAGCTGGGAGACGAGGATGAGCGCGATCACGCCGCCGCGGCGCTCGACCAGCACCGATCCGTAGAAGGTCAGGACCAGAAGCACCGCGGCGAAGGCCAGCGCGTTGCCTGGGGTCAGCCCGCGTGCCTGGCGGAGCCCCGGCGAGAGGACGTCACGCCAGGGCTTTTCGCCCGAGAGCAGCACCTGCTCGGTCTGGAACACCCGGGCGGCGAGGAGGATGCCCAGCACCGCCCAGGCGAGGCTGACCGCCCAGACCACGGTGATCTGCGTGGCTCCGGCCTTGCCGACGAGGATGTCGTGCACGAGGAGCGTGACGTTGAGGAGGGGAACCAGGGCGGTGCCTGCGGTGAGCTCGGCGCCGGGGAGGAAGCTCGCGAAGCCGGCGACCATCACCAGCAGGAGGATGGGCATCAGGTAGCTCTGACCCTCGCGGTAGCTCCGGGCGAGGACACCGACCGCCATGAGGAGCGCGACGATGAGCAGCGCCGCCGGAAGGACGGTCAGGAAGATGGCCCCGGCGCTGGAGAGGCCGAGCGAGAAGCGCGCGCCTGCTTCCATCGCCGCGGTGGCCCGGGAGAGGGTCAGGGCGATCGACCCGAGGTTGCACACCGTCGCGGCGAGGGTGAGGGCCAGCACCGCCAGGTACTTGCCGGCGACGATCTCCACCGACCTCACCGGCGCGGTGAGCAGCGTCTGCAGGGTTCCCCGTTCCTTCTCGCCGGCGGTCAGGTCGAGCGCGGCGTAGAAGCCAGAAGTCGCCACCAGGACGAGGAGGAGGTAGGGAAGGAGCGCGGCGGCGAAGCTGGCGCCGCGACGGGCGGCGTCGGCCAGGTCCTCCTCTCGCACGTCGAGCGGTGTGGCCGCTGCAGCATCCTGCCCCAGCGCCGTCATTCGTCGGCGGAGGAGCTCCGCAGCGTGGTCGGTCAGGGCGCGCGAGACCCGGCGTTCCATCGCGTCCGAGTCCACGTTGGTCGAGTCGGCCAGGACGCGAACCGGGGTGCTCGGGCCCGAGGTGCCCGGAGGCGTGAGCAGGACCACGTGGACCTTCTTCGCGGCGACCAGTGTCCGTGCCTCCAGCTCGGGCTCGGGCGGGGGCAGGGCTCGGCGGTCGACGATCTCGGCCCGCGCCTGCTGCTCGACGGCCTTCAGGGTGTCCTCCGGTACCGGCCCCCAAGCGGCGATCCGGGCTCGCGTGCGCTCGAGCTCGCCGCGCTTGTCGGTGACGACCGAGCCGAGGAGCGTGAAGAGCAGCGGATAGATGAGCGCCGGGACCACGAAGGCCATGACCACCGTGCGCCGATCGCGGAGGGTCTCCACCAGGTCCTTGCGGAAGATATGGAGCACGATGCGAGGTCTCACGCGGCGACCTCGTCTCCCACCCGGGCCAGGAAGGCCTCGGTGAGCGTCTGGGCGCCGGCCCGCGCGCACACCTCGGGAATGGTCCCCTGATCGAGCACCCGGCCCCGGTGGAGCAGGACCACGCGGTCGCAGAGCGCCTCCGCGTCGCCGAGGACGTGGGTGCTGAGGAGGATGGCCTTGCCGGCCGCGCGCGCCTCGCGGAAGGCCTCGAGGAGGAAGCGCCCGGTCACGACATCCAGCGCGGTGGTGGGCTCGTCGAGGATGAGCGCCGGGGGATCGTTGACGAAGGCGCGCGCGATGTTCGCTCGCTGCTTCTGGCCGGCCGAGAGCTTGCCGCACTGCCGGTCGGCGAAGTCGGAGAGCCGGAAGCGGGCGACGAGCGCCTCGATGCGAGGCGCGAGCGCCGCTTCTGAAATGTCGTGAAGCCGGCCGAAGTAGCGGAGGACCTCGCGGGGAGTGAGACGCTGGTACAGCGCCGTGTCGCCGGTGAGGAACCCGAGGGCCCGCTTCAGGTGGAAGGCCTCGCCTTCCGTGCCGTGACCGGCGACACGCACCTCGCCGGAGGTCGGGGTGAGGACGCCGGCGAGCATCCGGAGAACGGTCGTCTTGCCGGCGCCGTTGGGACCCAGCAGGCCCACGACCTCGCCGGGGGAGACGGTGAAGCTCACGTCGGAGGCGGCCACCACCTCGCCGTAGCGCTTGGAGAGTCCCCGGGCCTCAATCATCCTGGACGGAGGGCTCGTACCACACCGAGCCGTCGTGCCGTGCCCGGCAGCCGGCCTGGCACGAGGTGTGTGGCACCTCGGTCGGGCACCTGCGGGTCGGTCGGGGTGCCCGGGAGGCCTAACGAGGTGTTTGGCACCTCTTCGCGGGCACCTCTCCGCGGTGGGCACCGTCGAACTGCGCGGACGGTGCCGTCCGGTGAGGAGGACCGAAGAGGTGTCCCCCCTGTCTTGGCTGCCGGGCAAACCCGTAATGAGGTGATTGGGACTTCCCCGGGGTACCTCCCCGGGGCGTCCGGTAACGAGGTGTTTGGCACCTCTCCGCGGGGCCTATCCGGGGCAGCCGTAACGAGGTGTTTGGCACCTCTCCGCGCCGCACCTCTCCGCGCCGTAACGAGGTGTTTGGCACCTCTCCGCGGGCACCTCTCCGCGGGCACCTCTCCGCGCAGGCACCTCCCCGCGGCCCCCCGGAGCACGCCCCGGGGGAGCGCCTCCCCTCCGTGCACTCCCCCGGGCCCTCCCCCGGGCACCCGTCCGGAACGTTCGAGGCGACCGACGGTGCCCCGCCGCAAGGCGCGGCGACCCGACACGCCGCTCGACCCTCCGGCTACTTCTGAATCTGAGGGAACGTGCTGCCCGTGAACCAGCAGATGCCGGTTCCGGGGTCCTGGCCGAAGAGCGTCCCGACCTCCATGTTGCAGCTCACCGGATAGAGGGGGTTCACGCCGGAGCCCGCTGCCCGCCCGTTGGCCGGATCGGCGAACGGATTGCAGTCGGCGTCCGACGCGCAAAAGGCGATCGGCGTGAGCAGCAGGCCGTGGTAGCTCGCGCTGCAGGATCCGATGGTGTACGTCGCGTCGCTCTCGGCCTGAGAGCCCTGGAACTCCGGGGAGCTCAGGAAGCGAGTGTTCGCCAGGGTGATCGACCGGGGCGGATTGGGAGGATTCCCGTCGCTCAGAGCGGGGACGGCGTTGGCCGTGGTGAAGGTCGGGACCGCGCAGATTCCCTGCGCATCGGGCGTGGTGCCGATTTCCCCTCGGCCCACGTCCCCGGTCGATGCGGGAAAGTCCACGTTGCCCTCGGCATCGGTCGGTAGCATCGACTCGGCACGGAACACCACCTCGCGCTGCTCGAGACCGAGCTTGTCGAACCGGAGGTTGTCCGCTTGCCGGGGCGGGAGCACGGACTCGTCGCATCCCGCTCCGCCGGCAACCGGGCTCGTACGGTCCATCACGAAGAGGTACCCGCCCAGCGACGGGCGCTGCACGAGGCAGCCGGTGTTCACCTCTCCCCCACAGGCTGCGAGCATCACGAACAGAGGCACCACAAGGAACGAAGGCTTGAACATGGTGTCGTCGGTCCTCAGAACGTAAAGCGGGCGGTGAACCGGAAGCTGCGCACGGCCTGGTACTGCAGAGCCCGGCCCCAGTTCGGATTGATCGCGTAGGTCTGCGGCTGCTGGTCGGGATCCGGCAGGACGACGGTCTTCAGCTCTGGCCCGTTCGGGCCGGCCACCACGCCGCCGCGAGGCAGGTTCCCGTTCACCCCGTACGGAGCAGGCACGCTGCCCTGCTTCCCGTTGATGATCGGCCCGGGGTCGCGCCCGTTGCCGGTCAGCGAGGGCAGGGTCACGTACTCCTCATCGAGACGGATGGGGTTCTGGAAGTTGAAGAGGTTGAACCCGTCGACGCCGACCGTGAACACGCTGTCCTTGCTCAGCCGCAGGTTCACCGCGAGCCGGGCATCGACGGTGTGCACCCACGGCAGCCGCCCGCCCTGTCCACGCTCGAGGATGTACACCTGCCCGGGGCCGTAGCCGGTCTCGTTGGAAGGACCGGTGTAGCTGATCGGCGGTCCGGACGCGCCGGTGTACGACAGGCCCAGGGTAATGCTCAGCAGCGGCGTGACGATGAACTCCTTCGCCCCGAAGAACTTGATGGTGTGGGTGATGTCGCCGGAGAGCGGCCCGTCCTGGTTCACCAGGAGCTGGGCCAGGTCGAAGGTCGCGTTGATGTTGGGGTCGAGCTGCCCCGTTCCGTTGACGAACAGGCCCTCGTAGTTTCCTCGCAGCTGCGCCCAGGTGTAGCTGACCTGCGCTTGCCAGAGGTCGCTGAAGTTCTTCGTGAACTGGACGGTGACCGCGTGGTAGGTGCGCGTCGCCCTGGGGAAGGACGTGGCGATGCCCTCTCCGGGATTCCCGATGAAGTAGGTGTTTCCGTTGTCGGCCGACATGTCCTCGATGGTCCGGACCAGATTCCGGTACGTGTAGGAGATGCCGACCCGGGCGTTGGGCATGACTTCGTACTCGCCGCCGGCGACGACCTCGTCGTTGGTGGTCGGCTGCAGGTTCGGTTCCACCGCCGTCTTGTCCACCGCGACGTTTCGCCACTTCACGTTGGGCCTGGCGATGTTCGACCCGCGGTTGGCCGTGGTCAGGTCGCAGCCCGCGACTCCCACCACGCGCGGATCGCAGTCGTGGTTGGCGATGACCAGGCTCTCACCGGAGAGCGCCCGATCGGCGATGTCCAGCGGGATCGCCTCGTAGTACCGGCCGTAGTTGGCGAAGACCTTGGCGCGGCCCTGCTGCGTCGGATCCCACACGAATCCGATGCGCGGCGACCATTCGTTGGCGAGCTTCATCGCCAGCAGACCGTCCTTGTCGTAGAGGTACTGGCCGTCCCACCGCAGGCCGGCGTTCAGGGTGACCTTGTCCAGGATGCTCCAGCTGTCCTGGACGAAGCCGCCGAGGATCACCGACTTGCTCTTGGCGGTCAGGATGCCGTTGCCGGCCGTCGTGTCGATGTCGGACAGGTACCCGAACCGGCGCGCCTCCTGGACGCCGAGCGAGTTCCCCGGCGCCACACCACCGGGACCGAAATCGAAGTACCAGGCCCCACCGCCGTACGTCTTGAGATGCTCGTAGTAGGAGATGCTTCCATCGACGCCGGCCTTGATCACGTGGTGGCCGAGCGCGGTGAGCAGATAGGTGACGGTCGCCTTCCCCTGGAACGAGTCCAGCGTCTGGCGCTCGAGGAAGTTGGGCCCCCCGTACAGGTTCCAGGTGGTCTGACACTTCGTGGTGCGGTCGCCACTTCCGCATGCTTCCCGGACGCTCGCCGGGACCTGGTCCTCGAAGTCGAGCACGTTGCTGACGTAGAGGGGCGCCAGCGAAGGGATGCCCGCGAGGGTCTGCAAGTTGTGGACGTTGTCGAACCCGCTCCCGTCGCCTGGCGCCCCCTCGTCGAGCTGATGGTGCCAGCCGAGCCGCACATCGAGCAGCAGCTTCTTGTCCAGGAAGCTGCTGTTCAGCTCCCCGGTCACGTCATAGGCGGTGTTGTTGCTCAGGTAGTGGTTGGAATTGAAGGTCTGCAGGGTGTAGCCGGAGAGGGCGAAGGGAGCACGATTGGTCAGCCCACCCGGCGGCCGGACCGAGAACGCCGCGTCGCTGCCGCCCGTGGTCGGCGTTCCGGTCACGGTGAGGCTCACACGGTGATCGGAGCTGATGAGGTAGGTCAGCTTGCCGATGAACTGGAACGACTTCTCGTCCGCGAACCGGCGCTGCTCGCTGTTGGGGATGGGCGAGTACGCCTGGTTTCCATCGGCGTCGGTCTGACCCGGGTTCTCGATGGAGAACTGTCGCCTGTACGAGTACCGCGTGAAGCTCGGCTGGATTCCGGCGAAGAACCACAGCTTGTCCTTGATGATGTAGCCGCCGAGCGTCGCCCCGAAGTCGCCGATGTTGAACAGCTCGCGACTTCCGGAAACGACCGCACCGGCGGTGGTCACCGTCTTCGCTCTGCCCTGGAGTGCGCCGGGGGTGAACGTGCCCCACACGCTCCCGTGGAACTCGTTGCCGCCCGACTTGGTGACGCCGCTCACCGCGCCGCCTGTCGTCCGCCCGTACTCGGGCATGTAGCCGCCGGTGATGACGTTCACTTCGTCGAGGAACTCGACCGTGAGCGGGGTGCCGAGGACTCCGTAGGCCGGGTTGTTCACCGACAGGCCATCGATCAGGTACGAGTTCTCGGGCGAGGTCGCGCCGCTGATCGAGATGCCGTAGAGGTCGGTCGACGCCTGCGGGGCCGCGGTGGCGATCGAATCGAACGAGCGGACCGCCCCGCCGATGCCGCCCGCGCGACTCAGCGCGAAGTTGCGCAGGAAGTCCTGGTTGATGGTGGCACCGACCGTGCTCGAGCCGATGTCCACCACCGGAGCCGCGCCGGTGATGACGATGGTCTCGCCCTGAAGCGCCTCGGGAAGGAGCTCGATGTTGAGCCGCAAGGTCCGATCAGCCGCGACGTCGATCCCCGTTCGAGTGTACGGGCGATAGGTCTCCTTCTCGAACCGGAGGGTGTACGTACCCGGCGGCAGCTGCGGGATCCGGTACAGGCCCGTCGAGTCCGTGACCACCACCTGCTCTCCCTGCAAGCTGGGTGAGGTTGCCGTCACGACCACGTCGGGAACGGGAGCGTGGGTCTGAGTGTCGACCACGTTTCCGGTGAGGACCGAGCTGGCTGCCTGCGCCAGAACCACCGAGGGGAACAGCGCGGCAGCGACCGCGAGCGCGCCAAGCCCTCTCGAACGAATTAATCGCACGAACATCCCTCCTCCGTTTCGAAGAGGGATACCGGAGTGTGCTCGTTGACTTCCTTGGTCCGACCAATCGGTACGAGGCTAGTACCCGTGGTCCGAACGAACGGTACGGAGCTGGTACGGGCGAGCGCCGATGCAGCCCGCAACGAAGCGCGCGCTGAGTGTCGTGCGTCGCTGCGCGAAGGCGTGACGCAAGACAATCGGCCGCCCGCACCTCTTCCGATGCTGCGAGATCCGAGACCGGCGACCACGTGAGAGCCAGAGTCGAATATCCTCGCGCGCGCTCGCGTGATGACCGATCGACGTATCGATCGGCGTGCGAAGCATCCGAGGATCGCGGCGACCCCTGCGCCGTGAAACCGGCCGACGGTGGAGCGTGCCCATGACCGAGCGCTACCGCCGAGCGCGGACGACCCCTTGCGGGATTCGAGGTGCGGATTCGCGGTGCGATTCGCCGCGCCGGACACCTCGTGATTCGAGGTCCCTTATTCGAGGTGCGAACGCGGTGCTGCGAACGAGGTGCCAGACACCTCGTTACGGACACCTCGTTACCGCGCCCGATCGAGTCCTTTCCACGAGTTGGCCGCGAACGTCCCGGTCCGGTCCCCCCACTCGAAACGCCCAAAGTCGAGGTGCCAGACACCTCGTTACCGGGTCCGGTCCCCCACTCGAGACGCCCAAAGTCGAGGTGCCAGACACCTCGTTACCGACACCTCGTTACCCGACACCTCGTTACCCGGGACCTCGTCCGTGACCGCCCATCTGGCAGCGACCGCCTCACGTCGTTTCCGGCGGGTCCGCCGCGAGCGCGCCCATCAGCTCCGACCGCGTCGACACGCCCACCTTCTCGAACAGCCGAGAGAGCGTGTTCCGGACGGTGTTGGCCGAGATCCCCAGGTCTCGACCGATCTCCCGGTTGGTCAGGCCCGCCCTGAGTTTCTCGACGATCTCGCGCTCGCGCCGCGTGAGCCCCGAGGTGGTCAGCGGACCGCCCACCAGCTGCGCTCGGGTGCGCACTCCCGTCTTGTCGAAGATCCGCACCAGCACGTTGCGGACCGCCGCGACCGACCGCCCCGTCGCCAGCGCGATCTGCGCGTTGGTGTACCCGAGCCGCACGTACTCCACGACGTCGGCCTCGCGCGGAGTGAGCGCCCGCGACGGACCGGTGCTCATCGCCGTGCCCTCGTCCGCCAGGATCAGCGTCGGTAGAAGCGCCCGGAGCCAGTCGACATCCCTGGCTCCGAACGCCTCCCCTCCCCGCTCCACCGTGAGAACCGCCCTGGTGCGTCCGAAGCGAACGAGGTTCAGCCGCAGCACCGACCGCCGATGCTCCGGCGCGGAGCCAAGCTCGCCGGCGTTCACCGCTCCATCCGCGTTCACCACACACACCGGGTCGGACCTCACGCCCGCCGCCTCGCCGTCGCGATCACCGAGCCAGCTCAACCCGGGGTACACCACACGGAAATCGCCGAACGGAGGAACCTCCTCCCAGACTGCCCGGTCGAAGGGGAGCGTCCGGGAGAGCAACGCCAGCGCCCGCCCACGGAACTCGGCCTTGCACGCCGACGCGAGCGCCAGGCGCGTGAGCTCGGGAACCAGCTCCGAGGGATCGCACAGCCCGGCAGAACCCGGGCCCTCCACCGGCAGCGGCGCGGTCATCGACCACCTCCCGCCGCCGCGTTGGAGAGCAGCCGCGACGTCGCCAGCCCCACCAGCTCCAACCGCGTCGCCACGCCGGTCTTCCGGTAGAGCCGCACCAGCTGGTTCCGCACCGTGGCTGGCGACGTCCCCAGCGCTCGCGCGATGTCCTCGTTCCGGAACCCCCGGACCAGGTACTCGAAGATCTGCCGTTCCCGAGGGGAGAGACGAGCACCGATCGTCTCCCCGACCTCGACCTGCCGCTCGTCCCCCAGCTGCAGGACGGGCTGGAGCTGATCGAGCAACCGCAGCTCCTCGGTGGAGAAGGGACGGGTTCTGGAGAGCGACAGCGCGGACGTCGACCGCTCGCCGACCCGGAGTACGCAGCACATGAGCCTACACTCCGTGGCAGACCAGTCCCGCTCACCCGGTCCACACAACAACAACCGCGTCGGAGGACGCAGCCGCGCACGCAGCTCCGAGCACTCCTCCGACCAAAGCCTGATCACCCGTCGCGCGTGGGTGTTCCACACCGCGAGCGTCTCGTCCCCGGGCGAGGGCGGCAGGCTGGCGAAGGCCGCGGCCTCCAGCGTCAGCACGACCCTCAGCTGTTCGACCACACCCCGCCGGAACGCCAGACGGGTTCGCGCCTGGCAGGCCCACTCGGCGATCTCGGGGAGCAACGACGTGACGGCGGGACTCAACGCGCTCGAATCCGGGACCCCCGTCACGCTCCCCTCCCCCGGTGGGGCCCCTGGTCGAGACCGTAGGGCAAACGCACCACCCCGGGAAAGGCCCCTAGAACGAACGTTCTAGTGACTTCCGTCGCTTGACGGACACGTACCAGGCGCGACTGGTGCGAAAGAACCCGATGCGGCGCCGGTACTTGGGCGACATCCAACCCCCGCATCGTGCTCGCGCTGCCTCGAGAGGACCTGCTCCCCTGCCTTCGGGCGATCGGCGATCCACTGCGTCTCCGCATGCTGGTGCTCCTTGCCCACCCCCCGGGGGCACGCTCCGGGCCCTTCGACGACAGTGAGCCGGGGATGTGCGTGTCGGACCTCCGCGCCCGCATCGGCCGCGCGCACGCGCTGGTGTCCCACCACGTCCAGGTCCTGCTCCGGGCGGGTCTCATCCGCCGCGTCCGACGAGGTCGCTGGTCATTGCTCCAGCTGGACACCGGCCGGGTCGCCTCGCTCGGAGAACAGATCGCGGCACTGGCGAGCGATCAGCTTCCGGGCCGGCCGACGCACGGGGGCACCACGGATGCTCGGGTGCCGGCGTTCACCGCTCGGATCGGCTCGCCGGTTCCCTCGGCCCTGCCCCTTCCGCCCATGCCGCACACGGGAGGCAGCGGAAACGGCACGACGGGCACCACCTCCTGGTGAGGGAAGAGGGCGGCGCGGGGCTCGGTGCCGGCCCGTCCTCCCAAAGTTCCCGACCTCCCTCAGGCCTTCCGGCTGCGGCGCCCGAAGGCCCGCTTCACCTCCGGATGCGCCGCGAGGAGCGCCAGCGCCCGCTCCAGCAGGGTCTTTCCCGGCTCCATCTTGTGCCAGGTCGACGCGCCGGACGGATGGGGGAGCGGGATGACGTCCGCGCGGTGGCCCTCGAAGAGCAGCCGGTGCGACGTGCCCACCACCTCCGCCAGGCCGCCCCGATGGCCCATCACCTCGGCGATGGCCAGCGTCCCCACCGGGACCACCAGCCTCGGACGCATGATCTCCACCTCGGCGCGCAGCCACCGCCGGCAGCGGGCCACCTCGTCCGGATCGGGCCGCCGATCGCCACCCCCCGGCGCCTTCCCCGGGAAGCAGCGAATGACCGCCGCGAGGTACATGTGCCTCCGGACGATGTCCTCGTCCGCGCCCAGGACCGACGCGAACCACCCGAAGAGAGTGCGCCCGGCGGTCCAGGCGAACGGCTTGCCCAGGGAGGCCTCCCGCGGCCCGGGCGCCTGACCGACGAGCAGAATCCGCGCCGGTTGTGCGGAAGGGTGGACGGGGGTCCCCACCACCCGTGGGCAGGCCCGGCACCCCGAGAGCTCGGCGTGCAGATCCTGAAGTCTTTCTCGCCTGGTGGCCATGCGTCGTCGGGTTGTCCCAGCATTCAGCAGAAGGGTAGCCTCGGAGGGTCGCACCCCTCTCTCTCGATGTCCGCCTCCATCGAAGCCACTCATCCTCCAGCGCGGCCGGGCGCGGGGCCTCCGCACATCCCCGGTTACCGCCTGGAGAAGCTGGTGGGCAAGGGCGGCATGGGCGAGGTGCACCGCGCGGTGCAGCTGAGCCTCGGCCGCGTGGTGGCGGTGAAGATCCTCTCCGGTGAGCTCGCGGCCGACCCCACCTTCGTCGCCCGATTCGACAAGGAGGCGGCGGCGCTCGCCACCCTCAGCCACCCCAACGTGGTGAGCATCGTCGACAAGGGAAAGGCGGAGAACACCTACTACCTGGTGATGGAGTACGTCGATGGCCCCTCGCTTCGCGAGGTGATGCGCTCGCCGCTCCTCGACATCCCCGGCGCGCTCCGGATCATCATGGAGATTGCCCGGGCCATCGACTACGCCCACAGCCGCGGCGTCGTGCACCGCGATCTCAAGCCCGAGAACATCCTCTTCGACGAGCAGGCGGGTGGCATCGCCAAGGTGACCGACTTCGGCCTGGCAACGTTCTTCGACGACAGCAAGCTCACCAGCCGGTTCAACGTCACCGAGACCCACGTCTCGATGGGCACGCTGAGCTACATGGCGCCCGAGCAGCGGGTGGACGCGAAGAACGCCGACCACCGCGCCGACGTCTACTCCCTCGGTGTGATGCTCTACGAGCTCCTGGTGGGCGAGGTCCCCATCGGCACCTTCGACCCACCGAGCCAGCGCCGGCCGGGCACCGACCGGCGGCTCGACAACATCGTCCTCCGGTGCCTCAAGCCCGCTCCCGCCGATCGCTACCAGCGCGTGGCGGACCTGATGCTCGACCTCGAGCCGTTCGCGCCGGTGTCGTTCAGCCAGGTGCCGCGGAAGATCTCCCGGGTCGAGCAGCTCAAGAACCAGATCCGCGCGGTCCTCCAGAAGGCGCTCAAGGTCGCCGAGGTCGCCGTGGTGGTCGCCGCCTTCGTCATCCTGGGCATCAGCTGGGCCCGGAGCCGCTACCACCCGCCACCTCGCCCTTCCCCCGGCACCGCGCTGACCTCGCCCGAGCTCCGGCTCGAGACCGCCACCACCTCGCCCGGCCGGATCGCCGACACCAGCACCGTCCGCCGCATGGTTCTCGGCGAGGGGCCAGACCCCATCCCTCTCATCGCCTGGGGCCGCATCCCCGGGCTGGAGGGACGGACGGTGCGCTTCCCCGCATCCTCCGACGACGTCAGCGTCGGACGGTTGAACCTCGACCTGGTCGACCGGGACGGCATCTCCGCCCAGCTCATCGCCGACGTGACCGCCACGGCGCCCCCGTCGTCCTTCTGGGCGGGGATCCGCGAGCAGCTCCTCGGCGTCACCCGCGAGCCGCAGTCGGTGCTGATGCTCCTGGGTAGCCCCGGGCGGTACGTGGCGGTCATGGTCTCCGGCGCCGGCGAGCCGGTCGCGTTCGAGTGGGCGCTCGGCGAGCGGCGAGGCACGATGCTCGGTCCCCCCAGCCCCCCGGGCGGTGACGCGCACGTGAAGCTGGTGGTGGACCGGGCCGGGCAGCTCCAGGCCTTCGTCGGAACGGACATCGACCAGCGGCCAGTCGGCGAGCCGCTCTACCTGGGCACCGACTGGCGCAACAGCTTTGGAGCGCCGCCCACCCCCGCCCTGGGATGCATCGACGGGGAGTGCACGTTCCGCGTCGTGGGTTACGAGATTGGCCGGGAACCGCCGGATCTCCCCGAGCCAATGGTGCTCACCGAACCTTCCACCACGGCGAAGTCGAAGACGGTTGCCAAGGGAACCACGAAGCGCAAGACCTCCAACGACAAGAAGCCCCTCTTCCTGCGCGCCCCGGCACCCACCACCCGCCAAGCCAAGAAGTGACCGCGGGTCCGCCCCGATTCACTGGAACCCCTCCGATGCGTCGTGTCCCCTTTGCCCTGGTGCTCGCGCTCTGCGCCTGCGCCCATGTCCCACCCTCTCCCACCGCGGTCCTCGACGAGGCCGCCGGGCGCGCGAAGGACGCCGGAGCCCCGGCCCGGACGGTCGCGCTGGCGGGCTTCCATGCCCTCCTGGTGGAGAACCAGCCCGAGCGTGCCCGGGCGCTGGCCCAGGACGCGCTCCGGCGAGACGCCTCTGAACCCTACGGTCTGGCCCTCGAGGAGGTGCTCGCGCGCCGGGACGGGCACCCCGAGGCGGCGCTCGACGCGGCGCTGAGGCTGATCCGAGGCGCGCCGAAGCATCCGCTGGCCACCGTCGCCGCGCGGCAGATCCAGGACCTGGCGGGGCTCGCCGGGGCGCTCGACGAGCGCATCCTCACCGAGGCACCCCGTGCGCTCGGGGCAGGAGCCGACGGCGAGACCGCAGTCCTGCTCCGGCACGCGCTGGGCCAGCTGCAATTCCTCCGCGATCAGCCGGAGCTCGCCGAGACCCGCGCCGCAGCAGGCGTTCCCGCGGAGGTCACGCTTCTGGGGCCGCTCTCGCCCCTGCACCTGCTCGCGTTCGGCGAGCGCACCGAGCCCGAGCGCAGCGGCGCCATCCCGGACACGGTGTCCGGACCCTTCGGCGCGCTGACCCCCCGGACCCTTCCCCTGACCTCGGGACGACTGTCACTCGAGGCCGAGGGGATGAGCGGGGACATGTACGTGATGGCGGTGGACGTCGAGGTGCCCGCCGCCGCGCTCTACGTGGTCCGGGCCACCAGCCCCAGCACGCACCGGATGCTCCTCGACGGCACCCTGCTTCACGAGCGCCGGACGTACGAGCGGCCGGGTTCCACCCTTGCCGCGCGCGCGGTTCGCCTCGAGCCGGGGCGGCACCGGCTCCTGGCCGTGCTCCTCAAGGAGGAGCGAGCCGGTTCGCTGACCTTCACCGTGGCCCGGGCCGATGGCCAGCCCTCGGGCGTGCGCTTCACGCCGGCGCGCGGTCCGGCCCCGCGCTGGAGTGGGGTGAAGGTGGAGGACGCGCCGAGGTTCTATCCGGACGCGGCGAGCGTCGAGGCGGCGCTGGCGCCCGAGGCAGGACGATCTCTGGCGAGCTACCTCGCGGCGCGGGACGCCGAGGTACGTGACGTGGATGGCGCCCGACGCCTCCTCGCCGGGCTCGGAGCCCTGCCCGCTGCCGCGCCCTGGAACGTCCTTTCTGCCGATCTCGCCGTCCGGGACCGGAGCCTGCCCAGCAAGGTGGCACAGGGGCGCGCCACGCGGGACCTCGAGGTGGCGGTGGAGCGGGATCCGGCCAACGTCGGCGCCCTCGTCTCCCGCGGCCTCCTGGCCATCAACGACCAGCGAGTGGACCAGGCCGTGGGGCTCGCCTCCCGGGCACGCGCGTCGCACTCGCCAGTGGGCACGCCGGTGCTCGCGCTCGAGTCGCGCATCGCGCTCGCCCAGGGAGTCGACGCGCAGGCGGACACCCTCGCTCGCCAGAGCCTCGACCAGATCTCCGGGCTGTGCGAGGCGCTGCTGGTCCGCTACGACGTCGCTCGACGGCGGGACGCGGTCGCCACGACCGACTCGCTCCTTGACCCCATCTCCACCTGCCCAGGCGAACAGCTCCGACGAGTGACTCACTGGAAGACTCGTGGACAGAACGACCGCGCGTTGACCGAGCTGCGGCGGCTTCGCGGGCGGCAGCCCGGCGACGTGGCGCTCGGGACCCTGGAGGCGGATCTGCTGGTGGCGCTCCGGCGTACGGACGAGGCGACGCGGGTACTCCAGGCCCTCACCGCGCTCCGTCCCCGCGATCCGTCGCTGTGGAAGCGGCTGGGGGACACGCTCGCGCTGGGCAAGCACGATGCCGAGGCACTCGCCGCCCGCGAGCAGTCGCTGATCCTGGACGGATCGGACCTCCCCCTGCGCCGGACGCTGGAGCGTGCACGGACGGGAAAGGAGATCCTCGCCGAGTTCGCCATCGATGGCCGCAAGGCGCTGAAGGCCTTCGACGCGCGGGGGAGCAACGTCGAGGGCTCGAGCGTGCTGGTGGTGGACGCCGCCGCGACGCGAGCCTTCGGGGACGGATCGATGGTGGATCGGGTCCACACGGTGGAGAAGGTGCTCGACCAGAGCGCGGTGGCCCGGGTGGCCGAGGTGCAGGTTCCCCAGGGGGCACAGGTGCTCGCTCTGCGCACCTTGAAGGCGGATGGCTCGGTGCTCGAGCCCGAGAGCCTGGACAAGGACACGGTCAGCTTGCCGGGAGTGGGCGTGGGGGACGCGGTCGAGCTCGAGTACCTGCTGGCGCACCCGACGCGGCGCGCGGCGAGCCCGGGATGGACCGCCGGTGCGTTCTACTTCCAGGTAGGCGGCGTGGCCGATGACTGGGCGACCTATGCGGTCGTGGCTCCCCGTGGCTCGGGGATGACGGTGGATGCGCACAACATGCCCGCGCCGACGATCAAGACCGAGGGTGGGATGGACGTGCTCCGCGCGGAGGTCCGTGGAGTGCCGGCCCTGGTCGCCGAGCCCAACGCGCCCCCGTCCGGGACCGAGCAGCTGCCGTTCCTCGTGGTCGGCGCGGGGGACACCGGCCAGGGGGGGCTGCTCACCACCACCGGCGACGCGCTGAGCGCTCGCGCACAGCGCACCTTCGAGGTCGAGGCGTTCGCCCGGGCAGCCGCGGCAGGAAAGACCGGGCTCGACGCCGTGCGTGCGATCTACGCAGCGGTGATGGACCGCATCTCGGGGCGGGACGCGGGGCTGGGGCTCACCGCCGCCAGTACGCTCGCCCAGGAGCGCGGAAGCCGCCTGTGGCTGATGAAGGCAGCGCTCGAGGCCGAGGGATTCCCGGCGCGGGTGGCGATGGTGCGGACCTTCGCCACCGACCCGAACCCCTACCGCTTCCCCAACGAGGCGCTCTTTCCCTATGGGTGCCTGCGGGTCGAGGTCCCAGGGCACGAGCCGGTGTGGCTGGACACGGTGATTCGCTACGGACCCTTCGGGCTGCTGCCCGAACAGGCGGCGAACGGACGCGAGGCGTACCTCCTGCCCGAGCCCGGGCGCCCGCTGGTGGTGGTGAGGACCCCGGCGCAGCCACCGCTGGGTGGACGCGAGGTGAAGCTCGACCTGGCGCTGGCCGAGGACGGGACGCTGAGCGGCGACGTGCTCGAGATCTACAGCGGATTCGAGGCGGCGCAGCTCGCGGAGACCCTCGAGGGCGTGTCCAACGAGCGGCGTGACCAGGCCCTGCAGCAGGCGCTGTCCCGGTACTTCGGCGGAGCGGAGCTGTCGAACCTGCGGCTCGACGTGAAGAGGGCGGTGGGCGCGCCGCTCTCGCTCCGGTACCGCTTCGTCGCCCCGCGGTTCGCCCGTGTGGAAGACAACCGGATGACGCTCGGTCCGCTCACCTACCCGGCCCAGGTGGGGCGGCGGTACGTGACCGTCGGGACGCGACGCTCGCCGCTGTTCATCGACTCCACCGAGCAGAACATCAGCCACGTGGTGCTGCGGCTTCCGAATGGCTGGCGCATCGATGATCCGCTGAAGGGCGGAAAGCTGGAGAGCCCCTTCGGGCTCTTCACCCGCGACGAGCAGGAGGGCGAGGTGTTCCGGGTCGAGGAGCGCTACCGGCTGGACATGGCGCGCATCCCGGTGGCCCAGTACGAGGCCTTCGCCGGGTTTGCCGGCCAGGTGGACCTGCTCCAGACACGCGACCTGGTCGCGGTGAAGCCCGGGCCGCTGAAGAATCCGGCAGGTCGTACCGAGCGCTGAGCGCGGACGATCCTCAGGCCCGCTGGGGCGCGCCGCGAGGCACGCCGCGGAGGGTCGAATCCAGGCTCCAGTGTCCGGGCCCCGCTGCCGAGATGTAGAGCCAGATGAAGCAGAACAGGACCGCCGGGTGGCCTCCGTTCAGCACGGGCCAGAAGCCGTTCGGCGCGTGGCCATGGAAGTACGCGATGGCCATCTCGCCCGCGAGGATGAAGGCGACGGGACGGGTGAAGAGGCCGACGAGCAGCAGGCTGCCTCCCACGATCTCGAGAAGTCCCGCGATGCCGGCGAGCGAGGCGATCGGGACGGTGCCACCGCCGGGGATCAGCGGGCCCGGAAAGGCGAACAGCTTCCCCGACCCGAACTGGAAGAAGAGGAACGCGGAGACAATCCGGAGGATGCTCAGGAGCTGGGGAGCCCAGGAGCGCCACCGGGTGGCGATGTTCTCGTCCGGCATGGAACCTCCTCGGGCGTCTGGCGACCGCCCTGCGAGGGTGGGTGTCTAGCAGACGCCCTTCCGGCAGCGCGGGCCGTGGCGCCGGCCGTGGTGAGAAGAGACAGTCCGAGCGCACGCACTCAGCGTGCTGGCGCACCCCCGACCAACGAGGTGTCTGGCACCTCGAGCGGGCACCTCGAGCGGGCACCTCGAGCGGGCGCACCTCGAGCGGAGGCGGTGGCACCCTCGGTAACGAGGTGTTTGGCACCCCAAGCAGGCACCTCGAGCAAGATCGAGCCCGTAACGAGGTGTCTGGCACCGCTCGAAGCACCGCTCGAAGCTCGAAGGGCGAAGGGGCACCGCCCGAAGGCACCCTCCGAGCGGACGGGATTCGAGCGTCCCATTTGACGGGTGTCTCTCGGGTTGGACACCGTCCGGGGCTCTGGACCGTCCACGGCCCGGGAGCCTCCACCCGCTGCCCCGCCGTCATCGGGCGGGGCCCGAGCGGCAATGTGCCGTCCATGCCGGACTCGACGCGCCCCTCTCCCGGAACCGTTCTCGTCGCGGCGGCCGTGGTCGGTGCCGCCGATCTGCTCTACGCGATCTTCGTCTGGGTCGTGATCCACCAGCGGAGCACCGTGCAGCGGATCCTCCAGAGCATCGCTTCCGGCCTGCTCGGACCTGCCTCCTTCCAGGGCGGGAACGCGAGCGCCGCGCTCGGCTTCTTCCTCCACTTCGTCATCGCGCTCGGCTGGACCCTGGTGTTCCTGGTCCTCCTGCTGCGCTGGCCACTCCTTCGCGCCTGGATCTCCAGCACGCGGGGCGCGGCGCTGGTGGGGCTCGTCTATGGCGCGACCGTCTGGCTGCTGATGGACGGCGTGGTGCTTCCTCTCAGCCGCGCCCGCGCGGTTCCACCCACCATTCCGTGGTTCTGGATCCAGCTCGCGATGCACCCGTTCGTGGTCGGCCTCCCCATCGCGCTCATCCTCCGCCGGGGCAGTCGCCGCACCGCGGTGGTCACACCCCCGCGTCTCCCCCAGACCGCCGGGGGGAACGGCTGAGCGTCGGTCAGATCGCGACCTCGCCGGGCTGACCACGCCGCGGCAGGGCGACGTAGAAGGTCGCGCCCTGTTCCGGCACTCCGACGCCCCACACCCGGCCGCCGTGGCGCTGGATGATGCGCCGCACGTGGGCCAGCCCGATCCCCGAGCCCTCGAATTCGTCGGCGCGATGGAGGCGCTGGAAAACCCCGAACAGCTTGTGGGCGTACTTCATGTCGAAGCCCACGCCGTTGTCGCGGACGTACACGATGTCCTCGGCACCGGGGACGTTCACCGTGCCCACCTCGATGCGTGCCGGCTGCCGCTGGCGGGTGTACTTCAGGGCGTTGCCCAGGAGGTTTTGCACCACCAGGAACAGCAAGGTCCGATCGCCGGTGACCGTGGGAAGGGAATGGACCGCCCACTCCACCTCCCGGCCCTCCTGCCCGTACCGCAGGCCCTCGCGGGCAACGGCGAGCACCGCGTTGAGGTCCACCGGCTCGTGGCGCAGCTCCGCCCGGCCCACCCGGGTGAAGGAGAGCAGGTCGTCCACCATCTGCACCGCCTCGGCCGCGGTGCTCCGGAGCATCGCCACGTACCTCCGCTCGCCCGCGTGGAGTCGCGAGCCGGCGCTCTCGTCCAGGAGGCGGGTGAGCCCTCCCAGCTGCCGGAGCGGGGCCCGGAGATCGTGGCTCACCGACGAGGTGAAGGCCTCCAGCTCGGAATTGACCGCCGCCAGTGCCTGGGTCCGTTCGGCGACGCGCTGCTCGAGCGAGGCATTGAGCTCGCGGATCGCCTGCTCACGCTCGGCCATCGCCGCCACCGCCTCGCCGTGGCTCCGGGCCAGCGCGAGCAGCTGCCGCCGGCTCGTGTACCCCAGCAGCAGGGCCATCGATCCGACGCAGGCCAGCGAGAGCCAGAACAGGAGCCTACCGGTGAGCGCGGCGTGCTCGGCGCGCTCGCGCCGGCGTGACTGCTCGCTCTCGCCGAGACTGTCGAGCACCTCCAGCATGCTGGAGAGTCGCTGCACGCCCTCGCCGGCCTTGAAGTGCCGGATGTAGTCCTCGCCGGATTCGAAGAGCACCCGCTCGTGCTCGGCGTACTGGGCCCATTCCCGGGCCATCCTCTCGACGATCTCCAGACGTGCACGCTGATCCGGATCCGCGCGAAGGAGGACCCGAAGTCGCTGCTCGGTGTCCACCAGGCGCGCGTCGGCCCGCTCGAGCGGCCCGAGGAAGGTACGGTCCCCCGAGAGCAGATACCCCCGCAGGCTGGTCTCCCTGTCGACCAGCAGCTCGCGAAGCCGCGCCGAGTGCGCGAGCACCTGGTCCGAACGCTGCGTCAGCCGCGCCTGGCGCACGAGCAGCGCCACTCCACTGCCCAGCGCAACCGCGAGCAGCGCGAGGAGGATGGCGGGAACGAGGAAGGCCCGGGTGAGCAGGCGCCGGAACTCGACCGTCTCGTGCACGAGCGGCGCGGCCACGGCGAACGTGTCGGCCGCCGGCGCGAGCTGGACGGGCGGAGCAGAGGAAGCGGCGAGCCCCGGTTCGACCTCGGCGGGGGCCTCGACAGCGGAGTGCGGCGCGTGCACGTGAGCGAAGGAGCATTCTTGTAGCACGCCGACCGTGGCCGTCCGGCGCGCGCTGAAGCTGTCGGACACTCACGCTGCTGCACCCGCATGCACACCCGATCGGCTCCACGTGCGCACCAGCCGGGACGAGCAGCCCGCACGGCTGCGAGGCGCGGATCAGACCAGCCGGGCGCTGATCTCCTGGTGCAGGTGGGCGCCACGCCCGGTGAGCCGGAAGCGCGGGCCCACCGGCTCCAGGAACCCGTCGCGCACCAGCGCCTCGAGCGCGGCGGTCCGTGGAACGGCGCCGTGCTCCGCCCACAGCCCGCGCAGGTCCACCCCCGCGCGAAGCCGGAGCCCGAGGAGCAGCCGCTCCTCGTACAGGGCATCGGGCCCGAGCGTCTCGCGGTCCTCGTCGGGAAGCCGTCCCGCCTCCACCGCCTCCAGCCATCGAGGGGTGCTCCGGAGATTGGTGGTGCGTAGCGCTCCGGACTCCTCCCGGTGGAACCCGACCGCCCCGGCCCCGAGCGCGAGCGATTCCCCACCGGTCCAGTAGAGCGCGTTGTGGCGCGAGTGCCGGCCTGGCACCGCGTGGCTGGAGATCTCGTACCGCTCGAACCCCGCAGCGGCGAGCACCTCGCCCACCGCGTCGACCATCTCCACCACCGCCGCGTCGTCGGGCAGCGCGAGCCGCCCCTGGCGAAGGCGCCGGCTGAATACCGTCTCGGTGCCCAGGTGCTCTCGATCCACGGTGAGCACGTACGACGAGACGTGCTCCGGTCGGAGCGATGCCGCGCGCCGCGCATCCTCCACGGCTCCGGAGAGCGACTGTCCGGGAACGCCGTGAATGAGGTCCACCGACACGTTCTCGAACCCGGCGGCGCGGGCTGCCCGGAACGCGCTTTCGGCCTCCGACGGAGAATGCGAACGGCCGAGCGTCACCAGCACCCCGGGCTCGAAGGACTGGATCCCCAGGGAGAGCCGGTTCACCCCCGCCGCGCGGTATCCGGCGAGCCTCCCCTCATCGGCCACCTCCGGATTGGCCTCGAGCGAGATCTCCACCTCCGCGGCGAGCGGGAGCGCCCGGGCGATTCCCTGGAGCACCCGTCCCACGTCCGCCGGGTCCCAGAGCGAGGGCGTTCCACCACCCAGGTAGATGGAATCGAGCGGTTGCTCCGACCAGGCCGGCCGCTGCGCCACTCGAAGGCGCAGCTCGGAGAGCACCGCGTCCGCGTACCGCGCTCCGGGGATCGAACGGACGATGGCGATGGTGAAGTCGCAGTACGGGCACCGCCGCAGGCAATACGGAAAGTGCACGTACAGCCCGCGCCGAGCGACCTCGAGCCCGGTGAGCGGATCGATCTCCATCGAGGACCGCTCTATCACCGACGGCGCCGCCCCGTGCGGCGCCGACTCCCGCCAAGAGGCGATGGCGCACTCGACGTCCTGGACCTGCCCGGGCCGTTCCCTCAGCCGCCCGTGATCGCCCGCCGGATCGCTGCCCGCGCGAGCAGCCGCGTCGAGTCGAGCGTGGGCAAGGGTGAGTTCGCATCGGAGATGATGAGCGGGATCTCGGTGCAGCCGAGCACCACCGCGTCGCAGCCGGAATCGCGGAGGCGCCCGATGACTTCCTGGAAGGTGCGCACCCCCTCGGGAAGGAAGCGGCCGTTGACCAGCTCCTCCATGATGATCCGGCTGCACTCCAGCCGGTCCGCTTCGTCCGGACGCACCCAGGCGAGCCCGCGCGCGGCGAGCTTCTGCGGGTACACGTCGCTCGCCACCAGCCAGCGCGTTCCGGTCAACCCGAGCTTCCGGAAGCCCCGCTCCACGGCCTCCGCCGCGACCACCTCGGCGATGTGCAGCCATGGCAGAGGGGAGCGGCCCTCGAGGAACCGGAACCCCTGGTGGATGGTGTTGTCCGGGCAGATCAGGAAGCGGGCCCCGGTCGCGGCCAGCTTCCGGGCCGAGTCGAGCATCAGCTCGGCCACCCCTGCCCAGTCGTCGCGGCTGATGCACGCGTCGTAACGAGCGAAGGAGTGCCCGTGGAGCGACACCTCCGGATGCGCGTACTTCCCGAGAAGACCCGGCGCCTCGGTGCAGAGGGTGCGGTAGCAGAGCGCCGCTCCCTCCGCCGAGCAGGCGACGATGCCGATGTGCTGGGGAGGTGCGGTCATCGCCCTGGAGCCTGCCAAGGGCCGACCGGTACAGTCAGCCCTTCTTCTTCAGCTGGGCCTCGAGGCGGGCCACCTTCGACTTCAACAGAGCCGCAGCCTCCGCGGCGTTCTCCGCAGCGACCAGCTTGGACTTCAGCTTCGCCACGTCCGCCTTGAGCTTATCCACCTCGTCGCTGCTGGGGTGAGCAACCTTCGCCGGCGGCGGCGGTCGGCTCTCCAGCTCGGAGACGCGCCCGGTCAGCGATTCTCGCTCGCGCTTCTCCTTCATGTACGAGGCTTGCGACTCCATCGCCTTGCGGTTGGCGTCGACCAGCTCCTCGCGCACCTTCTTCAGGGCCATGCTGTCGGCTCGCAGCCGCTCCACCTCCTCGGTGAGCTTGCGCACCGTCGCCTCCGACCCGCCGGCGAGCTGCGCGGTCAGCTGCTCGCGCAGGGACAGCGACTTCTGGGACTCGGCCTTCAGCGAGTCCTGGAGCTTGTGCACCTGGGTCGCCACCTGCGCGGCCTGGGCCCGGGCCTTCTCCTCGCCGGACCGCGCCGCCTCGAGCTCCCGGGTCAGCGCCTGGAGCTTCTGCTCCAGCCCCTTCCGCGTCTCCTCCTCGTCGCCCAGGGCGGCCTGGAGCTGCGCGGCCTGCACGCGCTGCATCTCGGCGCCCTTCGCCTCGGTCTGGGTGCGCTTCTCCACCTCGGCCTGCAGCTGCCGCTCGAGCGCCTTCACCCGCTCGGCCCGGGACTCGCTCTCCTGCTTCGCCGCGGCCTCGGACTTCTGAGCCGCGTGCAGCTGCTGGCTGCGCTCGGCGAGCTTGGTCTCCAGCGCCTTTCGCGCCTGGCCCTCGCGTGCCATCGCCTCGTCCAGCTCGGCGCGGGCCCGCTGCTCCTCGGCCTGCATCTGGGACTGAAAGGCCTCCAGCTCGCCCCGGAGCGCCGCCGACTCCTCGCTGTGCGCGTGCAGCTGATCCTGCAACTGCGCGGACTGCCGGTTGCTCTCCTCCAGATGGCCCTGGAGCTCGCGCACCTTCCCCAGCTGCGCCTCGAGCGCCTGGCGAAGGCGCGGAAGATCCGACACCTCCTTCTCCAGATCTTCCTTCTCCGCCTTGAGGGCGGCCAGCGCGGCGCTCGCCTCGGCCAGCTCCTCGCTCGAGGCCTCCGCCATCTGCGCGGCGCTCTCCTCCAGCGCCTGCGCTCGCTGCCGGGCGTCGTCCAGCTCGCTGGTCAGGTACCGGACGCGCCCCTCGAGCTCGGTGGCGCCCGTCCGTGTCTTGCCGTGCTCCTGCTCGAGCGTGGTCAGCGTGTGCCGGGTGCCCGCGACGTCCTTTCTCAGCCGGTCTGCCTCGGTGGTGAGCCGGTCGACGTCGGCAGCGGCGAAGTCCTTCTCCGCCCTCGCGGCGTCACGCTCGGCGGTGAGGGTCCGGACCTCCTCGCTCACCCGCTGCAGGTCTTGCTCGAGCCGGTCCGCGATCCCCGCCATCTCCTGGTACTGGCCGTTGACCGCTTCGAGGCTGCCCATCGCCTCCAGCTTCTCCACCTCGAGCTGGCGAGCCTTCTCCTCGGTGGCCTGGAGGGACTCCTTGAGGTTCACCATCTCCTCGGCGAGTGCGGCGCGCGCGAGCTTCTCCTCCTCGAGCCCCGCCCTCAGCCCCGGGAGCTCCGCCTCCACCTCGGCGAGGGCACGGGCGAGGTCCCTCCGGTCGGCCTCACTGGAGGCGAGGTGCTGCTCGAACTGCGAGCTCTGGCCCTCGGCCGCATCAGCCCGGAGCCGCTCCTGCTCCAGCGCCGCCTGCAGCTGCTCCAGCCGCGCAGGCAGGTAGCGGAGCTGGCCGAGCTGGGGGAGCACCTCATCGAGCTGCGCCTTCAGCGCCTGCGCCACCTCGCGGAGCCGCGTCGCCTCGAGGTCCCGCTGCTCGTACACGCTCCGCGCCCGGCCGAGCGTCTCCTCCTTCAGCTTGAGGACCGCGCGGAAGTACTCGAGCTTCTCGTCGAGCGCGATGCCCCGGGGCGGCCGCGGCTCGGGAGGCTCCTGGAACGGGTCCCCGGAGGGCCGGGGAAGCGCTGGCGGAATCTGGGCCACAGGAGCGAGGCCACCCGAGCCTGTGCCCGCCTGGGGTGCCTGGGGAGAGCCGCCCGCCGCCGGCTTGTTGCCCGAGGACCGCCGCGGAAGGGGGGGCGGAGCGGGTGAGCCCGGGGGGGCCGCCTGCTGGGGGGTCGGGGGAGCACGCCTGGCGGGGGGTGGCGCCGCCGGAGCCTTCGGTGCGAGGGGTTCGTCGCCGAAGTCCAGATCTTGAAGAGGATTGACGTCTTCCGGTGCGCCGGGCATCGCCTGAACGGGCAGACTACCTGTCCTCCGGGGGTTTCCCCAAAAGCCGCCAGCCCGACGAGGCCTCATCCCACATGCCCACCCGCCACCGACTCGACAACGGCCTCACCGTCCTGCACGAGCACCAGGGAGCCGCGCACGTCGTGACCTGGCAGATCTGGGTCAACGTGGGGGGTGCTGACGAGGGGCCCGACGAGTCCGGTCTGGCACACCTCCACGAGCACATGCTGTTCAAGGGGACCGAGCGCCGTGGGCCCGGGGAGATCGCCCGCGACATCGAGGCGCACGGCGGCGAGGTCAACGCCTGGACCTCGTTCGACCACACGGTCTACCACACGGTGATGGCGGCCCAGTTCGCCCGCGAGGGGCTGGACGTGCTGGCCGACGCGGTGCGGTTCCCCCGCTTCGATCCCACCGAGCTCGCCCGCGAGTGCGAGGTGGTGGTCGAGGAGATCAAGCGCGCCGAAGACTCGCCGGCACGCCGTGCCTCGCGCGACCTGTTCCAGGTGAGCTACCAGGTGCATCCCTACCGGCTGCCGGTGCTCGGGACCCCGGAGAGCGTGCGCGCCACCACCCGCGAGCGCATCTTCGGCTTCTACCGGCGGCACTACACCCCCGAGGCGATGACCCTGATCGCCGTCGGGGACGTCCCGCTGGCCTCGGTCCGCGCCTGGGCCGAGGAGCTCCTCGGCGGGGACTGGGGACGACCTCGCGCACCGGGCCGCGGCCGCCCCCAGGAGCCGGGCCGGACCGGGCGGCGTATCCACCTCGTGCCCGACGAGGCCAAGGAAGCCTGGCTGAACGTCTCCTTTGCGATTCCCGCGGCAAACCACGAGGACGTGCCGGCTCTGGACGTGCTGGCGATGATCGCCGGACAGGGCGAGACCAGCCGGCTCTTCCGGCAGGTGAAGCGCGACGCGCGGCTGGTCAACGAGATCAGCGCCTACTCGTACACCCCGGTGGACCCGGGCCTCTTCGGTCTCGGCATGACGCTTCCCGGGGAGAAGGTCCGGCCGGCACTCACCGAATCGCTCCGCACCCTCGCGCAGCTGGTGACCGCGCCGCCCACGGAGGAGGAGCTCGCCACCATCAAGGCCCTGGTCGAGAGCGAGGCGGTGTATGCCCGCGAGACCGTGCAGGGTCTGGCCCGGAAGCTCGGCCACTACGAGACCACCCTGGGAGGGTACGAGGCCGAGGAGAAGTACCACGCCCGGGTCGCCGCCCTGTCGCCGGACGCGGTCTGGCAGGCGGCGCAACGCTACATCGACTTCGACACCGCGGTGGTGACGGGTCTGCTTCCAGCCGGCGCACAGCTGAGCGAGGCCGAGGTGCACGCGGCGCTGGACGAGGCCCGCAGAGAGCCGGGCGTGACCACCCCGGCACGGCGGGCGCAGACGGTCCCGGCCGCGGCGATGCCGAAGCTCAAGGGCACCGGGCCGGAGGCCGGCACCATCACCCTCGAGACGCTGCCCAACGGCGCGCGGCTCATCGTCCGGGAGGAGCGAGCCACGCCGCTGGTGGCCATGCGCGCCGCCTTCGTCGGTGGCCTGCGCTTCGAGACCGAGCAGAACAACGGGCTCACCACGCTTCTCTCGCGGATGCTCACCCGCGGAACGAGCTCTCTGGGGGCCGAGGAGATCCAGCACGTGATGGAGGCGTGCGCTGGCTCCGTGGCCGGCGCGGGTGGGCGGAACTCGGTCTCGCTCCGGGCCGAGGCCCTCTCCCGCCACTTCGACCGCGCCATCACCCTCTTCGCCGACTGCCTTCTCGACCCGGCGTTCCCCGAGGAGGAGCTGGAGCGCGAGAGGAGCCTTCTCCTCCAGGAGATTGTCGCCCGGGAGGATCGCCCCTCCTCGCTCGCCTTCGACAACTTCGCCCGGACGCTCTTCCAGCACCATCCGTACCGGATGCCGCAGATCGGCGAGCGGGCCACCGTGGAGAGCCTCGACGCCGAGCAACTGCGCACCCACCACCACCGCTTCCTGGATCCATCGCGGATGGTGCTGGCGATCATCGGCGACGTGAACGCGCCGCAGGTGCTGGAGCGCGCCCGGACGCTCTTCGGCGCCGCCGGCGAGGGGCCACAGCAGATCCCCGAGGTTCCGCGCGAGGCGCCGCCGAGCGAGCGCCGCGGTGTGCATCGGACGCTGACGCGCGCTCAGGCGCACCTCGTGCTCGGCTTCCAGGGGCTCACGCTCTTCGATCCCGACCGACACGCGCTGGAGGTGCTCTCCACGGTGCTCTCGGGCATGGGCGGGAGGCTGTTCACCGAGCTCCGCGACAAGCGGAGCATGGCGTACACCGTGACCAGCATGGCGGTGGAGGGGCTCGACCCCGGGTACTTCGCCGTCTACATCGGCACCAGCCCGGACAAGCGCGAGGCGGCCGAGGCGGGCATGGAGGCGGAGCTCCGCCGGATCGTCGACGAGCCGGTGAGCCCCGCCGAGCTGGACAGGGCGAAGGCCCACCTGATCGGTACCCACGAGATCGGTTTGCAGCGAAACGCCGCCCGCGCGGCGCTGCTGGCGCTCGACGGCGCGTACGGGCTCGGGCTGGACAACTTCGAGCACTACGACCAGCGCATCCAGGCCGTGACCGCCGAGGACATCCTCCGCGTCGGCCGGCGCGTCATCCAGCTGGATCGAGCAGTGCTGTCAGTGGTGGGGCCGTGACCGCGCAGGCGCTCCTGCTCTGGGACGGCGAATGCAACTTCTGCCGCCGAAGCGTCGAGTGGGCGGAGCGCCGGGATGAGGGCCACGCGTTTAGGGCCATCCCCTACCAGCAGGCCCCGTCTCCGCCGATGACACCCGAGCTGCGCGTCGCCTGCGCGCGCGCCGTGCACGTCCTGACCCCCGATGGCGAGGTGCTCCGGGCGGGCCGCGCGTGTCTGTGGGTCCTGCAGCGCATCGGGTATCCGGTCCTGGCTCGGGTCTTTGCGTTGCCGCCGCTGGTGTGGGTCGTCGAGGTGGGCTACTGGCTCGTGGCCCGGAACCGGGGGTTCGCCTCGCGGGTGCTGTTCCGGAGAGGAGCGGAGCGATGATCTGCGTGGCAGTCACCTACGTCGTCCTCCCCAACCGCGAGGAGGCGGCGATCGATCTCTTCACCAAGCTGACCGAGGCCACGCTGCAGGAGCCGGGCTGCCGGATGTACCAGGTGCACCGGAGCCGGCAGGAGCCGCGCCGCTTCTTCCTCTACGAGCAGTACGACGACGAGAAGGCGCTCGAGGCGCACCGGGCGACGCCGCACTTCGAACAGTACGTGCAGCGCGGCCTCTTCCGCATCATCGAGAGCCGCACACCCGACAACTGGGTCCCGCTCCAGCTCCCCGGGCGACGTCGGTGACGGCGGTCTCCCTGACCCTGGACGTGCCCGAGCCCGAAGCGGAGCGAGTGGAGGCGCTCCTCTGGGACGCGGGCGCCACCGGGCTGGAGATCCGGGACCGCGAGGCGCCAGCGATGCCCGGTGTGCGAGGGCCATCGCCGGGTGAGGCAATCGTCGTCGCGTGGTTCGAGGCCCGCGAGCCGGCCGAAGCCGCGCTGGCCGACGTTCGAGAATGGGTACCGGCCGCGCGCGCCGCGTTCGAGATGGCGCCGGAGGCCGACTGGTCGACGGCCTGGCGCTCGCGGATCCGGTCGACCCGGGTGGGACGGCTCTGGGTCGGCCCACCCTGGGAGGCAGCGCCGGAGGGAACGGTGGCCCTCACCATCGAGCCGAAGATGGCGTTCGGCACGGGCGATCATCCGACGACCGCGCTATGCCTTACAGCGGTCGAGACGTTCTGCGCCGCGCATCCCGGCGCCTCGGTGCTCGACGTAGGGACCGGGACCGGGGTCCTCGCGTTGATGGCCCGGAAGCTGGGCGCCGGACGAGTGGTCGGGCTGGACAACGATCCGATGTCGGTCACGCTCGCGCGAGAGAACGCGGCGGCCAACGGGGTCACGGGGGTGGAGCTCTCCGATGCGTCTCTCGATCGCATCGAGGGCCGGTTCGATCTGGTGGTGGCCAACATCCTCGCGAACACGCTGGTGGAGCTCGCGCCGGCGCTGGTGCGGCACACGCGGGACCGGCTGGTGCTCGCGGGCGTGCTGGTCCACCAGGAGGACGAGGTGCGCGAGGCCTTCGAGCGAGCCGGCGCGGTGGCCGCGGGCGGCGAGCGGAGCGGCGACTGGGTGCGGCTCGATCTTCGCGTGTCCTGACATGTTCCGGGTCCGGCTCGACGTCCCCTCGCCCACCCCCGAGCGCGTTCGCGTGGACGGAGCGCCGCTGCACCACCTGCGCGTGGCGCGTGTCGCGGCGGGCGAGGCGGTGGAGGTCTTCGACGGCCGGGGTCGTGCCTGGGCCGCGTGGCTGGAGTCGGTGGACGACGCTGGTGCCGAGCTGCGGCTCGGGGAGGAGCGGCGCGGGGCGACGGGACGGACGGTGGTGCTAATCCAGGGTCTGCCGAAGGGGGACAAGCTGGACCTCGTCCTCCAGAAGGCGACGGAGCTCGGTGTCTCGGCGGTGTGGCCGGTGCTGACGACGCGGTCGGTGTCCCGGCCCCGGCCGGAGGCGCAGGCCACGCGGCGCGCGCGCTGGCAGCGCATCGTGGAGGAAGCCGCGCGTCAGTCCGGGCGAACGGAGATTCCGGAGGTCACGGCGCTCCGGCCGCTGGACGAGGCGGTCCGGGCGCTGGGCCCGGGGTTTCGTCTGCTGGTGCTCGACGAGGAGGAGCGGGCGGGGCGGCTCGGCAACGCCGCCGGCGACGGTGCGGTGGCGCTGGTGGTCGGCCCCGAGGGCGGTCTCGCGCGCGACGAGGTTCGCCTTCTGCGCGATCTCGGTGGCGTGCCCGTCTCGCTCGGGCCGCTGGTGCTCCGGACGGAGACCGCAGGCATCGCTGCGCTCGCGGTGTTGCGGCACCTCGAGGGCCTGCTCGGCTGAAAGGCGCGGGCGGGCGGCTGCGTGGCCGGGTGGCCTGGCCGCATGCCAACAACGTGTAACGAGGGTAACGAGGTGTCGGGTAACGAGGTGTCTGGCACCTCGAGCCGGGCACCTCGACCCGGTAACGAGGTGTCTGGCACCTCGAGCCGGGCACCTCGAGCCGTAACGAGCCGGGAACCGCGGGCCAGCACCTCGAGTGAGGCGCCTTCCGTCGGGGCTCTCCGCGATCCGTCCAGAGCGGACATGCAGGCTTCCCGTTTCTTGCGTCCCCTCCTCATCCGGCCTTTCATGCCGCCGTGTCCAAGTGCCTGAGATGCGGCGCCGAATTGCCGCCACACGGCGATTGCACCGCCTGCGAACCGGGCATGCAGCCGGAACGACCTCCCCCGAAGATCCTCAGCCGCGAGCTCCCGATGGATCGGCGTCAGCCATTGGAGCCTCAGCCGCCGAAGTTGACCCCGGAGCCGTTCAAGCTGGACCCCCCGACCGCGTCAGGACCGATCCCGCAGATCCCGATGCTGACGCCCATTCCGCGGCCCGGGCCAGCGTTCGTCTCCAAGCCTCCTGTCCTCACCCCCGTGCCGGGCCCGCCTCCTGCCGCCACGGGCGCAGGGACCGGTCCGCGACCCGTTTCCCCGCCGGCGACTCCCGCTTCTCCGGTCAGCGCCGGGGCCCGACCTCCCGCCTCGCCGGCGCAGCCGCCGGCGAGCACCAGCAGCGGCTCTCCCGGTGCCGTCCCCCGCCGTCCTGAGCGGATTCCGACCGGAACGATGCCGGCCTGGCCGCGCACCGGCGTGCCCGCGGCCCCCTTTGCTCCTTCACGGGCTCCGTCCAACCCCACCGTGCCTGCCGCTGGTGGGTCCGGGCTCCCACCGCCGAGAGCGCCAGCCGCACCGTCCGCGCCTCCCACCCCGGCCACGACGAGCCCGGCATCGCCGAGTGCCTCCCGTCCTGCGCCCGTGGGCCCAGGCGCCTCCGCCTCGAGCCCGCAACCGACGACCGCGCCCGGAGCCGGCCCGGGGAGCGTTCCCCTCGGCACGGCTTCGAGGAGCGCGCGCCCAGCTGGCCCCCCCACCGGATCCCCGGCGCCAGCGCACGGCCGACTCCCCGACGCATCCCCGAGGGCGTCCACCGGCCCGTCGATTGCGGCCGCTCCCACCGCCTCGCCGCGCTTCCCGGACACGTCTCCCCACGCGCCCTCGGCGCCCCTCACCGGCACCGCCCCGAGGACCTCCAGCGGCTCCGAGTTCCCGGCGACGTCTGCGCCCCGGTTCCCTGATGCACCGAGGCCGCCGGTCAGTGCGTCCGCTCCGGCAGCGTCCTCCCCTGCCGCTCGGACCGACGTCACTCCGAGGACCACCAGTGGCCCGGGCATCCCCGCGCCGCGCTTCCCGGACACGGCGCCCCGCTCGCCCGAGGCCCCTCCTGCCGGCACCGCTCCCCGGGCCTCCGCCAGCGCGGCGGCTCCTGCCGCGCGGGTGCCCGAGGCCGGCGCACCGAACGCGACCGGCGCCCCCGTGCCGGGTTCCACGACGGCTCCGCTCGCCGACCCGACACACCGAGCCTCCACCCACCCGACCGTCGCCGCGACGCCTGCCCCGGTGCTCCGCCCCACCGCGCCACCGCCGGCCGCGGCGACGGCCGCTCGGTTTCCGATGGGCGATGCGCCAGCACCGGTGGCTCCTGCGCCACGACCGGGCCCCGTGCCAGCAACCCCGGCCATGGCGGAGCTGATGGGCTCCACGCCGCGGACGGACCCGGCCGCCAGCGCGCCTCCATCCGCGCCGGTCGGGCCGCCCCGACCCTCTGCTCCGGCCGCCACCATGGCCGAGCTGATGGGGGCGCCGCCCACGAGCCCGGCACCCACCACCTCCAGAGTCGACCCGGAGCTCTCGCTCGCGACGGAGATGGCAGAGCGGGCCGCGCGGTCGGTGGCCGGGGAGCCGGCGAGCCTGGGCGCGCTCATCGAGGTCCGCGCCCGGCCCGCCGCGCTCTGGCAGCGGATCACCGCCTTCCTCGTGGACAGCGCAGTGATCGGTGGCGTGCTGGCCCTCTACGTCGGTCTCGCCGCAGCGCTCATCACCCCCCGGGGAGTGTCCTCGACGCAGCTCACCGGCATCGACGGGCTCATGGCCCGCGTGCACCAGCTGAACGCGGTGCTCGGCCCCTGCATCGCCCTGGCCCTGGTGCTCGGGCTCGTCTACACCGCCGCCTTCGCCCTGCTCTGGAACGGTCGGACCCCGGGGCGGCGGCTCCTCGGCATCCGGCTCGTGGATCGCACCGGACTGGCGCCCACCCCTGGCCGGGCCATCACCCGTGCCGCCCTGGCGGTGGTCTCGTTCGTTCCCTTCCTCGCCGGCTTCTGGCTCGCCCTCTTCGACCGGCGCGGGCAGACGCTCCACGACAAGCTGACCCAGACCTTCGTGGTCCGTCCGGGCTGACGCCTCGCGCCCTAGAATGGCGGCCGGCGAATGATCGAACGGCTGGAAGAGCACCTCGTCGCCCGCGGGCTGTTGAGCCAGGAACGGGCGGACGACGCCCTCCGGTCGCAGGCGCTGGTCGGCGGCGCGATGGACACGGTGCTGCTCGAGATGGGAGCGCTCCGCGAGCAGGACCTGATCACCGCGCTCGGCGAGTTGAGTGGGCTGCAGCCCATCTACCTCGCGGACTACGTGCCGAACCCGGCGATGGCCGCGGCCCTGCCACGCGAGGATGCCGAGCGGCTCAACATCGCCCCGCTCTCGGTCGAGGACGGGATGCTGCACGTCGCCGTCGCCTTCCCGGTGCCGATGCGGGGTCTCGAGGTGCTGGTCAGGAAGCTCGGGCGTTCGGTCGCGCCGTGGGTGTCCACCGACGTGAGGGTTCGCTCGTGGCGCGCGCAGATCTACGGGACGCCGCTCCCCGCCCGCGACGCCTCGCTGCTCGGGACGCTCGGTCTGACGCTCGAGGAGCGCCTGGCGACGGAGATGGCGGAACGGGCAGCGCAGTCGGTGGCGGCGGAACCCGTGCCCCTGGTGAACGCTCGCCTCGAGCCGGAGGCACCGCCCGCTCCCGCGGAGGCTCCTTCCCCCGCGGGAGACCCGGCGAGCTCGCTCCTGGAGGCACTCGAGGCCGGCGTCGCCGCCGCGGAGCCCGAGCTCCCATCCTGGCAGCCTGAATCACCCCGGGCCCGGACCCAGCGCCGCGCCCGTGACGCGGCGACGGAAAGCGCCGACGGAAGAGAGTCGATCGTCGACTGGAGCCTCGGCGAGGCCCGCTCCGCGCTGAGCGCGGTGGCCGGCGATCGCGAGGGTCTGAAGGATGTCGTCCTCCGCTACGCCCGCCGCACGTTCGACTTCGTCGCGGCGTTCGCGGTCGTCCGCGGCGCGGCGATGGGGTGGGACGCGCAGGGCGACGGCGCCGAGGAGGTGTCCATCCAGCAGGTCTCCTTCCCGCTCGACGCGCCGTCGGTCTTCCGCACCGCCGCGCTCGCCCATTCCTGCTACGCAGGGCCGGTGCCGTCCGATGCGCGCACCCGGGAGGTGCTCGCCTCTCTCGGGCGTTCTCCGCGCTCGGTCTTCGTCTTCCCGGTCGAGGTGCGCGGTCGGCTGGTCGCGGTCCTCTATGGCGATCGCGGCGACCGTGCGGTCAGCCAGCGGCGGCTCTCGGAACTGATCCTCTTCTGCCAGGACCTGGGCCATGCCTTCGCCGAGCTGATCGTGCTCCGGAAGCAGCGGCGGTTCTCCGCGGAGGATCGTCCCTCCGAGCCGGGCGGCGGGCTGGGCCTGGACGGCGCCCTCCGGCGGACCCCGGAGACCCTCGATCGCGCCCCGCCACCGGCCGCGCTCGGCGATCTCGGCCCGGTGCTCGAGCGGCTGGTGGGGAGCGACGCCGCGGCGAGGGCCTCGGCCATCTCCGAGCTCACCCGCGCACCCGACGCCGCGGCCCGGGCCCTCTCGGCGGAGTTCCCGGGCCCCAGCGCCTGGAGCCGCGTTCCGGTCCAGGAGCTTCCGGCGCCCGACGAGCTGGGCCCGATCCCCGCCGGGCTGGCGCGGCTCGGCCTGGCGGGTGCGCGCGCGCTGGTCCGGTTCCTCGATGCGCCGGAGGCCGACGTTCGCTACGTCGCGCTCCTCACCGCAGGAAGCCTGCCCCACCCCGAGCTGGTGCCGGGGGTGCTGCGTGGGCTCTTCGACCCCGAGCCCGACGTCTCCTCCGCGGCGCGCGCGGCGGCCACCGCGCTGCGGCGCCTGCCGCGCTTCCAGGCCGCGCTGCCCGACCTTCGCCAGGAGCTGGTGGCGAAGGAGCCCGAGCGGCGGGTGCTCGCCGCCCGTGCGCTGGGCATGCTCCACGACCGCGCCTCGGTGGAGGGACTCATCGGTCTGACCTCCAGCGACGACGCGCTCTCGGCTCAGGCCGCGGCCGAGGCCCTGATCGAGATCACCCGGGCCTCCTTCGGCACCAGCACCCATGCCTGGATGGCGTGGTGGGCGGAGAACAAGGCGCGGCGGCGGGTCCTGTGGCTCCTGGCGGCGCTGCGCAACTCCGAGCCGTGGCTCCGCTCGGTGGCGGTGGAGGAGCTGGCCGGCGCGCTCGGGGACACGCTGGGGTACGCACCGGACGCGCCGGAGCCGGAGCGAGCGAACGCCGTCGCCCGGTGGGAGGACGCGCTGCTCGACCCGCGCCTTCGCATCGTGGACAGCTAGAAACTAGAACCTGCCCACCAGCCCGAAGCTCGCGCCGCCCGGCCCGACCGCCACCGCCGGCAGCAGCGAGGGTACCGAAGCCGCCGGGAGAGGTGCCTGGTCGGACGACGACAGCTCGTAGCCGATGACCGCTCCGGCGATGGGGAGCAGCAAGGTGAGCGCGTAGGTCGCCTTGGCGGCCGAGCTGTCGCTTCCCGAGCGAATGAGGCCGTAGATGCCATACCCCACGCCCAGCCCGGCCACGCTGCTCAGCCAGCTGATGATGAAGCTTCCCTGGCGGCCGAGGAGCTTGCCGGTGAGCGAGACGCCGATGGGGGCTCCCACCGACACGCCGACGGCCGCACCCACCTGGGCCGCCGAGCGCCGGGCGGCGTCGTCCCCTTGCGTGTTCAGCGTGGCGTAGATGACCCAGGCGGAGGCCCCGCCGAGAATGAGACCGCCGACGATGCCCCCGCCGGTCTCGGCACCGACCCTCAACAGTGGGGGGATGGGCTCGGTGGCGGCGGACGGCGCGGGCTCGGCCCGGGCGGCCAGCGACATCAGGAGCGCGAGGGCGACGAAGCGAGCGCGGGTCGGCAGGGTCACCGGGCAGGGTTCATCGGGGTGTCCGGTCCGGCCAGGTCACCGGGCCTCCGACGAGCGGCAGAGCATCCTGGCACACGTGCTAAAGCGCCTGCCACCATGGCTTCCCCTCCCGATGAGGACCCGCTCCGGGCCCGGCTGCAGGCCCTCGAGCGGCAGGCCGAGCTCGGCGGCGGCCCCGAGCGCATCGCCAAGCAGCACGAGGCGGGCAAGCTCACCGCTCGCGAGCGGCTGGAACTGTTGCTCGACCCCGGCACCTTCACCGAGCTGGACAAGTTCGTGATGCACCGGAGCTCCGAGTTCGGGATGGGCGACAAGCGCATCCCGGGCGACGGGGTGGTGACCGGTTACGGGCGAATCGACGGACGCCAGGTGTTCGTCTTCGCCCAGGACTTCACCGTCTTCGGCGGCTCGCTGTCCGGGGCCTATGCCCAGAAGATCTGCAAGGTCATGGATCTGGCGACCCGGGTGGGCGCGCCGATCATCGGGCTCAACGACTCCGGTGGGGCCCGGATCCAGGAGGGCGTGGAGAGCCTCGCCGGCTACGCGGACATCTTCCTTCGCAACACGCTCGCCTCCGGCGTGGTGCCGCAGATCTCGCTCATCCTCGGGCCCTGCGCGGGCGGCGCGGTGTACTCGCCGGCCATCACCGACTTCATCGTGATGGCCAAGGACACCAGCTACATGTTCATCACCGGCCCCGAGGTCATCAAGGCAGTGACCCACGAGGAGGTGACCAAGGAGGACCTCGGCGGGGCGCTGGCACACAACCAGAAGTCCGGCGTGGCGCACTTCGCGGCGGAGAACGAGCAGTCCAGCATCCTCCTCACCCGCGAGCTTCTCTCCTACCTTCCCTCCAACAACGCCGAGGACCCGCCGGTCATCCCCTGCGAGGACCATCCCTTCCGCGCCGAGGAATCCCTCCGCACGCTGGTGCCACCGAACCCGAACAAGCCCTACGACATCAAGGAGGTGGTGCGGGCAGTGGTCGATCAGCACCACTTCTTCGAGGTGCACGAGCAATACGCCCGGAACATCGTGGTGGGGTTCGCCCGGCTGAACGGGCGCCCGGTGGGCATCGTGGCCAATCAGCCCGCGGTGCTGGCTGGAGTGCTGGACATCTCGGCCAGCGTGAAGGCCGCGCGATTCGTCCGGTTCTGCGACTGCTTCAACCTCCCGCTGGTCACCTTCGTCGACGTGCCCGGGTTCCTCCCCGGCACGGCACAGGAGTGGGGCGGAATCATCACCAACGGCGCCAAGCTGCTCTTCGCGTTCGCCGAGGCCACGGTGCCGAAGGTGACGGTCATCACCCGCAAGGCGTACGGCGGCGCCTACGACGTCATGGCCAGCAAGCACATCCGGGCGGACGTGAACTACGCCTGGCCCACGGCCGAGATCGCGGTGATGGGACCCGAAGGCGCGGTGAACATCATCTTCCGCAATGAGCTGGCAAAGGCGTCGGACCCGGCGGCCGAGCGGGCCCGGCTGGTCTCGGAATACCGGGAAAAGTTCGCGAACCCTTTCAAAGCGGCCGAGCTGGGGTACGTGGACGAGGTGATCCGCCCCGAGCAAACCCGGGAAAAGCTGGTTCGCGCGCTGGAGATGCTCAAGGACAAGCGGCAGGAGAACCCGTCGCGCAAGCACGGGAACATCCCGCTCTAGCGTGCAGCACGCGGCGGCGTACCAAACGGTACACGTAGTCACACCGCGCAGTGGTGCGCCCGTGCAGGTGTGACAACGTCTCACGATGTCCCAGCTGACCCACCAAGTGTGGCTCGTTTCAGCAGGGTGTCATGAGCCCCGCGCGGGTCACGCAAGACTTGCCGACTGTGCGTATTCGTGTGTCTCATGGCGGTGCTGCGCGCGCGCCTCACCAGGGGGATCACATGCACCGAACGACGAAGGTCGCGATCGCCATGTTGTTCGGGACACTGGCCGCCGGCTGTGGGCAGGGAAGCCTGGTTCCGAGGGACTTCACGGACCGGCAGATCTTCGAGGGCGCCATCTTCGGCGTGGGCCCGGTTGCGGAGCTGCTTCCCGAAGCACGGACACAGCTGCGCCCCGAACTCTACGCGCGCAGTGCCGAGGAGCTGAGTGCGATGGCCGAGGCTCGGGCGGCGACGATCGATGCATTGGAGCGGAATCAGCCCGGCCTGCTTTACGATTTCGCCGAGGCAGCGCGCAGCGGAGATCCGGTGAGGGTTCAGGCAATGCTCGCGCGGGCGATCGAGGGAATCTCCGGGACAGCCGCGGGTTTCGCGTCGGCAAGGACCCCCAACCTTCCGATCGACCGCCGCACTCCGAACCTTCCCGTCGAGTCCGCAAGGACGCCCAACCTTCCGATCGACCGCCGCACACCCAACCTCCCCGTCGAGTCCGCAAGGACGCCCAACCTTCCGATCGACCGCCGCACGCCCAATCTCCCCATCGAGTCCGCAAGGACGCCCAACCTTCCGATCGACCGCCGCACGCCCAATCTCCCCGTCGGGAGCGCCTCGTTGCGTCCTGCGTGGGAGCTCCTGAGCAGCAGGCTGTTCGCCGAGCAGCTCTCGAGCTCCCTGGCGATGACCTTCGGTCCTCGCACCATCGAGCACTGAGATGCGCCCGCGGCAGGCGGCGAGACTCCTGGCTGGAGTCGTCGTCTTCCTGGCCTGCATCACCTGGCTCGACTCACCGCTGCGACCGGGCCCGGTCCACCGGCTGCAGATGCTGGTGGTCGCCCCACAGGCCTGGGGGTTCTTCGCCTCACCGCGCGAGCCCCGCACCGAGGTCTACCGTCTCAGGAACGGAGCCTGGGAACGCGCCGACACGCCACTCGGGTCCGCAGCGAACCTCTTCGGCCTGCGAAAGGCGATCCCGAGCCACAGCCCCGAGTTCCGGACCCTCGAATCGCAGGTCGGAGCGTGGAGCACCGCGGCTCTCACCGAGGATCAGCTCCCCGCCACCGCGGTCGAGCCAGTCGAGGTGAGCAACCTGGCCCGCGAGCCCAGGCTCTGCGGTGAGGTGCTGCTCGTCGAACGACCTCCGCTTCCCTGGGCCTGGGCGCACGCGCGGGGAAGTGCGGCTCTCCCCACGCGGTACGCACGGGTGACCGTCCGGTGCTGACCCGAGCCGACAGACCCTGGACGAACGTCTATGGCCTTGCGCGCTCCCTGCTCGCGCTGGCCACGCTGCTCACTCTCGTCTCGGACTCCAGCGAGCGGCTCTTTCACCCGCTGACCGTCGATGACCCGGGGATATTCGACCGGAGCGCGAGCGCCGGAACCAGCCTGTTCTTTCTCGCTGGTGACCACCTCGGGGTAGCCAAGCTGCTGGCCATCGTCGTGCTCCTGCTGGTCATCTCGGGCTGGCGTCCGCGTCTCACCGCTCTCCCCCACTGGTGGATCTCGTACAGCTTCGCCGCGTCGGCCTCGATGATCGACGGTGGCGATCTGATCGCAGCGACCCTCACCCTGCTGCTCCTGCCGGTCGCTCTGACCGATTCGCGGCGCTCGCACTGGGCCGGGACCGGCACCGGCGGAGCCCCGGCCTCGATCGCCGCGCAGACGGGTCTGGTCCTCGTCAGGGTGCAGATGGCCGTGGTGTACCTCTTCGCCGCAGTGCTGAAGTTCCCCAGCGAGGAGTGGTCCAACGGGACCGCGCTCTACTACTTCTGGCAGAACCCCGTCTTTGGACCCGCCGGATTCCTGCGGCCGATGACGGCGTGGATCGGCCGGAGCCTGCTCGTGGTCCCGCTCACCTGGGGCGTTCTTCTCCTCGAGCTTTCCCTCGCCGCAGCGCTCTTCGCTCCCCTCCGATTCCGGAGGCGTCTCCTGCCGCTGGCGCTTCTGTTCCACGCCGGCATCGCGGTCATCCACGGGATGCCGAGCTTCGCGCTGGCCATGGTTGGGGGGCTGGTTCTGTACCTCCGTCCGACCTGGCAGCGGTTCCCGCTTCCCGAGCCGCTCGGCCGCCCCTTCGCCCGGCGCGCCCGGCCCGTCGCGCAACCCTCGGCCGCGCGCTGACCCGGCCCGCGGAGGTCCGCAACCCCTCTCGGGCCGCCGAGGGTCCGCCGCAGCGTAGGATGGTGGACGGTGCAGCCCGAGCAGCCACCCTCCCAGCCGTCGGCTGGCCCCGAGCGGCACGCGTGGATGCTCCAGAACCTCCGTGCCGCGGTGGGCCGGGCCTGCTCGTCCGACCTGGCCCCACACCGCGAGGACCTGGTCCAGGCCGCGCTGGTGCGGGTGCTCGAGCACGAGCGGCGGGGTGAGCAGAACCAGGTCAGAACCGCGTCTTACCTGTGGCGGGTCGCGTTCAGCGTCATCGCCGACGAACAGCGGCGGCGCAGGGCCGAAGAGCTCCGGTCGCGGAGGTCCACGGTGGAAGAGCAGTCCGGACAGCACGGCACCACGCCGCTCCCCGAGCTGGGCGTCGGCATCCGGAACTGCCTCGGAGGGCTGGCCGAGCCCCGGCGGGTGGCCGTCGTCCTGCATCTGGAGGGTTTCCGGGCGGAGGAGGCCTCGCGGGTTCTGCACTGGGACGTGAAGCGCGTGCAGAACCTGACCTACCGCGGCCTCGCCGATCTGCGGCGGTGTCTCGAGGTGAAGGGGCTGGTGCCGTGAGCGACCGCGAGCTCGACCTGCTCCGGGCAGCCTGGGCAGCGCGCCCTCCCACCTCGCCCGGACCGGAATGTCCGCCGCCCGAGGCGATCTGGGAGGCGGTCGCCGGCGCACGCCCGGAGAACGAGGCCCGGACGATGCTCGCCCACAGCATCCAGTGTCCGGACTGCTCCGCGCTGTGGCGGCTCGCGCGCGAGCTGCACGTGTCCGCCGGCGACGTCGCGCCGGCAGAGGTCGCCGAGGTCGTTCCCCTGCAGCGGAGACGTCCTGCGCGCTGGGTTGCCGTCGTGGGAGCACTGGCCGCGGCGGCGGCGCTGGTGCTGGTGCTCCTGCCCCGCGATACCGGCCGCGCACCGGACCCGGTGCTCCGCGGGGCGGAACGCACGGTGCTCCGGGCAGATCCGGCGACGAGTACGCTGGACCGCCGCCACCCGGTCCTGCGCTGGAGCGGCGCGCCCGAGGGAAGCCGGTACACCGTCGTGGTCTCCACCCGGGACCTGACGGTGCTTTACAGGCGGAGCGACGTGGTCGCGAACGAGCTGGAGCTGCCGCCCGACGCGCTCTCTGGAGTGGCTCCGGGCGGGGAGATCGTCTGGCGCATCGAGGCGATCGCTCCCGGTGGGCGCCGGGCCGCATCGGAGGCGTTCGTCAGCCGCGTACAGTAGCCCCCGTGGGGCGTCTCACCGAGCTGGTGGTGCTCGCGGGCCTCGCGGTGGCCGAGGCCCGGGCCGGGCCGCGCTCTGCCGCCGAGTGCGACGACATGGTCCGGGCGACGCCGCACGCCCTCGCCTCCTACAGGTGCCACTTGGATCTGGCGCACACCGGGCGGCGGAGGGAGGCGGAGCGCGAGCTCGAGGCCATCCTGCGTCGCGAGCCCGAGAACCCCGGAGCGCTCTACCTACGCTCGTGGAGGACTCCGCCTCCGCGAGCGACGTGCCCCACGCAGGCCCTGAGCCCGGTGGATAGGCTTCAGGGTGTGGGGCGGCGATTCCACTCGGCGCGCCTACGGTCCTGCTCCGCCTTGCGGGCTCGGGCCTCCGCCTCCCGACGGGGGAGCTCGGCGAGTCGCGTCTGGTGCATGGAGATCGCCAGCTCGAGCAGGCCGCGGTCACGGTCCGGAAGCTCCGAACCGTGCTCGGCCAGGACGCGCTGGGCGAACGCGATGGCGTCCTCGGACACCTGGCGCCGGTGGTCGATCCACCCGCGGATCTCGGAGTCAGAGGCCGTGCCCGAGAGGATCTTGCCGTGCAGCTGGTTCCATTCGGCCGCCTCGGCCTCCCGGCGCTTCGACACCTCGGGGTCGTCGGTGGGCGCCGAGTCGATCCAGTAGCGGTTGCTCGGAATCTCCGCCCGGAGGCGCTCGAGGTTCACC
>Ga0070664_100000212_pt1 | contig 41477 bp, 30 predicted proteins | sample KBSC73metaG_FD_65863 | JGI IMG/M metagenome (GOLD analysis project Ga0070664, IMG submission 65863) | Corn rhizosphere microbial communities from Kellogg Biological Station, Michigan, USA - KBS C7-3 metaG | ecosystem: Host-associated > Plants > Roots > Rhizosphere > Soil ... | reverse complement strand
GTCGTCCTCGAGGAGCTGGTCAAGGAGCACGAGGTGCAGGTGGTCGCCTCTGGCCGCGCGCACGCCTACCTCGCGGAACGGTTCCCCGAGGTGCATCGCATCTGGGGATTCACCCTCCATTACGAAGGAAACGCCATCCGCCGGCTCCCCACGGTCCTCCGTAACCTCCGGGGCGCGGTGGGGGGCTGGCCCAGGAACGTCGCCGAGTACTTCAAGCTCGTCGCCTCGTTCCACCCCGACGTGGTGATCAGCGACTTCGAGAGCTTCAGCTACTACTTCGGAAAGGCCCATCGCATCCCGGTCATCGACCTGGACAACATCCACGTGATCTCGCGGTGCCGGCACTCGCCCGACCTGCTCCGCGGGCATGAAGGAGACTTCAACCTCATCCGCAGCGTGGTCGGGGCGAAGCTCCCCCGCTGCTTCCACTACGTCATCCCGACCTTCTTCTACCCGCCCGTGCGCTCCCGGAGGACCACCCTGGTCCCGCCGGTGCTGCGGAGGGAGGTCCTCGAGGCGCGGCCCGAACGTGGTGAGCACCTGCTCGTCTACCAGACCGCGACCACCAACCGTGCCCTCTCCGAAACGCTGAAGCGCCTCGGGATGCCGGCGCGGGTCTACGGCCTCCGGCGCGACCTCACCGCCGACCTGGTGGACGGCAACCTCACCTACCGCCCCTTCGGCGAGGCCCGCTTCATCGACGACCTCCGCACCGCCCGGGCGGTCGTGGCCGGCGGAGGCTTCACCCTCCTCAGCGAGGCGGTCTACCTCCGAAAGCCCGTGCTCGCGGTGCCGGTGGAAAAGCAATTCGAGCAGGTGCTCAATGCGCTCTACCTCCAGGAGCTGGGCTACGGCGCCTACGCCCGCTGCCTGGACGATTCCGCGCTCGGCGCGTTCCTCGCGCGGCTGCCCGACCACGAGCGGGCGCTGGCCGGCTATTCGCAGGAAGGAAACGCCGTGGCCCTGGCGACCCTGAAGCAACAGATCGTGGCCACGCGGCGGCGCCCGGGCCGCCGGCTCAGGGGCGAATCGCGACCTTGAGCACCCCGTCCCCGCGGGCGCCGACCAGCTCGTACGCCTCGCCGATGTTCTCCAGGGTGAAGCGGTGGGTGAGCATCGGCGAGAGATCGATCCGCTGCCGGCGCACGAGCTCCATCAGCCGCCGCATCCGCTCCTTCCCACCCGGACAGAGGGTGGTGACGATCCGATGGTCGCCGATTCCCGCGGCGAACCCCTCGTAGGGCATCTGCAGCTTGCCGGAGTAGACCCCGAGCGAGGAGAGAGTGCCTCCCGGCCGGAGGCTCCGGAGCGCCCACTCGAAGGTCTCCTGGAGCCCGAGGGCCTCGATGGACACGTCGACGCCCCCGCCGGTGAGCCGCCTGATCTCGGCGACCACGTCGACTTCCTTGGGATCGATCACCGCGTCCGCTCCGAACCGGCGTGCCACCTTCTGCCGGAAGGCGTCGGGTTCCACCCCGATCACCAGCGCCGCGCCCATGAGCCGCGCGCCGAGGTTGGCGCAGAGCCCGATCGGCCCCTGGGCGAACACCGCCACTGCGTCTCCGAGGCGGACCCCACCCGACTCGGCGCCGCTGAAGCCCGTCGAGGCGATGTCGGCGAGCAGGACCACCTGCTCGTCGGAGAGATCGTCGGGGATGCGCGCCAGGTTGGCCTGGGCGAAGGGGACGCGGACCAGCTCGGCCTGTGTCCCGTCGAGGGTGTTCCCGAGCCGCCACCCGCCCAGCGCGGCGACGCCAGCGTCCTGGCCACACTGGGCGCCCACTCCCGAGAGGCAGGCGCGGCACTGCCCACAGGGAGTGATCGCCCCCACCAGCACCCGGTCGCCCACGGCGGCGCAGGTCACGCCGGCCCCGAGCGCCTCCACCACCCCCACCAGCTCGTGTCCGATGATCCGGCCCGGATCCACCGGGTACTCGCCCCCGACGATGTGCAGGTCCGTTCCGCAGATCGTGGTGAGGGTGGTCCGGACCAGCGCATCTCCGGCTCCGAGCGTGGGCCGGCTCACCTCCTCGATTCCGAACTTGCCCGGTCCTCGAAACACGTTCGCCCGCATCAGCAGACCTCCTCCGGCGAGCGCGGGTGCATTGCTCGTACCGCGCTCGGTCGGAGGCGTGCCCAGCACGGGCGCGCAAGATCTGCGGGCTCTACCTCAGTTCGAGCAGTTCCCGTCGTGCCGGCAATCGTGGACCGCGGGCGGCACCTCGAGCCAGTGCACCGTGCCGACCATGTCGGTGACGCCGGTGGTGGCGGAGAGCGGGCCCGAGCCGGGCTCGATCAGCACGCCGCCGTACGCCACCTGCCCGGTGACCGTGTTGATCGACAGCACCAGCGCCGGCTGTTGCGGAGCGACGTAGGTGCCACGGGTGGTGAACCGCGCGCTGGCGACGGTGGTGTTCCCGCCACCGGAGCCACACTGGATCCCGCCCCCGGTGACGTCGGCCTGGTAGGTGTAGGCGGTGTCCAGAGGGAGCGTGCCGCCGCAGGCCAGCGTCTGCGCCGGGTTGGGCTGGAGCGTGCTCCAGATGACGCAGCCGTCGTTCATGAAGGCCGAGCTGGCGGTCCGCTCGTCGGTCGAGTTCGCGTGCGCGAGGTACCAGCCGTGCCCCGTCGAGGCGGCGGTGATGCGGCTCGCATCCACCAGGTTGGCATCGGTCAGGGCGGCGGCGTCGTAGGCGGTGGCTCCCGCCGCGGTGGTGAACTGGGGACGCGTGTCGTCGAAGAGCCGGACCGCGTAGAAGCGAGAGTGCTCCATGGAGCTCGGGCTGTAGGAGACCGCGGTCCCCAGGGGCCGGCCCGAGGCCAGCGGACAGTCCACCCCGCCGTTCACGCCCGGCGACCAGTCACAGTAGGCCTGGGCGCTGTACTGGGTGTTGGTGTTGCCACAGGTGATGGTGGTGTCGATCCGAGAGTCGACCACGTCCGAGCAGGCGCCGGAGGGCTTGTCGGGCGGCGAGTCGAACCCGAGCGATTGCGTCGGCTGTGAGCCGCCGGCGCTGTAGCTCCACCCGCCCGATTGGTAATGCGGGCCGGAGCTGTCCGAGGAGATCCGGTACCTGCTGGCCTCGACCCGCACGCTGCAGTTCTTCCGCATGCACGCGCCGAGGTTGGCCAGCCCGCATGTTCCGCCGTTGGGGTCCTTGATCTGGTCCCGGTCGCCGCTGCCCATGAAGAACCGCCAGACGTTTCCGGGGAGGAGCCCCAGCACCGCTCGCTGGAAGAAGGGGCTCCGGTGCCAGTACGGCTGCCCCTTGAACTCGATGAAGGCCCGGGCGGCAAACCAGTTGGAGTACGTCCCGTTCGAGGGGTTGGGCTCGCCCGGGGTGCCCATCCCCACCGTCCACACCTGGCCGCCGGTGTCCCCGACCACCAGCGTGTCGAAGAGGCCGTCGGCGTCGGTGTCCGCCAGGCTGGGCGGCGCGGCCACGGGAAACAGCGCGTTCCGCAGATCGGTGGCGCCGGTCGAGTCGGAGGCAGCGAAGCGGTACACGTCCTGCCCGGTCCACACGTCGAGCAGCCAGATGGCCCGGCCGCGGAGGAACGCGGGGTCGTACCCGCCGCCCAGGGCCACCACGTAGCGCTCGCGCGCCGGAATGCCCTTCACCTTGAACACGCCCTGCCCGTCCGCCTCGGCGATGGGCCCGACGGGCGGAGCGGCAGGACCGAGGTCGTTCCAGGACTCCCCGGCCACCAGCGCGTCGTTGGTGTTCGGCGGAGGCCAGTTCCAGAGGAACCGGGGCCGCATGGGATCGGTGACGTCGAGGGCGAAGTAGCTCCGCCCGCCCTCGCGCTCACCGGTGATCGCCACGGTGCGGAACTCGTCCGCCTGCTTCTGGTGGTCGGCGTTCAGGTCCACCCAGACGTCGCGGACCATCGGGGTACCGTCCACCATGAGCTCGTGGCGGTCGCCGAGGGCCAGGCGGATGAGCTTGGGAAGGAGGTCCGGCGGGACGAAGGCCCAGAGCTCGTCGCCGGTCCCGAGGTCGAAGGAGTGCACCCCGCTGCTGACCACGTCGTTGCCGGCGTTGAAGGCGTGGAGCATGCCGTCGTTCGAGCCGACCAGCACGAACTGGGTCCGGTACTGGTTGGTGGTGAAGTAGCTGGTGTAGGCGTCCTCGCCCCCGGGCTCGAACCGCGGGTCGTACAGCGAGGGAACGCACTGGTTCACCACGCCGAGGTCGCAGAGGTAGGTGGGCGCCGGGGGAGTGACCAGCACCGGCGTGGAGTGGAAGATGTCTCCCAGGAGGTTTGGCCGCGCCCGGTAGCTGCTCGGAGGGGGGTTGGTGCGGTTGGCGGGGTTCTGGAAGAGCAGGTCCCGGCCGTTGACGAACTCGATCAGGTCCCGGCCGCAATCGGCCTCGGTGGCGTAGGTGTGGCGGGTGAGGTTTCCGAGCGTGGTGCAGAAGTCCCCACTCACCCCGCCGAGCTGGAAGAGCGGCGTGAGCCGGTCGGCGTTCGCAGTGGTGAACTGGAGGAGGGTCGGGTCGTAGCCGCCCGACGAGTCCGGAGCCACGGTGTAGATCTTCCGCTGCTTCGACGAGTCGCCGGCGATCCAGTCGTTGACGCGTTCGGTGAGCACGTCGCCCGCCTCCCAGAACGGGCTGGCGGGAACGCCGCCGTCGGAAGCCCCGGCCTTCACCGGCCAGCCGGCGTCCCAGGTCTTGCTGCTGTCGAGCACCACGAACTGACCGCTGGACTCGCCGACGAAGTTCTTCTTGGCGTCGGTCAGGTAGAAGTCCGTGCAGTCCGGGTCGCCGTTGGGGTTCGCCGAGGTGACCTTCCCCTTGTCGGCGCTGGTGCACCCCGCGGCGAACTCGTTGAAGAGGTTGAAGCGGGTGACGGTCCCCGGCCAGAGCTGCCCACCGTTGGGAGTGAAGCGCGGGAGGAAGGCCGAGGTGTAGCCGCTGCTCTGGACGGTGGTGATGCTCGCCGCCGAGAAGGAGGTGGAGCGGTTCACGATGGCCAGGAAGACGTCCTGGATGTTCGACTCCAGCGTGGCGAAATCGTCGGCCACGACGTAGTCCCCTCCGCCGCGCGCCGCGATCTGCTGCAGCGTGGTCATCTCGCCGTAGGTGTTCTTCGGGTCGCCGATGGCCACCACGTAGGTGCGGATGGTCGAGTTCGGGTAGCCGATGCCCACCGGGTGGGTGTTCATCCAGGCCGCGACGTCGTCGGCCAGGTCCATGTCGCAGGTCCCGGCGGGCGCCTGGCGGGCGCCGGGGCCGGAGATGGCGCTCCCCGCGCCTCCGTTCATCGAGGGGTCGAGGAAGTCGTCCCCGTCGTCCTCTGCACCCATCCCCAGGCTGGAGCACTGCGAAGGCGCGCTGCACCAGGAAGGCGTCGTGCCGTTCACCGACGTGCAGGCGGCGTTGGCGCTGTCGCCGCGCCCGTCGGCGAAGAGGACCACGAAGTCTCCCCGGCAATTCACGCAGGGGCCGCTCTTGGTGTTGGGGAAGCTGCTGGGGAAGGTGCTGGAGCTGGAGAACAGCCAGGGATCGGTCTGGCCGCCCATGTACCAGGCGGCGTTGAAGAGCATCTCCGCGACCGGGTACGCGGTGCTGGCGTAGGTGACGTCGTCGATGGCGGAGATCTTCTGGTTCAGCGGCCGCCCCTGCCCGGCGCAGGACTGCGGCAGCATTTTTTGCAAGAGCGTGGTGCCGCGATTGTCGGCCTGGCCGAGCACTGCCTCCCGGAGGGGCAGCAGGAGCGGCCCGTTCACCAGCCGCTTGTAGGCGAGCGACAGGAGGACCCACTTCACCGGGTGGAAGCGCAGCCAGTTGGTGGTGAACACCGCCGCCGCGGGAGTGACGTCCTTGTCGCTCACCGCCGGGTTGAGCCAGTAGCCCCGGGTGGTGACGCAGGCGAGGCAGGCGGCCTGCTGCGCGGCGCCGCCCGCGTTGGAGCAGGCCGTGGCGTAGCTCTCCGAGGTTCCGTTCGAGGAGCCGCTGTTGGGCCAGTTGCCGTAGCGGTAGGCGAAACCGGTCTTCAGCCCGTCGCTCTGGCCGTTGCCGCCGGAGTAGGTGGGGCCGGGGTCGGGGTAGGTGCGGGTCGGATCGTATCTGCCCTGGAGCGAGCTCGAGCCGGCGGGAGGAATCACACCGGTGGGCATGAAGTACTGCAGCCCGCTGAGGTAGGCGTTGCTGCAGCCGGTGGGGGCGGTCCCGCCCATGTCGACCCGGATCCGGTACAGGCGCTGGGTGAAGTCCATCAGCGTGGCGTGCGAGGGCCAGACCAGCGTCACGTTGGTGTTGCCGCTCTGATCGCTCACCCCGGTGAAGAACTCGTTGTCCCCACCCTCCGGCGGGTTCTGGAGGTAGTCGATCCGCTCGACGTCGCGGGCCCAGCAGGCCTGGACGGCCGAGCTGGACTGCGCGAGCGCGAGCGGAGCGCCGAGCAGGAACCCGAGGGTCAGGAGTCGTCGGAAGGTGCGATCCACGGACATGTTCCTCAGAGACCGAAGCGCACGAGGTACTCGACCTCGTTCTGGTGAGAGGCGGACTTGCTCGAGCTGCAGACCACCAGCACGCGGTAGAGCTGGCCGCCCATGCCCACCCGGGCAATCCGGTTCGACATGTCGCTCACCCCGATGCCTCCGGAGCTGACTCCGGTGACCGCGGTGATCGATTTGATGGCGAACTGGTTGTAGTGCCCGGTGGAGACGGTCTGGTCGTTGATGGCGGTGTTGAGCGTGAGCTGGGTGGGCGTGGTGCCGTAGGCCCGGAACTGGCTGAGCAGGAGCTCGCGTCCCGCCTCGGCGCAGGTGGCGGAGCGGATCGCGGCCCGCTGCGCCGAGGAGGCGTCGGAGTCGTTGCCCCCTTTCTTGAGGAACGCCAGACCGATGATCGACAGCACGCTCACCACGATGAGGACGTTGAGGAGGGCGCCGCCGCGGGGTGGATGGGTGGCCATGGTCAGAAGATGAAGCTCGCGGTGGAGCTCATGTTTCGCAGCGTGACGTCGAGCTGCGTGGTGAAGAGGCGATAGCCGGGGACGTTGAGGATCCCGGCGCGGTTCTCGGCGTTGACGACCCGGTCTCCGGTCCAGCCGTCGCCCTTGCCGTGATCGGCGCGGTCGGACCGGAGCCGGAGCGTGACCCTGAGCGCGCGGACGTTGGCCGGGTTGAGCGTGCATCGCGACGGATCGGTCGAGGAGGTGCCATAGGTGGGCGCCGCGGGGGCGGTATTGAGCAGCGGCTCCTCGCGGGTGCCCTTGGCGTTGCCGATGATCCAGTCGCCGTCCGAGTCGGGGCCGTTCGCGACGCCGGTGCACGCGTCGAGCGCGTAAGCCACCTGCAGGTCGAGCACGTTCTTCGCCACCGGAATCAGGTCGTCCTGGTCGGCGGGAGGCAGGATCCCGTCGCCGTCGAGGTCTCGTCCCGTGTCGAGCATCAGCCAGGGGGTGCCATTGAGCGTCTGGACGAAGAACCGGGACCGGTCGACCAGGAACAGCGCTGCCCCTGGCTGGCCATGGCAGGCCCGGAGCGAGCCGGTGTCGTTGTACGGACCCAGCGTGGGGTCGCCGCTGAAGCGGTTCAGGACCACGTCGGAGGCCAGGCTGTCGCTGCCCAGCGAGACCGGCGCGGCCAGGGTGAGCATCACCGGCCACTGGCCACCGGCGCAGAGCGCCAGCACCACCCTGCCCGCCTCGAGCGAGGTCCCCGGCTGCAGCGTGACGGTGAGCGAGGCAGGGCCGGTCGTCGCCGCGGTGATGGGCCATGAGTTTCCGCTGAAGCACCCCCCGACGGCCGTGCAGGCGCCCTCGCCCTGGGCCAGGTAGCGGTAGCGTGGATCGCGACTGACCACCACCAGCTCGTCCGGCCCGGTGTCGCTGTCCCGGCAGGGCTGGTTAGCGCAGCGATAGGAGAAGTCGATCGCCCATCGCGGGTCGACCCCGAAACCGGTCACCCGGAGCGTGGAGTCGAGAAACTGCGTCGCCTCGCGCGCCGCGCCGTTGGCGGCGCGGGAAAGGTCGCGGCTCTGGAGCGCCATGTACTGTCCGACCAGCGCCTGGGAGGCGGCGGTCACGGCGACCAGCGAGACCGCCGACGCGGTGAGGACCTCGAGCAGCGAGAAGCCGCGCTGTGGGCGTGGAAGAGCCATGGTCAGAAGAGGTTCGCCGGGTTCCGCTTGAAGGTCGTGAGAGCCACCTGGTGCCAGCCCACGTTCGGCTCGTTCCAGCGGACGATGATCTGGATCAGCTTTCCGCTCGGCGTTCCGGAGCCGGTGGCGTCGATGGCGTACACGTTCCAGTAGCGAGTGAAGTCCGCCTTTCCGTCACCATCCACGTCGGCGGAAAGGCCCTGGTACGACGCGCCGAGCGAGTTGTAGCCGGTGGCGTTCTGGTCCGCCGTAGGCGAGTCGGAGAACTGGGCCTTGCGCGTCGGGTGCGCGGAGCTGCCCATGTCCCAGGTCGCCACGAGCGTGGAGTCGTTGAAGCTGGAGACGGTAGTCAGGGGCGCGAGGCGGGGATCGGAGTAGTTCCAGCGCGCGATGTTCTCGCTCAGGTCGGTGCCCAGCAGCGACGCGTCGAGCGTGCGCTCCGACCAGCGGTTCATCCGGACGCCCATGACCTGCAGCGGCAGGAGCGCGGCGAGCGAGATCGCCAGGATCGCCGAGGCGATCATCGCCTCGACCAGGGTGAAGCCGCCTGCGGCCCGCCGAGCGCTCATTGCTCGAACACCTCCACCGCCCCGGTGCGGGCGGTCACTGCGAGCAGGACCGTGCGCGCGTCGTTCGGCCCCTGGATGGTGAACTGCTGGCCCTGTGCGCCGGCGACGAGGGTCCCGCCGCTGAAGGAGGCCGCCCCGTTGGGCTGGAAGACGATGGCGCCCATCCCGGTGTCCGGGTTGCAGAAGCTGCAGTAGGGCAGCGCCGGAGACTGGCTCCGGATGACCGGCACGGTGGCGAAGGGCGCCGGCAGCGCGGCGCCGAAGCCGGCAGCAGGTCCGAACACCCCCTTGCCGCTCCCGGTGGGGAAGGTGTCGGAGACGATGATGGTCCCCGGAGCGGCGGGGTCGAATCCCTTGAGTGTCCAGCCAGCGGGTGCCTCGATGCCCCACCAGCGGTTGCCCCGGGTGTCCACCACGAAGGCGGTGGCCACCCCCCGCCCGGCGGCCTCGCTCCGGGTGCGGCGGAGGCTGGTGGTGAGGTTTCCGAGAACCGACGAGAAGTTGGCCCGGGAGGTCAGGCGCTCGTAACCACCGAGGCTCATCGCGGTGAGCACGGCAACGATGCCCACCACGACCATGACCTCGAGGAGAGTGATTCCGCGACGGCGAGAGCCTCCCCTGCCGAGCCCGGGGCGCGCGTGGTCGGCACTGCGTGGATGTGGACGGTGCAGCACGCGCCTGATCGAAGCCAGCCACATGCCATGTCCCTGGAGCGTCTCGTCTCGGGAGCTTGGAGACTCGGTGCCTGGGTCGTTCTCACCACCCTGGGTCAACGCCGGTTGCGCGGTGCGCGGGTGTGCTCGTGCCCGTCCCGTCGTCCAGGGTGGGTGCGTGCACTCGGGTGTGGACAAGCGAGGCGTCGAACGGCCAGCATCCGCCCGCTTCTGGTAGAGCGTCCGAGCCTGGTGGCCGGCCTGGTCTTCAAAACCAGTGGGACGGCGCGCGAGCGTCGTCCGGGTGGTTCGATTCCGCTGCTCTACCGATTCCGGCGGTCTCCCGCCCGGCGAGGCGGCGCGCGATCAGCGCGTCGGCCAGCGGCGCCGCGAAGGCCGGGTTCTGACTCCGTCAGCGGCGCTCCATCCTGGACGATGTTGGGGACCCAGCTTCGCGAGGTTGATCAGCCTCACGCCCCAGGAACTCGCTGGGGATGGGGGCCGCGGTCCTCCGGCGCCGGCCGCGACCTGAGCCAGGTCATGGTCACGTAGGCGCCCACCCACGAGCCGGTCGCGGCGAAGGCGACGTAGATCCAGGAGTGGGTGTAGCTGATCACCGCGAACGCGGAAAGCATGTACCAGAGGCTGCTCCAGCTCGCTGCGGCCACCCGCTTCCGCGCAGCCACCGCGGCATAGAAGAGCACATAGACCGCGTCTGTCACCCCGGTGGAGAGGAAGACGCCCGCGCCGATCAGCGGGTTGAAGTCGGTGGTGGGCATGGCGGGAGCGTACGACGACCGCCCTGGGCTGAGGCTCAGTCGGCCGGGACGCCGAGCCAGGTCGCCGGCGAGTAGTTGCCGGTGGCGAAGACGAAGCCGCCGAGCATCGGCCGGGCGATCCCCGAGAACGTGGCGACGGGGAACGGCGTGAGCTCGATCCAGGAATCGGTGACCGGGTCATAGGCCGCGTCCTCGTCGGTGTACTTCCCGTTCGCGATCTCTCCGGCGAGGGCGAGGATCCGGCCCCGGAAGACGAAGGTCGTCGCCGCGATGTGTCCCTTCGCCAGCGGCATGTCGGCCAGCTGTTTCCAGGTGTCGGTCGCGGGATCGTAGACGTCGAGCTGTCGGCTCTCGACGAGTCCCTGGTCGTGCCCGTGCTGGCCGCCCACTGCGTAGATCTTCCCGTCGAGCACGGCGGAGCCGAGGTGATTCCGCGCGCGGCCGGGAAGCATGGGTGCAGCCGCGACCCACGACCGGGCGCCCCCGGGCAGATCGAGCACCCAGTGCTCGGGCGTGTCGTTTCCCTGCCCCATGCTCTCGCCGCCAAAGAAGTGCAGCTTGCCGTCGAGGTACTGGAGGGCACCTGCTCCACGGGCCACAGGCAGATCCGGCATCGGCTGGTAGCTGTTCGTGGCCACGCGATAGCGCCAGACGTGGGTGGTCCCGAAGATCTGAAAGGTGCGCGCCGCGTCCTCGACGAAGCCGCCCGCCCAGTAGATGTCGGTGCCGTCCGTGGTGGTGCCGGCGTGGCTCACCCCTTCGACCATGTCCGCCAGCCGGGTCCAGGGCCATCCGCTCGCCGCGGGGTCGAAGACCCAGGCGTGACGCCAGGGGGTGCAGCAGTCCTTGCTCCAGTCGAACCCACCGAAGGTGTAGAGCTTGCCGCCGACCAGGTCACCGGCCCCCTCGCTCGTCCCCTCCGGGGCATTCGGGCCCGCGCCGCGATCGGCCAGCCGGGTCCAGCGGATGCTCCGGAACGCGGCGCCGGCGTCCGCGCCGCCATCCATGGTGCCCGCGTCCTCGCCACCATCGGTGGTTCCCGCGTCCGGCCCGGCCGGCACACCACCGCCGTCTGTCCCAGCCGGACCTCCGGAGCCACCATCCGTCGGGCTGCCCGCATCGTTGCCGCCGGTGGACCGACCCGGTCCCGCCGACCCACATGCGACGAGGAGGAGCACGACAGCACCGACCCAGCCCCGACTCACCCGCCCTCTCCTCCCCGCCTCGGCTTCCGCGGGCCTGCACGAGATGAGGGCCCGCCCTGCGGAACGGCAACAGCTCGCAACCCCGTGGCGCGCACACGCGACAGTTCACGGGCAGGTGTGCCGATCGAGCCGCCGTGCTCTCGCGTCCGCTTGTCCTCTCCGCCTCAGGGCGTGGGGACCGCGAAGAAGGTCGTCTGCTGGTAGTCGCCGGTGGTGTAGACGAAGCCCTCGCCGATCGGCCCGCCGACTCCCGAGAACCGCTGCGCGGGAAGCGGCGTCAGCTCGGACCAGGCGTTGGTGATCGGATCGTAGGCGCTCACGTCGGTGATGCTCCTTCCGTTCGCGATCTCCCCGGCGACGACGACGATCCGCTCGCGGAAGGGGAACGTCCCGCCGGTGATGTGGCTCCGGGCCCGGGGCATGTTCGTTCCCCGCGTCCAGGTGTCGGTGCGGGGGTCGTAGATCTCGACGTCCGGCACGGTGACCAGTCCCTCGTCGTGCCCGTGCTGGCCGCCGATCACGTAGATCTTCCCCCCGAGGACGGCCGAGCCGAGGTGGTTGCGCGGAGTGGGCAGCGGCGCGGCAGAGGTCCAGGCGGTGGCTCCGGCGGCGAGGTCGAGCACCCAGTGCTGGTTCGTGTCGCTCGCCTGCCCGAAGCTCAGTCCTCCGATGAAGTGCAGCTTGCCGTCGAGATAGGTCAGCGTTCCGGCTCCCCGCCGGTCCGGCAGATCCGGCAGCGCCTCGTAGGTGTTCGCGGCCACCCGGTACCTCCAGGCGTGAACCGTGCCGAACACCTGGAAGGTGCGTGAGGGATCCTCGACGAAGCCGCCCGCCCAGTAGATGTCCGTCCCGTCCGTGGCCACGCCCGCGTGGGTCACCCCTTCCGGCATGTCGGCGAGCCGCGACCAGGTGTCGCTGGCGAGGTCGTAGACGAAGGCGTAGCGCCAGGGCGTGCAGCAGGACGGCGCGCTCCAGTCGAAGCCACCGAAGGTGTAGAGCTTGCCGCCGGCCACCGCGCCGTGGCCCTCGCTGGTGCCGAGCGGACGGTCCTCCAGCCTGGTCCACTGGAGGGAGCCGAGCACGCCGCCGCCACCGTCCGGCTGCCCCCCGTCGGTCCCGGGCGTGCCTCCGTCGTCACGGCCCCCATCGGTACCGGCGTCGGGACCGGCGTCCACCCCACCGTCCGAGGTGGTTCCTCCGTCGGTGTGCGTCCCTCCGTCGTCTTCCGGCCCGGCCCTTCCCCCGCCCGAGGTGCCGCAGCTCACCGCCACCACCGCGACCACCACCGCGATGCTCCACCACGCGCCCCGCAACGCCGCCCTCCCGCTCCTGAGCCCCCGGTCACCGGGTGGCATCTTGGTTCCGGAAAGGGAGTGCCGGAGCAGCCCGGTGGCATCCGTCGAGCGCACCCGAACGCTCGCCGCTCGACAGTTCGCCCCCTCCGGAGCCCGTCCCGACGCCCGTGGCGGAGGGGCCCTGGCGGGTGCCCGACGTTTGCGCGCCCAGCCGACCGCGGCTCAGGCCGGCGGGGCTGACGGTGGCGTGGCCGGTGCCGTGGCCATCTTCGGCGGCCGGGGTCGCCACAGCCCACCCGTGCCCAGCGCCTGCCACCCCTGCCGGACCCACCGGAGCAGCGCGGTCGCGAGCCAGAGCGCCCAGGCCAGCATCGCCAGCCGATAGACGAGCAGCGGGACCGAGACCATCAGCGGCCGAGGCAACGCGCCCGGCACCCGGTCCGCGCTCCATCGCAGCGCGGAGACCACCGAGCCGTTCCCGGCGATCTGCATGTCCGGCTGCCCCAGCAGACCTCGCCGGACCGCCTCGAAGAGGGCGAGGGAGGCGAAGCCGGTGAGCACCACCAGGGCCAGCTGCATCCAGTCGAAGAGCCACCATGGCCGCACCCGGGCGCCCGCCGCGGCGCGCCAGCCGATCGCCAGGAGCCAGACGACCACCACGGCGGCCGAGGAGACCGAGACCTGCGTCAGACCGACGCCGAGCAGCACCCAGGCCGCGAGCCGGAGCGGGCTGTGCGGCACGCGCGAGAGGGCCACCGCCACCAGAAAGGTCACCAGGAGCACGCTCCAGAACAGCACCGCCGGTCCGAACGTCGGGCCGGCGAGCCACAGCAGCCAGCGATCCGCCGGCATCGAGACCACCACGTCCACGTTTGCTCCCGGCGCGCCCACGTCCACGGCCGAGGGACGAAAAGCGATGGAGAGCCCACGCGGCTCGCGCCAGCGCGCCTGGACCCGGGAGACCGGCGGAGTGAGCGCCACCAGGAGCCGGCCCGACTCGACACGCGCCGGTTGCGACTGCCCGTTCACCACCACCCCGAGCAGCTCGATGTCCGGAGGAAGGGCCAGGGAGTGCTGTCCGCCCCGGCTGGTGCGGAAGACCAGGTCCAGGCTCACCTCCGTGGCCCGGATGCCCGGCCGGACCTCTTCCCTGCCGCTGTCGAGGGTCAGCGTGGGCCCGCCGATTCCCTCCGGACGGCTGGACTTCACCGTCACCGACTCCCCGGGCCAGGGCAGCCAGGTCGGCTGATGCGCGTCATCGGGAGCGCCGGGGTGAACCGGCGCAATTCCTCCGAGCTCCACGTGCCAGATGGGCCCGGCAACCAGGACCCAGCGCTCCACCCAGGACGCGGTCCGCGGAGCAGTGAGGGTCAGGGCCGGCTGCTGATCCAGCGTGCTCCTCCACGAGAGGCCGGGCGTCCCCGGCGGGAGGTTGACGCTCACCGTGCCGCCCTTCACCGGCAGATCGGCGGTGAGCACCGCCTCACCAGGGAGGATCGGGATCTGGAGCACCACCGCGCTCGCGGGGGGAGACAGCCGCTCGACCTGCGTCTCCACCTCCCAGGTGAGCCCGAGGCTCACCGTGCGGGTGACCCGGGCGAACGCCGGGAGCGCTCCCGGACGCAGCGCCTCGCCACCGCCGGCGCGCTCGAGCCGGCTGAGCTGCAGCGTCGGCTCGGGCCGGCCGTCCTCGCGTACCCCGTCCACCTTCCATCCCCGGGTCTGCACGCTCAGGAATCGCGGCGCGAGGCCGAGCGGGAGCTGCACCGAATCTGCACGGGGCAGCGCCCCGGACACGAGCACGGTGTGCACCCCGGGCCGGAGCACGAGCCACGTCACTCCGTCGATCTCCCGCAGCGCCACCGCGGGCTTTCCGTCGAGTACCACCTGCTCGGGGCGCCAGCCCTCCCCGCCACCGGGCAGCGGGACCGACACCGGCGCGGCGGCCTGGAGCTCGATGCGGAGCCGGAGCACGCCCGGGTCCACCTCGAGCAGCGCCCGTCCCGCCGAGGCGCACGCCGGCGCGCAGCGAGGCGCCTGCAGCAGCTTCTCCCGGAGCTGGACCAGCCGCTCGTCGGTGGGTTGCTCCTCGGCCCGCGCCGTGCCCTGGAGCAATAGGAGGCAGAGCACCGACGCCGCGGCCACCGCGCCTCCGCGCACCGCCGGCGGCCGCGGCCGTGCGGAGCGAACGAGGAGCAGCCAGGCCAGTGCGGCGACGAGCCCCACCCGGAGGAGACCGAGAAACACATTCTCCGTCGGCGAGAGCAGCCAGAGATGCACGCGCTGGTCCTTCTGGACCGGACCGCTCCAGCGCATCGGGACCTGGAGCCAGGTCCACCGCGGAACGCCCGGCCCGGTCTGCACCACCGCGTTCCGGTCCACCTCCAGGATGGCCGTCTTCCGCAGAGCGGCGCCGCCGGAGCCGTCACGCTGGTCGGCCGTTCGACCGGGCTTGCTCGTCGCGGGCGGGCTCGCCGCAGGCGCGCCCACGACCCCGCCGACCACGCCGCTCTCGAGCTCCTCGGCCTGCCCTTCCTCGGCCGACGCTGCCGGTTCCGCCGGTGGCAGCACCTTGGTCGCAGGAGCAGCACGCCGCTCCGGTGCGAAGACGAGTCCCCCGCCTTCGCCTCCTGCCGGGGGTCCGAGCGCCGGGTAGAAGCGCTCGCGCAGGTGGTCCAGGGCGAAGGACACGAGCACCAGCGCGAGCACGCCGAACGCCACCCGACGGAGTCCCTCGGCCCAGAGCCGCAGCCGACCCTCGGGAAGCACGCGGCGCAGACCGTCGGCCACCAGCACGCCCAGCCAGGCCCAGCGCGGCGCGCCGGCCTCGGGGAAGGTGAGCACCAGCGCCACGAGGGCCAACGCGCCGAGGCGCCAGCCGAAGAGACGCGCCGTGGCGAGGGCGAGCACCAGCACCCCGAAGAGGTCGAGGAGCGACCAGCGCTGGAGCCACGTCCCATCCACCTCGTCGACCCCGGTGGCCCCGATCAGGCTCCAGCCCGGCGGGAGGTTCGCCACGGCCGCCACCCGGGTGAAGTCGTGCGCCCAGCCGACCGCCGGCAGCGTCCCGCCGCCGTGCTCGAGGCGGCCATCGGCGGTCATCGCCAGGGTGCCCTGCCGCACCTCCACGCCCGGAGGGGCGCCGGCGGCGAGGCGGGTCAGGGGCTGATCCATCCCTTGCACGGCGGCGCGTCCGAGAATCGCGGGAGCCGGCATCTCCAGTCGCCAGCTCCGCCGCAGCTGTCCGCCGAGCCGGTCCTGGAAGGTCCACCCCCGTCCGTCGGTGTCGAGCCACAGCTGCCGGCTCAAGGTGAGCTGATCCGGGTCGGGCTGCGGGTCGCCCCGGCGCTGCTCCACCAGCTTGAGCGCCTCGCCGGTGCGGACGGCGAACGCGGGCAGTGCTCGCCATTCAGGCGGCAGCTGGGTCTGCGACGGGTCGACCGAGGGGACACCCTCGAGGGTCACCACCCGGATCGCCGGTGCCGCCTCGTACACCCAGGTCTCGTCCCCTTCCGCCCAGGGTCCGCCCGGGTCCGGCCGCGCGACCGAGGCCACCGGTCCGTCGCTCCTTGCCACCAGGGTGAAGACCCACTTGCCAGGGCGAAGCTGGATGCGGAGCCGCGCCTCCGGCTCGACCCGCGCCGCCAGCGGAGCGTCCAGCTGCAGCGCCGTGTAGCCCGGCGGCAACCCCCGCCCGAGCACCACCTCGCGCGCCTTGCCCGCGACGTCGAGGACGATGCGGGTGGTGAGGAGCAGCGGCACGCCCTCGGTGAGCTTGCGCTGGACCTGAACCTCCAGCCGGTCGGCGTCCGCCGCCTGGCGATCGGGGCGCCGGAGGAAGAGGCGGCCCTCGTCGTCACGCTCGGGATGGGAGATCCGGACGCCGCCGAGGAGGAGCTCGACCAGCGCGGCCTGATGCGGCACGCCCAGTGCCGCGGGGACGGAATCCCAGCCGAACGACCCGGTCAGGACGTGGGTGCCCGGCCCGAGGAACACCACCGGCGCTCCCTCCTGCTCCACCACGGCGACCGGGGTCAGTCCGTCCCGGACGTCGAGCGGCCAGTGCTGGGCGTCGCCGGGAAGGGGAACCGCGGCGCGGGCGAACACCTCCACCTCCTGCCGGAAGCGACCGGCTCGGGGCGAGGCCTCGAGGTGTAACCGGCCCACGTAGACGCAGGGCGCGTCGTCGCTTCCCTGGAGCCGGGGACAGAACTTCTCCTCGTTGCCGTGCAGGGTCCAGGGAATCCACGGACGGAGGGAAGGTGGAACATCCCCCGGGGGCAGCGGCTGAGCATGAGCGGCTGCCAGGGAGACGAGCAGCGATGGCACGAGGGCGAGACGCACGCGCGGACACCTCCGGTCTTCCGTGAAACGCGAGCTGCACCGACTCGGATCCACCGGGGTGCGCTGGAGGAGCCAGCGTCGAGGCATCGCCCGCGTCCCGGGAGCATCATGCTCTCCGACTCACGACCCGGGTTCCACACCCGGCTTCCGAAGGCCGCGAACTTGCAGCCCCCCGGCGGCGTCTGCGAACCTTCCCGGTCGCCGTGGCGCTGCCCTCCCGGGTGGCGTCTCACCCGTCGAGGAGAGCGAGCGGCAAACCCGAGATGGCGGTCGAGCGCGACAGGCCCGGTGCAGGACGGAGTCCCGTGGCTCCGTCCCCGGACCAGCCCCCCGAGTCGACCACCCCCCTCCCTCCGTCGACCGCGGGGCTGAAGGCGCCGGACAGCTCCACCCTCGAGGTCGGGACGATGGTGGTCGGTCGGTTCGCCATCGTGCGCTTCATCGCTCGTGGCGGAATGGGCGCGGTCTACGAGGCCGAGGACACCACGCTGCGGACCCGGGTGGCGCTGAAGACCATCCTTCCCGAGTTCGCGGCGGACCCGAACGCGATGGAGCGCTTCCGGCGCGAGGTACTGCTCGCCCGCCGGATCACCCACTTCAACGTCTGCCGGATCTTCGAGCTCTACGACACCTTCGACCCCCGCGGAGAGCGCCTGTCCTTCCTCACCATGGAGCTTCTCCATGGCGAGACCCTGGCCGAGCGGCTGTCCCGCACCGGACCCATGGCGACCGCAGAGCTCTCGGTGCTGCTCCGCCAGCTGGCCGACGGGCTGGAGGCGATGCACCTGCAGGACGTGGTGCACCGGGACTTCAAGCCGGCGAACGTCTTCCTCGTCCACCGGCACGACGCGGCCGGCCACGCCCCGCTGCGGGCGGTGATCACCGACTTCGGCATCGCCCGGGCGCTGCACCGGGTGGAGAAGGACGGGGACTCCTCGATGACCGCCCGGGTTGGCTTCATCGGAACGCCGGCGTACATGGCGCCCGAGCAGCTCACCGGAGGCACGGTCTCCGCGGCCACCGACATCTACGCTCTCGGCACCGTGATCTACGAGGCGCTCACAGGGCACACCCCGTTCGGCGGGCAGACGCCCATGGAGGCGGCGCTGAAGAGACTGCAGCAGGCCGCGAGCCCGCCCTCGCTGTACCTCCCCACGCTCGAGCCCCGCTGGGACACGGCGATCCTCCGCTGCCTGGAGAAGGAGCCGGCGGCCCGCTTCCGCTCGGTTCGGGACCTGGTCCGGGCGCTCGACGCCAGCGTGCAGGACGACCGGAGCCCGGCGGCGGTGCTGGGGTTTCGCAACCTCTCCGGCCGCCCGGACGCGGGATGGATCTCCACCGCACTGGCCGAGCTGGTCAGCCGCGAGCTGTCTGTGGCTTCGGACGTGCTGCGTCTGGTGCCGGCGGAGGAAGTCTTCCGCGCCCAGCGGGCGCTGAACCTGGCCGCCCAGGACAGCCTGCCCCGGGACTCGCTGGAGAAGCTGCGCGACTCGGCAGGCGCGCGCTGGGTGGTGCTGGGGAGCTACCTCTGCGTGGGCCCGGGCTCGGCGAGCCCGCTCCGGGTCGCGATCCGCGTGCAGGACACCGACTCGGGCCGGGTGGTGACCAACTGGTCCGAGCGGGGCACCGTCGGTGAGCTGGGGTCCATGGCCGCGCGCGCCGGCGCCGAGGTGCGGAAGACGCTGGTGGCGACCGCCCGTTCCGCGCCGCCGGCGTGACGAGGTTTCACACCTCGGGCTGCGCGGCGAGGAAGCGCTCCCGCTCGGGACCCTCGGGGACCTCGGCGGCCAGCGCCGAGAAGAGCTCCCAGGGCGTGTTGGCGTTGCGGGCGGCCCGCTTGACCAGAGTGCGAGCCACCGGCCCCAGGCTGAGCGACAGTGCCTGCTCGGCGCGGTGCAGGTCGTCCTCCACCAGCGCCCGGGCGCGCGAAGGCTCCACCGCGGGCGTGGGCCGCGACGGCGAGCCCCTGGGAGGCGACGAGGGAGAGCCCTGCACCGGCACCGGTCGTGAGGGAGAGCCGCGGGGCATCGGCGAGGGGGGCTGCTGCGCGACTGGCGTCGGTCGAGACGGCGATCCCCGCACCGGAGGGGCCGGGCGCGCCTGCGTGGCGCCGGGACGGATCTGGGTCGCGGTCTTGCCCGATGGCCTCGGCTGCGCTCCCTTCCGGAGCTGGTTCGGCGCGGAGATGGTGCGGAGGAAGTCCTCCCGCGACACGTGATCGGGGATGGAGCCGGAGAGCGTCTGGCACGCGGTGCCCCAGTCCGGGGCGTCGCGGGCCACCCGGTCCACCATCACCCGGGCGATTGGGCCGAGGTGCGGAACGAGCGCGGCCTCCAGGACCGCGCGCTGCTCGGCGCTGAGGCCTCCGGCGACCCGACCTCCCATGACCCGGGAGGCAGCATGCTGCGCGGGCGCCGGCGTGAGCGGAGCACCGGGGGTGTGCGGCGCGCCCGGCGTATGCGGGGGACCGGGGGTGTACGGGGGTCCGGGCGTGTACGGGGCTCCGGGCGTCCATGGTGGACCCGGCGTGGCCGGAGTGCCGCCCACGGCGCGGGAGCGGCGGATCCACGAGCGGGTGAAGTCCTCGAACTTCCGCCGGTCGTCCCCGTTCTCGATCGACTCCGCGAGCTCCGCCACCAGGGCCCGCGGATCCTGGGTGGCGCGAGCAGCTCGCCGGACGAGGGTGTGTGCGAGCGGGCCGATGCTGCGGGCGAGCACCGCGCCCAGCTCCTCCAGCGCCCCGGCCACCCAGCCGCCGGTGACGATGACCGGGGCCGGCGCCGGCGGGGGAGGCGCCGCAGCGGGAGGGGCCTCCACCGGGGTCACCAGCGGGATCGGCTGCAGCACCGGCGGGGGGCCGGCGGCGGCGACCCCGGCCGCCGGAGTGCGAACGGCGGGCCAGGTGACCTCCACCTCTCGCTCGACGTGCGAGCCAAGCTCGTACACGTCGACCTCCTTGCCTTCCGCGGTCCGCCGCCGGCCGATGGGGTGGAGCAGAGCCTTGTGCTCGGCGCTGAGCGAGGAGACCACCTCGTAGAAGGATCGGCTGGCGAGGATCTGGCCGGGCGCCGCGACCCCGGCCAGCTGGGCGCCGACCGTGGGCCCCTCGCCGTGGGCGATGCCCTCCACGATCCGGACCGGGCCCAGGTGAATGGACATCCGCGCCCCGAAGTCGGTCCGGCTGGCCGCCTCGTGGTCCAGCGCGTCCCGCAGGCCGAGGGCGACGAAGAGCCCATCCTCCGGGTCTCCGGGGAAGACCAGCACCAGCCCGCGGGGGTGGGAGACGGAGACGACGTCCTCGGATTCGAGGTGGCCAACCGCGCGCGCCGCCGCGTCCTGCACGCAGTCCAGGGCGTCAGGGCGCGGGTCGAGGACATCCAGGAACACCAGGGTCCCGACGAACGTCCTGTGGCCGTGATCGCTCATTCCACCTCGGAGCCGGGCGACGGCCGCCAGTCTACTCCAACAACTTCATCGCCTTCTCCAGGCTCCTTCTGAGCCGGTTGAACGACGTGGCCAGCACACCGATCTCGTCGCGACTCCCCACCGAGAACTCGGGGACGTCGAAGTTCCCGGTGCTCACTTCGTCGGCCGCCCTGGACATGCGGACGATCGGCCGGATGACCAGCAGCGAGAGGACGACGTTGAGGACGATGAAGGCGAGGAGGAACACCCCCACCAGCGAGGTCATGAAGGTGCGGAACGCCTGGTCGGCCTTCGCCAGCGGCACGGACATCGGGACCGAGATGATCTGCGCTCCCACCGTCTCGCCCATCTTCCAGCCGAACCCGTTCGCCGTCCCGTAGTGCGCCACCATGGACTTCGGAGCGGTGTCCGGTGTGTCGTGACATGGGATACACCCCGGGTCGGTGATCTTCAGCGGCTTGGCCAGGTACAGCGCCCTGCCGGTCGGCGTGTCGCGCGTTCCGCGGATCTCGGTGCGGCTGGCGTCGTTCCGGAACTGCTGGACGATGTCCGCCTCCCACTCCACCGCGCGGTCGCGCGGATTGGTCGGGTTCAGCGTCGCTTCCTTGTAGGTGTACTCCGGGTGCTGCAGGCGGAGGGTGTTGAACATCTCCGTCGCCGCGTAGGCCGGCACCGACTGCGGCAGGAAGGCGCGCATGAGCTGCAGCTCGAGCTGCGGCTTCACCTGCTTGGAGGTGTAGCCGCGGACCGCGAGCGCTGCGCCCATCATCAGCTCGGCGTTGCGGGTCACCTCCTCCTGCGCGTTGGCCTCCAGGATTCGCTTGGACACGTAGCCGGAGGCGCCGAGCCCGAGGGCGAAGACCAGGATGAGCACCATGTTGAACTTGAGTCGCAGCCCCATGTGAGTGACGTTCCTCCCCTCAACGACAGCTCGCCTGCATCTCCTCCCACGCCCTGGTGAAGCCGATGAGGCTCATCACCACGGAGTGGGTGCCGGTCTCGGGCCACGTTGGCCAGAACCGGAGGGTCACGTTGGCCTTCAGCCCGGCCTTGAACTGGGCGATCAGCGTGGATGCGGCGGGCCCCTTGAACACCACCACCTTCGCTCCGTCGAGCGCGTCGGCCTTCACCGCCTCCTGCCTGTCCACCTGGATCGACAGATCGCCCTTGCTGTCGTCGAACGTCGACTCGCTCACCACGCGGACCTCGGTGGGCGTGACCCGGATCTGAGCGTTGGTCTTCTGGTAGCCGTCGGTCAGCGTGCCCTTGTCCGAGTCCAGCCGGCATCCACCGCCCTGGACCTTGGTGAGCGTCCAGGCGTCCTTTTCCGGGGGCGCTGCACCCGACAGGCCCACCGACAGCGCTGCAATCCACCACACCAAGGTCGAATGCATCCGTTCCTGCTCCCCCGGGAGCACCGGCGGACCGCCAAGCGGCAGACCCTGATGTCGGTCCAGGGCCCTGGTCCACGCTGGATTGGCGACGGACTCTAGGCGCGGGCCACGGGGGGCGTCCATGGCCCCGTACGCCGGGGCGGCGCTCGGGCGAGGGGGGCAGGTCTGGCGCAGCGACCGCGGTCGGCGGGGTCATCGGTACCCTGGCGGCCTCCCCCTCACAGCCCGAGGAGATCGCGGATGCGCCGCGCCACGGGCGGAAGGTCTCCCGGGGACTTCACCGGCTCGAAGCGGGTGGTGGCCGCCTCACCACGCGGCACCTCGATGAACCCGACGGGGAGGAGCGGCGACCCGTCCTGCCGGCGCAGGGCGGATGCCTCGGGGGTGACCTGCTCGAACTGGATGACCTCCCCTCCGTCGACCTTCTTCTTCACCGCCCGGTAGGGCAGCGGGATGGGTGCGTCGAGCAGCGGTGCCAGGCGGAAGGTGATGTTGTTGGTGGAGATGGTGGCGTGCGCCGCGGGGTCCACCTTCTCGACCAGCTGGAGCTGCCCTCCGACACGGACCGGCGCGGCTCCCACGTCGAGCTTTCCCTCCGGCGTGCGGCGCGGAGTCACCTCCACGGTCATGGCAGCGCCTCCCTCGGCGTGCATCGCCAGCACCACCGGGTCGAGGGTCGCGGCCAGGTTGTCCACGTTGGAGAAGTAGACGTGCTCCACTCCCAGCTCCTGGAGCCGCTCCCCCACGCCGCTCGCCCGCAGCGCGCGAAACACGTCGCCGTGGCCGCCGGGCGCGAGCGACGGCTCGCCGGACGGCTCGCGGGCGATGGCGCCCTCCGGGGTGAGGCGCGGCAGGTTCGCCTGGAGGAACGGCAGCACCGGCACGCGCGGAGGGTGGGTGGCCAGGTGCTCGGCGATCCCCGTCTCGGTGAGGAAGGAGACCATCAGCGCCACCGGGATCGGCCGCCCCACCCGCTCGGAGGTCCGCTCCACGTCGAGGAGCTTGAGATCGAGGAAGGTCCGGTCCTCGACGACCGGGACCAGCGCCTTCACCGCCCCACCGAACCGCGTCCCGGCGCCCCCGGCCACCACCAGCGCCGCCACCTTCCCCGCCCGGAGCAGCTCCTCCCCCAGCGCGCTCAGCCGGACGTGCTCGGGGCTTCCCCGGGGCGGCAGTGGCGTCACGTCGCCGGGACGGAGTGGCTCCAGCGTGCCGGGCGGCGGCGCCTCGACGACTTCCCCCCGCTTCCAGGCCTCCACCAGGTTCCGGAACAGCGCCTCGTCGTACCGCGGGCTCATCTCGGCGAGACCTCCCAGCCCCATCCCGGCAGCCCCATCGCCGGCGCCGGACCCAGGTTCACGGTCACGGTGAGGCCGGTGCGTTCCAGCCGGTAGGCGCGCCCCTCCCGGCGGACCCGCGGCCACTGGGAGGCGATGCGGTCCCGGTGCTGGCGGCGGACGGCGAGCATCTTCCGGTAGTGCTCGCGCAGCCCGGCGTTCCCCGTCCTCGACGGTCGTGAGTCGCGGAAGGTCTTCTCCGCCTGCGGGTCCGGAACCTCTGCCGCCTGGGAGATGAACTCCGCGCGCCGTCCCTCGGACACGGCCTTTGCCAGGTCGGGGTCGGTGTGGCTGGTGAAGTAGAGGAAGGGCCTGGTCTCCCCGTTCTCCTCGCCCATGAAGAGGAGGGGGAGACCCGGACCGAGGAGGAGCAGCGTGGCGAGAGGCTCGAGCGCCTCGGCGGGGACCAGGCTCGCCAGCCGCTCGCCATTGGGCCGGTTGCCGACCTGGTCGTGGTTCTGCAGGCACATCACGAACTGCCGGGGCAGCAGCCCCCGGGTCTCCGTCCCGTGCGGCCTTCCGCGAAAGCGCGAGCGCTCGCCCTGGTAGACGAACCCGTGCTCGAGCGCGGTCACCAGCTGCTGCGGGTCACCGAAGTCGGCGTAGAAGGCCCCGCGCTCGCGCGTGAGAAGGGCATGGATGGCGTGGTGGAAGTCGTCCGCCCAGGCGGCGTCGCACCCCCAGCCGGACGGGGGCGGATCCACCACCTTGCGGTCGTTCAGGTCGCTCTCGGCGATGATTTTCGCCCGCCCCGAGGACGCATCGTGCACCGCGCGGACGATCTCCCGGACCAGGTGGTCCGCGCTCTCGTCGACGATGGCGTGGACGGCATCGAGGCGGAGCGCGTCCACGTGGAAGTCCTCGACCCAGGACAAGGCCGCCTGGACCATGTACGCCCGGACCGGCGCCGAGTCCGGCCCGTCAAAGTTCATCCCGTCGCCCCAGGGCGAGCGGTGCCGCGAGGTGGTGTACGGCCCGAACTCGCCCAGGTAATTCCCCTCCGGACCGAGGTGGTTGTAGACCACGTCGAGACACACACCCAGCCCCAGCGCGTGTGCCTGGTCCACGAAACGCTGCAGCGCCGCCGGACCGCCGTAGGCCATGTGCACCGCGTGCAGCAGCACCCCGTCGTAGCCCCAGTTGCGTGCCCCGCCGAAGGGCTGCACCGGCATCAGCTCCACGGAGGTGATGCCGAGGTCCACCAGCTCCCGCAGCCGCCCGGCGGCGGCATCGAGCGTGCCGGCCTCGGTGAACGTCCCCACGTGGAGCTCGTAAAAGACCAGCGCCTCGGTCGGCACTCCGTTCCACTCGCCATCGGTCCAGCGGAACTCACCGGGGTCGAACAGGGCCGACGGCCCGTGCACGCCCGCCACCTGGGCTCGGGCCGCCGGGTCCGGCCGCTCGCGCCCATCGGGGAAGACCAGGGCGTAGGGCGTGCCCGAAGGCAGCCGCGGCAGGTCCAGGGTCCACCAGCCGCCGGGGCCTGACACCAGCGGCTGGAGCGCGCCCCCGAGCCGCAGCTGGAGGCTCTCGGCTCTGGGGGCCCACACCGCCAGGCGCAGCCCCTCGTCGTGTCTGGAGACTCCGTGACGCATGGTGAGGAGTCCTAGTCACGTCCGGTGCGCGGAGGGGAGTGGAGATCGCAGGAGCCATCGTCGGCCACCGGACGGGTCGGGGCCGCCAACTTCCCACGCTGGCCTGCGGTGCACACCGTCGCCGGGCGATGCGCCCCGTCCGTACCCTCGCGCTGGTCCTGCTTCCGCTGCTGGCCTCCGCCGCCGCCGAGGCCGCGCCCCGGGGCCGTCCCCTCTCGCGTCCCTCGCTCGAGGTCCGCGCCCCGGTCCGGACGGTGACCGAGACTCGCCGCCTCACCGAGCACGTGCTCCGGGAGCTCCCCGCCGCCGCCGGCCCGCCCGGCGCCTACGCGCGGGTCACCCGGTGGGTGGAGGACGTCACTCGCCCCCGCCGCGACGGGACGCCCCGGCTGGTGGTGGTGACGGTGCCGGGCGGACTGGGCCTGGCCTGGGCCCGGCGCTGGTGAGCAGCGGTGCGGTGAGGTGGTCCGATGGCGGCCCGGGCGGTTCCGGTACCGGCGCACCGACACCGGCCTGACGGCGAGGGGCGCTAGAGTCGCCACGCTTGCGCTCCGGCATGCCGCTCCCCTCTCCCTCCGGTTCCGCCACCGCTCCCACCTTCCGAGTCCGGCTCGCGCGCCGCGGCGACGGCGAGCAGCTGGGGATGCTCCTCGCCGAGCTCGGCCACGCCGGAGCCGGTGACACCGCCACGGTGCACTGGGTGCTGAGCCATCCGGAGATCGAGGTCCACGTCGCCGCCGACGGAAGCGACCGTCCGCTGGGCTTGCTCTCCCTCTCGCACCGTCCCCAGCTCCGGCTGAGCGGGCGCATCGCCACCATCGACGAGCTGGTGGTGCTGCCGAATGCCCGCCGCCAGGGGGTGGGGCGCGCGCTGGTCCAGCGGGCCCTGGAGCGCGCCCGGGTGCTGAGCGTGAAGCGCGTGGATCTGCAGCTGCCCAGCCTCCCCACCGAGGCCACCTACCGCTTCTGCGAGGCCATGGGATTCCGGGACGCCGAGCGCGGCGTCGTCACCCGGGCGCCTTGAGGGTCCAGGCTCCCGGAAGCGCCGTCGGCCCGAGCCGGTGGACCAGCGCGCCGAGGCGCTCCTTCGCCCCGGGCTCCACCTCGCGGAAGCGCACGCCGATGGCCTGCTCGCGGGACCGGGCCCAGGCCACCACTCCCTCGAGCTCGAACCGTTCGTCCTCCACCAGGAGCACCAGCTGCAGCACGTGGCCCACCGGGTAGCTCCGGTCCGTCTTGAGGCAGATGCCCCCCACCGAGAAGTTGACCGCGTAGCACCGGAGCGCCTCGGCGGCGGCGGCCGCGTCGCGGAAGTGGACCTCGATCCGCACCGGGATGCGGTCCGTCGTCCGCCGCTCCTCGCCCTCGTGGGGAGTGTCCATCCGTCCGGCCGGAAGCCTGGTGGGCACGCGGCCGAGTCGGTGTCTACCGGAAGCGCGGGTCGATGGCCAGATACGCCGCCGCCCGGAGGCCTCTTCGATGAAGCTCCCGCGGGTTTCGCATCACCTGCATCAGCAGCTTCCGCCCGAACACGCGCCGGAACAGCCCCGCCTCGTGCGTGGCGTCCCACAGCTCGAGATCCAGCGGGCTCCGGGCACGGAGCTTCAACAGCACCGCGTTGGGGAGCAGACGCCCCTGGAGACGCACGATGCTCTGGCGGTGGCTCCGGTCCAGCGAGTCCGCCACGCGGAGCAGCGTGGAGAGCTTGCGCACCACCCGCACCTCTCCGGGGCTCAGGCCCTCCATCCCGGAGTGGCTCGGGTCCGGTGGGCTCCGCCGATGGTAGCGGGCGATGCGGGCCACCAGCTCGCGCTCCCGCTCGCGCAGCCCGGGGATCTCGGCGTTGACGATGAGGTAGTAGCTGTGCCGGTGATGCTTCTGGTAGCTGACCGCGTTGCCCACGTCGTGGAGCAGCCCCGACACCTCGAGCAGCGGCCGGGCCGAGGCGGGGAGGTTGTGCAGCGGGGCGAGGTCGTCGAACAGCTGCAGGGCCAGCCGCGTCACCTGGGTGGCGTGGGCCTCGTCGAAGTGGAAGCGCCGGCCGACGACCAGCGCCGCCTCGTGGAGGCTGTGATCCTCTCCGGCGTCCTTGCGGCGGATGAGGTCGACCAGGATGCCTTCCCGCAGCCCGCGCTGCACCGCGGTGACCGAGTCCAGCCCCAGGTGCTTCACCAGCTGCTCGAGGATGACTGCCCCGGCGCACACCACCTCCGCTCGGCGAGCGTCGAACCGCTTGCGCCGCTGCGCTGGTGAGGTGTCCACCAGCTCCTCGACCACCTGGGAGATCTGCCGGGCGGTGGCGTGCGTCGTCCCCTCCGAGGCGGCGTAGGCCACCACCGCCCCGATGGTCCCGGAGCTGCCCAGCGCTGCCCGGGGTGCGCCGGCGATCCGGGCCGGCAGCCCTTCGGTGAGGGCCTCGGAGACGTAGCCGCGCATGAGCTTGAGCTGCTTCTTGCTCATGGTCTTCGCCGTCCCGAACAGCTCGGTGAGGCGGACCGCCCCCAGCCCCACGCTCCACATCGCGCTGGGCGTGTCCCCCAGCGCCGAGGCGACCTCGGTCGAGCCGCCGCCGATGTCGATGCACAGCGAGCGCGTCGAGGGTGGCTTCCCCCAGAGAACGCCGAGGGTGATGAGGCGCGCCTCCTCCATCCCGGAGATGGGCTCCAGCCGGAGCCCGGCCTCCTCGCGGACACGGCGGACGATCTCGTCGCGGTTCTTCGCCTCGCGCACCGCGCTCGTCGCCACGGCGCGGACCTGGGCATGGTACCGGCGGCACAGGGCACCCCAGCGCCGCAAGGTCGAGAGCAGCCGGTCGGCGACGTCGCGGGGGATGACCCCGGTCTTGAACACGCCCTCGCCCGGGCGGACGGGGTCCCGCTCCTGGTGCAGGAGCTCGAGCGAGCCGTTTGCCAGAAGGCGCGCCAGCTCCAGGCGCACGGCGTTGGTGCCGACGTCGATCGCCGCGAGCACGGGTTCTGGGACGGGTCGGGTCAAGGCTGTCAAGACAGGTGTAACAATGCGCTCCGACGCGTGAGGTCCCGGGCTTGCCCGGTTCCAGCCTTCAGGTCATCGTCATCGGGCTCGAGCCCCCCGGACGCAGCCGACCGGACACTCCTATCCTCGTGGAAACCACCGACTCCCGGACGTTCATCAATCGCGAGCTGAGCGCCCTCGCCTTCAATCTCCGGATTCTGGGGGAGGCGCAGGACGCCCGGCTGTCCCTGTACGAGCGGGTGCGATTCCTCTCCATCGCCTCGGCGAACCTGGACGAGTTCTTCATGGTGCGCGTCGCTGGCATCAAACAGCAGCTGGCGTCCGGCGTCACGGCCACCGAGGCGGATGGTCTCTCCCCTGCCGAGCAGCTCCAGGCGATCACCGCCGAGGTCCGGGACCAGGTCCGGCTCTTCGACGCCATCTGGCGCGACGAGCTGATGCCACTGCTTCTCTCCCACGGGGTGGAGATCGTCACTCCGGACGCGCTGGACCGGGCCCAGAAGGACGCGGCACGGGAGCACTTCCGCTCGACGGTCTTCCCGGCGCTGACGCCCCTGGCCGTCGATCCCGGCCATCCCTTCCCCCACCTGCGCAACAAGTCGCTGAATCTCGCAGCGGTGTTGCACCGTGAGGGGCGGAAGCGGCGTTCGGGGGGCGGTCCGGGCGACCTGGCCGTGGTGCAGGTGCCCACGGTGCTGAGCCGGTTCGTTCCCCTCCCCGCCCCCGAGGGCCGGAGCGCGTACCTGTTCCTCGAGGACCTCATCGGGATGTTCCTCGGCGAGCTGTTCCCCGGCTTCACCGTGGAGCACCGGGCGGCTTTCCGGGTGACGCGGAACTGGGACCTGAACGTCGACGAGGAGGAATCCGAGGATCTCCTCTCCACCATCCAGGAGGAGCTGCGCCGGCGGGACCGAGGGATGGCGGTGCGGCTCGAGCTGGACCAGGGCGCCACCCTGGCGCTGGAGGCCTCGCTCCGGCAATCGCTGGGGCTGACCCACGAGGACGTCTACCGCTCGGAAGCCCCGCTCCAGCTGTCGGATCTGACGGCACTGGCCGAGCGGGACCATCGGCCCGAGCTCCGCGCAGAGCCCTTCACCCCGGCGCTGCCACCCGCCCTCCGCGACGCGGAGAGCCTCTTCCCGGTGCTGGCCCGGGGAGACATCCTCCTCCAGCACCCCTACGAGTCGTTCGATCCGGTCACCCGGTTCATCGAGGAGGCGGCGGACGACCCGAACGTCCTGGCGATCAAGCAGACGCTGTACCGCATCGCCCCCGACAGCCCCATCGCCCGGGCGCTGAGCCGCGCGGCGGAGAACGGAAAGCAGGTGGCGGCGCTGGTGGAGCTGAAGGCCCGCCTCGACGAGGCGAACAACATCGCCTGGGCACGGCGGATGGAGGAGGCCGGGGTCCACGTGGTCTACGGGCTCATCGGGCTGAAGACCCACTGCAAGATCGCCCTGGTGGTCCGCCGCGAGGGCCAGGGCATCCGCCGCTACGTCCACCTCGGGACCGGGAACTACAACGCCCTCACTGCCCGGCAGTACACCGACCTCTCCCTCTTCACCGCCCGCACCGCCGTGGCGGACGACGTGAGCGCCCTGTTCAACATGCTCACCGGCTACGCGGTGCCGCCCACCTTCAAGCGCCTGGTCGTGGCGCCGTTCGGGCTGCAGGAAAAGCTGGCCGAGCTGATCCGCCGCGAGGCGGACCGGGCACGCCGCGGCGAGGGTGCGCGCATCCTGGCCAAGGTGAACCACCTGGTCGACGCGGCGCTGATCCGCGAGCTGTACGCCGCCTCGCAGGCCGGCGTGCGGATCGACCTGCTGGTGCGGGGCATCTGCTGCCTCCGGCCGGGGCTGCAGGGAGTGTCGGAGACCATCCGGGTGCGGGCCATCACCGACCGCTTCCTCGAGCACGGGCGGGTCTTCGCCTTCGGGACGCCGGAACGGGCGGAGGTCTTCCTCTCCAGCGCCGACTGGATGACGCGCAACTTCGTACGCCGCGTGGAGGTGATGGTGCCGGTGGAGGATCCGGCCATCCGCCTGCGGCTCCTGGACGAGGTGCTGGGCATCGGGCTACGGGACGACGCCAAGGCGACGGAGCTGCAGTCGGACGGAACCTACGCCCCGGTGCAGACGGAGGACGGCCCCGCCGTCCGCAGCCAGCTGGTATTCCTCGAACGCGCGCACCGGACGGAGGCCGGCAAGGAGGCCGTGATCCGGCACATCGCCGCGCCCGAGCCGGTGCCCCCGGCCCGCTCGGCCGTGCCGCAGGGCTGACCCGACCCTTCGAGGTCCGGCGCCCCAGCCGCTTGCGCTCGTCCACACCTGCTGACAGAGACCACGGGGTGACTCTCCTCCGTGCCGCCGACGTCTCGCTCTCCTTCGGGAGCCGAACGCTCTTTCATGACCTGACGCTCGTGGTCGAGGAGGAGGAACGGGTCGGCCTGGTGGGCGTCAACGGCTCGGGGAAGTCGACCTTGCTGCGCATCCTGGCCGGCGGGCTGCGGCCCGACGCAGGCGAGCTCCAGATGCGCCGGGGCGCACGGGTCGCCTTCCTGGCGCAGGAGCCGGCGTTCGCCGAGGGTGCCACCGTCGCAGGTGAGCTCTCCGTGGCACAGGCGCCGCTCCGTGAAGCGCTGGAGCAGCACCATGCCCTGGCGCACCAGCTCGGCTCGCTCGCCGGTGAGGCGCAGGCGCGCGCGACGGCCCAGCTCGCGAGCCTCGCCGACCGCGTCGAGGTCCTCGGCGGCTGGGACACCGAGCACCACGCGCGGAGCTTGCTCGACCGGCTGGGGGTGAAGGACTGGGACCGCCCGGTGGCCCAGCTCTCCGGTGGCCTCCGCAAGCGAGTGGCCATCGCCCGGGCGCTCCTCTCCCGCCCGGATCTCCTGCTCCTGGACGAGCCGACCAACCACCTCGACGCGGACACCGTGGAGTGGCTCGAGGACGCCCTCGACGCCCTCCCCGGCTCGCTGCTGCTGGTGACCCACGACCGCTACTTCCTCGACAGCCTGGTGGACCGGATCGTCGAGATCCAGCCCGGTGGCAGGCTGGTCTCCTTCCCCGGGAACTACCAGGCCTACCTCGAGCAGAAGCTCGCCGCGGAGGACGAGGCCGCCCGCGCCGAGCACAAGCGAGGCCGGTGGATCGCCCAGGAGGTGGCGTGGCTGCGGCGCGGCCCGGAGGCACGGCGAACGAAGAGCCGCGCCCGGATCGAGCGCGCCCGGCGGCTCATGGCCGAGCCGCGGTTCCGCCGCCCGCGGGTCCCCGAGCTGCAGCTGGCCGAGGCCCCGAGGCTGGGGCACACCGTCATCGAGGCCAAGGACGTGGCGTTCGGCTGGCCGGGGAATCAGGTGTTCCGGGACGTCTCGTTGCTGGTGCAGTCCGGGGACCGGGTGGGCATCGTCGGTCCGAACGGCGCGGGGAAGACGACGCTCCTCCGGGTGCTGCTGGGCGAGCTCGCGCCGCAGCGAGGGACGGTGGTCCGCGGGCGGACGGTGCGCGTCACGCACTTCGACCAGGGCCGCGAATCGCTGGACCCCGAGCAGACCGTCTACGAGGCGGCCTCGGCCGAGGAGCAGGTCGAGCTGGGGGGGAGGACCGTCCCGCTCCGGGACTACCTCGACGACCTGCTGTTCCCGGTTCCGATGCAGCGGATGAAGGTGGCCGCGCTCTCCGGTGGCGAGCGGAACCGGCTGCTCCTCGCCCGTCTCTTCCTCCGGGGCGCGAACCTCCTCGCCCTCGACGAGCCCACCAACGATCTGGACCTCCCGACCCTCAACGTCCTGGAGCGGCTGCTGCTCGGGTTCACCGGGGCGGTCCTGCTCGTGACACACGACCGCTACTTCCTGGACAAGGTCGCGACGCGGATCGTCGCGGTGGAGGGGGACGGAACGGTCGTCTCCTGGCCCGGAAACTTCACGACCTACCGCACGCTCCGGTCTCGGGCCGGGGCCACGCTCGAGGCGCCCGAACCCAGGCGCAACCCCGCTGCTCCGGTACCCGCCTCCCCCGGACCGGGGCGGCCGAAGCGTCTGGGGTATCAGGCTCAGCGCGAGCTCGAGGGCATGGAGGCGACCATCGAGGCTGCCGAGGCGCGCCGCGCCGAGGCGGAGGCGGAGCTGCTGCGCCCCGAGGTTTACTCGGACGGACGCCGCGTCGCCGACGCGCAGGCGGCCCTGGCCTCGGCCACCGCGGAGGTGGACCGGCTGTACGCGCGGTGGGCGGAGCTGACCTCGCTCGGGTGACTGCCCGGCCGGCCGCCGACACGGTGGGGACGAGAGCACTCCCTCTCGTCGTTGCTTGCCTCGGAGTCGGAAGCGGCGCATCCGAAGGGGGCGGCAGCGGTACCCCCACCACGACAAGGAGTCCACGACATGGCACAGAACGATCCTCGGGGCATGGAAGCAGCAGGACAGAGCGGCACCACCGGATCGCGGAGCGGGACGGAAAGCAGTGGCGGCTCCGCCGGGAGCAAGACTCCAGCGACCCAGGGCACCGAGCAGAGCCGCACGGCGACGGGTGTCCCGGTCACCACGACCCCGGGTGCGTCGAGGCGCGAGGAGGACCAGCAGAAGCAGTCGGGCGGCCGGCTCGCGCGCCGCGAGGGCTGGGAGAGCGATCCGCTCGGCAGCTTCTTCGGCGGAAGCCCCTTCGCCCTGTTCCGCCGGTTGAGCGACGACATGGATCGGCTCTTCTTCGGCGGCGGCCAGGGAGTGAGCAACTTCGGCCCGTTCGCCGGGCGATTCATGCCGCACATCGACGTCGAGGAGCGGGATGACCGGATCGTGGTCCGGGCAGACCTCCCCGGCTGCCGGCCCGAGGACTTCCGGGTGGAGATCGAGGACGACGCGCTGGTGATCCACGGTGAGCGGCGGAACCAGCAAGAGGAGACCAAGGGCGGGATCCGACGTTCCGAGCGGAGCTACGGAACCTTCCGCCGCGTGATTGCCCTTCCTCCCGGCGCGAACATCGAGGCCGCCGACGCGCGATTCGACAACGGCGAGCTCGAGATCGAGATCCCGGTGCAGCAGCAGACGAAGAGTCGGCGCCTCGAGGTGCACTCGCGCGCCGAGGCGGGGCCGAGCTCGGGGACGGCCGGCGGCACGGGCACCTCGGAGACCACGCGCCACTGAGCACGGTCGCCTCGAGCGTGCGGCAGTACCGACGTGACGAGGTCCCGTGTCGCTCTCCCGTGGCACGGGGCCTTCTGCGCCGGAACACCCTGCTCTACCGGGTCCCAGGAGCGCTTCCGGATGTCCTCCGCCGCACCGCGGGAGTCCTCGACGTCTCCACGCTCCTCGCGGTGTGGCTGCCCTGCCGGCTCGCTGCGCGGGCGGACCCGGTGCCCGCCCTCGCTCCGGAGTGAGGCGATGCGGCGAGCTCGGGGTAGAGGCGCGCGGCCTCGTACGTGGGCACCCCGTGCGGACGAAGACGCCAGCCGTTCATCACCAGCGTGAGCCTCAGCTCGCCGGCCTCCCGCAGCCGGCCGGACGGGACGCCGTTTCGGGCGTCGAGCACGCCGTGGGTGAGCCGTCCGTCGAAGGACACGAATCGGTTCGGTCGAGGGCCCACCAGATCCGCCTCGAGCGGCAAGGGGACCAGCGCCGGGTTGAGAGGGTCCGGCGCCTGTCGAGTGACGGCGAGCGCGCCACCCGCGACCCGGTTCAGGAACAGGACCGAGGACAGGCGGGGATGACGCTCTGGTCCACCCGCCAGGGCGAGGCGCTCGTCGCGGTCACGGTGGAAGTCGACCCGCACGTCGTGGGTCCACATCCGCGACAGCCACCATTCGACCCCGCGGGCTCCGGATTCCCGGAAGCGTCCGGCGAGCGCGAGGATGGCGAGCTCCGGCAGGGCGGCCGGCCTGCTCTCGAGGTCGAACCAGAAGGTGGTCTGGTAGGTCCGGCGAATCCCCTTCGTTCCGAGGGCGACGACGGCCCGGCGGAGCTTCCGGAGGAGAGCCGGCGGCAGCGCGACGTCCACGACCTGGACGAGCCGCTCCGGGGACGAGCGCGACGTCGATGCCACGGGTCAGAGCAGTGCCAGGACGGCGGTCGCGAACGCCTCCGGCGCCTCCTGCGGCAGGTTGTGACCGGCGCCGGGCACGACCTCGTGCCCGCGCAGGCGAGTGAAGCGTGGCGCGGTCCCGGCGGGCCGCGAGACTCCGTCGTCGGCGCCCTCGAGGATCACCGCGGGAACGGGAATCTCCGGCTGGGCCGCGAGCCTGCGCTCGATCTCCTCGAGCGCCGGATCGCCCGCGACCAGGCCGAACCGGTGCCGGTAGGAGTGGATGACCACCTCCACGAAGTCGGGAGCGTCGAAGGAGGCGGCGGTCCGCTCGTACTCCTCGGTCGAGAACCCCCAGGTCGGCGACCAGAGGCGCCACAGCAGCCGGCACAGCTCCTTCCGGTTGCGGTCCAGCCCGCGCCGGCCTCGCTCGGAGTGGAAATAGTACTGGTACCAAAAGCGGTGCTCCGCCTCGGGATCGACCGGCTCTCCGGACCGGGCGATCGCCTGGATGTTGTACCCGTGCGCCGAGACCAGGCCCCGGACCCGCTCCGGCCAGAGCGCGGAGACGATGCATGCGGCGCGGCCGCCCCAGTCGTAGCCACCGACGACGGCCCGGTCGATCCCCAGCGCGTCCAGGAAGGCGAGGAGGTCCGCCCCGAGCGCGGCCTGCTGGCCGGAGCGCATCGTCTCCGCGGAGAGGAAGCGGGTGGGGCCGTAGCCGCGCAGGTAGGGGACGAGCACCCGGCAGCGCGCTCCCAGGCGGGCCGCCACGCCGTCGTAGGCCCGGACGTCGTAGGGAAACCCGTGGAGCAGCACCACCGGCGTCCCCTCCGGCGTCCCCGTCTCCTCGAAGCCGACCTCCAGCACCGGCGTGCGGATCCGCTTCAGCATGGGCTGCCTCCTCGGGTGGCGAACTGTGGATGGTCGAGCACCGCCTGCTCGAGCTCGGGCGTCAGCACTGCGACGCCGTGAGGCGCACGTGCGCTCGAGCGACGCCAGCGCTGGAGCCACCGGGTGCCGAGCGGGAGCTCGAGCACGCCCGGCCCGTCGCTCGCCACGGTGGTCTCCTTCTTCACCGCCGCGGCAGCTCCGGCTCCCACCCAGAATCCGGCGAGGAGCAGCGTCACCCGCGTCCGCGTCGAGGTGCTGTAGGTGGAGAGGATGCCGCCGGGAACGAGCACCCGTCGGAAACGCGCCAGCGCGTCGACGCTCCAGAGTCCGGGGTTGGCCCCCGGCGAGAAGGGATCGAAGCAGATGACGTCCTGGGGATCCTCCAGTCGCTCCAGCGCCTGGAGCGCGTCTCCTGCCAGCCAGGTCCATCGCAGGCCCGGGGCCTCGACCGAGCGTCGCTCCAGCAGGCTCTCCAGCAGCTGCCGGTGCGCCGCCTGCACCGGGAACCGCCCCGGCTCGGAGAGCACGAGCCTCAACGGACCGTCGTCCTGCTCGAGGCTGGTGAGGTGCAGCGCCCTGCCCTTCATCCGCCGGGCGCACTCGATGACCGCCAGGGCGTTGTTCGCCGCACCGAGCCCCACGTCGAGCACGCGGAGCGGCGTGGGCTCCCGCGCCTCCAGGCGTCCGGCCAGCTTGGTCTGCTCGACGTAGAGCAGCTCCGCCTCGCGCCGCGGCCCGAGGCCGGGGTGCATGATCTCTCCGGTGCGGCGGTCGCGGAGGCTGACCTCGCCGTTGCCCAGCACGACGGCCTCGAAGTCGCTCAGCCCCACAGCGCTCGCATCTCCTCGGCGAGCGCGGCGAACCGCCCGCCGAGGATCGCTTCCCGCATCCGGCCCATCAGCACCTGGTAATGCCGGAGGTTGTGAATGGAGAGCAGCCGGCTTCCGAGCGCGTGCTTTCCGCGCATCAAATGGTGGACGTACGCCCGCCCGTGCCGGACGCAGCACACGCAGTCACAGGTCGGATCGAGCGGAACCTCCTCCACCCGGTGGACCATCCGGGTGATGCGCAGGAGGCCCTGGAAGGTATAGGCGTAGCCCTGCTGGGCCATCTTGGTGGGGATGATGCAATCGAACATGTCCACTCCCCGCTCCACGGCCTCCACCAGGTCGAGCGGGGTGCCCACGCCCATCAGGTAGCGGGGTCGATCCGCCGGAAGCTGTCCCGCCACCCGGGCGGTCATCGCGTCCCGGTGAGGCTTCTCCTCCCCGACGGCGAGCCCGCCGATCGCGAAGCCGTGGAACGGGAGCCGGGTGAGGAAGGCGACGCTCGCGTCGCGCAGCTGCGGGTGGATGCCGCCCTGCACGATGCCGAAGAGGGCCTGACCGGTGTCGCGGACCTGGGCCGCCTCGAGGCTCCGGACCGCCCAGCGGTGGGTGCGCTCCATCGCCTCGCGCGCCGGCTCGAGGTCCGCCCGGGCGTCATGCACCACGTCCAGCACCATCATGATGTCCGAGCCGAGCGCCTGCTGCATGGCGATGCTGCTCTCGGGGGAGAGGAGCTGGCGGCTGTTGTCGTGGAAGCTGCGGAAGTGGGCACCGCGCTCGGTGATCTCCCGGTCCTCGGGGAGGCTGAAGATCTGGTACCCCCCGGAGTCGGTCAGCACGCATCCATCCCACCCCATGAAGGAGTGGATGCCGCCCAGCCGCTCGAAGACCTCCCGTCCGGGCCGCAGCATCAGGTGGTAGGTGTTCCCCAGCAGGATGCGCGCTCCGGCCTCCCCGGCCTCGTCGACGCTCACGTGCCGGAAGGCTGCGTGCGTGGCCACGGGCATGAACACCGGCGTCGGCACGTCACCCCGACGGGTCTGGAGCACTCCGGCCCGGGCGAGCCCGTCGGTGCGCTCGAGGGTGAATCGAAGCTCGCTCATCCTGGCCCGGAGAACCCTGCCCCAACGTGCCGGCCGCTGCCAGTGTGGACCGCCGGACCCGTCGATGATCTCCGGCACGCGCCGCGCTCGTCCCGCGCGCCGATGTCGTAGGGTGCCCCGCCCGACCGGATGGCCCCTCCTGCCCCACTCGCCGCCCTCCTTCCTTCCGAGCCGACGTCCGATCCGGACGTGCTACTCGAGCGCTTCCTGACCTGGGTCCAGGGCACCGGTCTCACCCTCTACCCGGCCCAGGAGGAGGCGCTGCTGGAGCTGATGTCCGGGAAGCACGTGCTCCTGGCGACGCCGACCGGGTCGGGCAAGTCGCTGGTGGCGGTGGCCCTCCACTTCAAGGCGCTCGCCGAGGGAAAGACCTCCTTCTACACGGTGCCGATCAAGGCGCTGGCCAACGAGAAGTTCTTCACGCTCTGCGAGCTGTTCGGCGCCGAGCGGGTGGGGATGCTCACCGGAGACGCGAGCATCAACCGCAACGCGCCCATCGTCTGCTGCACCGCCGAGGTCCTGGCGAACCTGTCGCTCCGCGAGGCCGAGCCACGCGTGGACGCCGTGGTCATGGACGAGTTCCACTACTACGGGGACAGGGACCGCGGGGTCGCCTGGCAGATCCCGCTCCTCACGCTGCCCCGGGCCACCTTCCTCCTGATGTCCGCCACGCTCGGGGACACCACCGCCATCGAGCAGAGCGTCCGGGACCTGACCGGCCGCGAGGTCGCCTCGGTCCGGAGCGGCCAGCGCCCCGTCCCGCTGGAGTACGAGTACCGGGAGACCCCGCTCCACGAGACGCTCGAGGACCTGGTCCAGGGAGGGCGGGCCCCGGTCTACCTGGTGAACTTCTCCCAGCGCGCCGCCGCCGAGCAGGCCCAGGCCCTCACCTCCGCCAACGTCACCACCCGCGAGGAGAAGGAGGCGCTGCGGGCCGGGCTCACCGACGCCCACTTCGACTCCCCGTTCGGAAAGGACATGAAGCGGCTGCTCTCGCAGGGCATCGGGCTCCACCATGCCGGGCTCCTGCCCAAGTACCGCCTTCTCTGCGAGAAGCTCGCACAGTCGGGGATGCTCAAGGTGGTCAGCGGGACCGACACCCTGGGAGTCGGGGTGAACATCCCCATCCGCACCGTCCTCTTCAGCCAGCTCAGCAAGTACGACGGCGAGAAGACGGCGCAGCTCACTGCCCGGGACTTTCACCAGATCGCCGGACGCGCCGGCCGGAAGGGCTTCGACGACAAGGGGTGGGTCGTGGCGCAGGCCCCCGAGCACGTCATCGAGAACCTGCGGCTCGGGCAGAAGGCCGCCGCGGGGAAGAAGGTCGTGCGCAAGCAGCCGCCGAAGGGATTCGTGGGGTGGGACCGGCAGACCTTCGAGAAGCTGGTGGGGAGGCAGCCCGAGCCCCTGGTCTCACGCTTCGACGTGACCCATGGCCTGCTGCTGAATCTCCTGCAGGCCGAAGCTCCGGAGCGAGGCGGCGGCTACGGGAGGCTGGTCCGCATCATCCGGCGCGCGCACGTGACCGAGACGCGGAAGAAGCAGCTCCTGGTCAAGAGCGCGGTCCTGTTCCGGACCCTGCGCGCGGCGAGCCTGATCTCCACCTTCAAGCACCCCTACGCGCGCTCGGCCGAGGTGGAGGTCGCTCCCGATCTGCAGCGGGACTTCTCGCTCCATCACACCCTGTCGCTCTACCTGCTGGACACCCTCCCCCGGCTCGACCGCGAATCGCCGGCCTACGCGATGGACGTGGTCACGATGGTGGAGTCGATCCTCGAGGACCCTTCCATCGTGCTCCTGAAGCAGCTCGACGCGCTCAAGACCGAGCGTCTCGCCGAGATGAAGGCACGGGGGGTCGAGTACGCCGAGCGGATGGAAGAGCTGGAGAAGCTCGAGTACCCGAAGCCACTCCGTGACTTCGTGTACGGCACCTTCGACGCCTTCGCGCTCAAGCATCCCTGGGTTGGGCACGCGAACATCCGGCCGAAGTCCGTGGCCCGCGACATGCTCGAGCGGTTCGCCACCTTCAACGACTACGTGCGCCAGTACGAGCTGCAGCGGAGCGAGGGCGTGCTGCTGCGCTATCTCTCCGATGCCTACAAGACGCTGGCCCAGACCGTCCCGGAGAGCTACCGGGACGAGGCGGTCGAAGAAGCGCTACAGAGCCTCCGCCGCACGGTGCGCGAAGCGGACTCGAGCCTCATCGACGAATGGGAGCGCCTCCAGCGTCCGGAGGCCGCGCCCGGCCAGCCGGCCGGAACCGGCGGGCCCGTGGGACCGACGGCACGGGAGATCTCCGCGCGGGTCCGCTCGGAGCTCCACCGGCTGCTGAAGGCCGTCGCCGAGAAGGCCTGGGACGACGCGCTCGCCTGCCTCGCGCCCGGCCACGAGTGGACGGCGGAGTTGCTCGCTTCCGAAGCCGAGCCCTACTTCGCCGCCCACGAGCGCATCGTGCTGACGCCCGAGGCCCGGCGCCCGAGCATGGCCGTGGTCCGCTCGGTTAGCCCCGGCCACTGGGAGGCCCGGCAAAAGATCCTCTCGCCGGATGGCCAGGCCGACTGGATGCTGGATTGCTCGGTCACGCTGCCGCCTGGGCCCTTGCCGGAGACGCCGCTGCTCACGTTTCATGGGCTGAGAACCTGAGCCGGCGGAGGCTGCATGCAGAGTCAGCCGGGGCCGAAGCATCCGATCGAGGAGCCGATACCGCCAGACCTGCGGCGGTTCTTCGCTCGCCTGTCGAAGGCGATCGACGCCGGTGTCGAGGAGACACGGATCCCCGCGGACGATCTGCTCCAAGGAGATCGCATCTGCGGCGGTCTCGACGAGGAGGGAGGCAACACGTTCAGCTTCACGTTCTTTCCGGGAGCGCCCGCGCATCCGACCCGCGTGCAACCGACGTGGAGCTTCTCGCTCGACCGTTCCCAGCTCCAGGCCGCCGGGCTGGGGGCCCGGCCGACCATGTTCGCTACGCCGCGATCAGCGTTCCGCTCCCGCCCATGTCGGCCGGGTAGTCCTTCTGCTTCGGCAGGCCGTCATGCATGCGGAGCACGCTCTCGGCGTAGTTCACGTGGACGCCAGGCTTGAACGGAAAGTCGGGGATGGTCGCGGCGTAGACGTCCACCACGCCCCAGAGGGGATGCTCGGTGAACACGTGGCCCCCGCACCGCGTGCAGAACCGGCGAATGCTTCGCTCGGTCTTCTGGTAGCGGGCGAGGCGCTCGGCGCCGCGGGTCACCGTCACCGTGCTCGGCACCCAGAGGGTGAAGGCATTCACCGGCGCAGCCGCCCACTCCCGGCACGAGGTGCAGTGGCAGTACCCCATCGCCACCGGCTCCCCCGTGACCTGGATCTCGACGGCTCCGCAGAAACAACGGCCCTGTGTCTCCAGCTGCTTCGACATGGTGAGTCTCGTCCTTCGACAGCGGGGGAAGGAGATGCGCGTGTCCCGCTGCAGGCAGCTGGTTAAGAGCGCCTCCTCGAGGAGCCCATGACCCCTCATCCGGTCCTCACCACCCGTGATCCGACGACGCGGCGATCGACGGTCCGGCGGATGACCGGGCTTCCGGAGCTCACGACCGCGCGTCCGGCGAGGGGCGACGGCGCTCCCGAGGCACCGTCCCGGGTCAGGAGCCTCCGATGACCTCGCAGCCTCAGCCCATGCCCTGCCCTCCGGAGGACGGTCCTCCGGCCCCGGACGTCCTCTCCGACGTTCTCCGGGCGATTCGCCTCACCGGAGCGGTCTTCTTCTCCGTCGAGGCCGTCGCGCCGTGGGCGTTCGACGGCCCGGCCAGCGCCGCGGTGGAGTCGTTCCTCCGCTCCGGGGTCGACCACGTGGTCCCCTTCCACGCCATCGCCGCAGGCTCGTGCTGGGTGGGCGTTCAGGGCGAGTCGCCGGTCCAGCTCCACGCCGGTGACGTCATCGTCCTGCCGCAGAACGATCGGCACGTCGTCTCCAGCGAGCCCGGGCTCACTGGCCCACCGGTCGAGGTCCGGGTGGATCCCGCATCGAGGACGCCCCTCCCGCTCCCGGTGCACCTCGGGTCGGGGAACGGGACCCGGTGCGAGGTGATCTGCGGGTTCCTCGGCTGCGAGGTCCGGCCCTTCAACCCGCTCTTCGATGCGCTCCCTCGACGGATGCTCGTCGCGCGTGGCGCCGAGCAGGGCGCGGCGCTCGCCAGGCTCATCGAGCTCACCCGGGAGGAGCTGACCCGCTCCGGACCCGGCCGGGCGACGCTGCTCGCCAGGCTCGCCGAGGCGATGTTCGTCGAGGCGCTGCGGCGATTCATCGAGGCGTACCCCACCAAGATGGGATGGCTCGCCGGCATGGCGGATGAGCTGGTGGGTCGCTCGCTCGCCGCGCTCCACGCCCGCCCCGGCTACCTCTGGACGCTCGACGAGCTGGCGCGGCACGTCGCCACCTCGAGGTCGGTCCTCGCCGAGCGCTTCACCGGGCTGCTGGGGATGGCTCCGATGCAGTACCTCGCCCGCTGGCGCATGCAGCTCGCGGCGGAGCTCCTCGCCGGTTCGAAGGCCAGCATCGCGGAGATCAGCCATCGCCTCGGGTACGGCTCGGAGGCGGCGCTCAGCCGGGCCTTCAAGCGCATCGTCGGGGTGTCCCCGGCGCACTGGCGTCAGGGGCGGCGGCGTGACACGGGCGTGGCTGCCCGTGCCGAGGGCTAGACCACCCCGCTCCCGGGTTGCGTTCCGGAGCCGGTTGTGGTGTTGGTGGAAATCGGTCTCTGCACGCGACGCACGCGGTCATTAATGTGCGTGCCTGCAGCGGCCGGTCCGGCGCCCGCGGAGGTCCGCCTCCTCGTTCCCGGCCCCGCTGCATCCCCGTCTCGCCCGAGCACCCTGAACCGATGCCCACGCTGCAAGTCACCCAGGTCACCAAGGCCTACGGCCAGAAGCGCCTCTTCGAGGACGTCGACGTC
>Ga0070664_100000211_pt1 | contig 41615 bp, 34 predicted proteins | sample KBSC73metaG_FD_65863 | JGI IMG/M metagenome (GOLD analysis project Ga0070664, IMG submission 65863) | Corn rhizosphere microbial communities from Kellogg Biological Station, Michigan, USA - KBS C7-3 metaG | ecosystem: Host-associated > Plants > Roots > Rhizosphere > Soil ... | reverse complement strand
GTATGAATGGTTCTCACCGCTCCTTCTGAAGTTGCTAGAAGGCGATGCAGCCACCATTGGATTGCTCGACGGCAACCCGTTTCCCGAGCGCCCGCCCCGCTGGATTCGCGCGCGAATGTACAAGTACACCTTCACGACCGCTGCCGAGCGTCAGCAGACCGGACGATGGTGGAATCGCGAAGTCGTCGGCGATTACTTTCCGGCGGTGAGGCTGAATCGCTAATCACTGATCACTGATCCGCGAATCACGCCGATCCGCGATCGCGAATCCTTGAATCGCGAAGCCTGCACAGATCGATCGACTTCGGATTTGGGATCCAACGATTGGCGATTCGAGGATCAGCGATTCAGGATGAGCGATTCAGGATTAGTGATTCAGGATTAGTGATCAGTGATTAGCGATTGATCGTCTTCATGCCGCCTTCGGGGTAGCGATTACCAGCAACTGAAGACCCGACCGCGTCGAGCGACGCGATCTCGTCAGGCGTGAGCTTGATCGTCGCGGCCGCCGCGTTCTCCTCAACTCTCTCCGCGCGCGTCGAGCCCGGAATGGGAATGATGTCGCTGCCTCGCGACAGCAGCCATGCGATCGCCAGCTGCGCCGGCGAGCATCCCTTCGTCTTTGCGATCGTCTCGACTCGTGCGACCAGATCCAGGTTTCGCTGAAAGTTCTCTCCCTGGAATCGCGGGTTGTTGCGGCGCCAGTCGTCTGGCGCGAGATCGTCGATTGATTTGAATTGACCGGTGAGAAATCCGCGGCCGAGCGGACTGTAGGCAACGAACGCGATTCCCAGTTCCCGGCACGTGTCGAGAGGGCCGCTTTCCGGATCCCGCGTCCACAGCGAGTACTCGGTCTGCAACGCGGCAATCGGATGCGTGGCCTGGGCGCGGCGAATCGTTTCCGGCGCAGCTTCCGACAGGCCGAGGTATCGCACTTTGCCGGCTTTCACGAGCTCGGCCATGGCGCCGACTGTCTCCTCGATCGGAGTCTGCGGATCGACCCGGTGCTGGTAATACAGGTCAATCGTCTCGACGCCGAGCCGCTGGAGTGAGGCGTCGCAAGCGCTCCGGACGTACTCGGGACGCCCGCTGATGCCCAGGAATTTTCCGTCTTCAGTTCGGACGTTGCCGAACTTCGTGGCGAGGATTACTTCCGAACGCCGATCGCGGATCGCACGACCAACCAGCCGCTCGTTGGTATGCGGGCCGTAAATATCTGCAGTGTCGAGGAAGTTGATGCCGAGGTCTAGAGCCCGATGGATCGTGTGAATCGACCGAGTCTCATCGCGGCCACTGTAGAAGTCCGACATGCCCATGCAGCCGAGACCGACTGCGAATACAAAGGGGCCCTTGCTGCCGAGCTGGCGTCGCGGAATGGTGGAAACAGTGTGATCAGCCATCCTCGGAGTCTACGCCCGGTCGACGGCCGCTAAAAACAAAAGGGCTGCGCGAAATCACCGCGCAGCCCTCTGAAATCTTTTGGTGCGGGAGCGGCTACTCGACTTCCTTCTCCTGCGTTTCATCGGCGGCGATGCGCAGAGAGCGCAGGAACCGCTTGTCGTTCGCGCTGATCTCGAAGTTGCGACGCTCGGTGGAACGAACGGCCTTCTGAGCCGGAGCGCTGACCTTGGTGAGGGCGCCGCCGGGCGTCGTGCGATTCATGAAGCCAATCACCGCTTCGAGCGATAACTTCATTTCGAAACCGGCCGCGCGCGCGCGCTCGCGGCAGGCCTCAACCCGCGGATCTTCGGCAACGGCGGCAGCAATGGCGTCGGACAGCTCACGTGCCATCCGGTTCACGACGTCGTCCATACGAGACCTCCTCACCGCCGCCGGAGCTGGGGAACCGGGGCGTATCCCGATCCGTCGGTCCAACCTACCCAGGTCTGGCCTGGATTTGACGGACAGCTGCAGCCCGGGCGGGGCGGCAGGGATCGAGCGCCAAATTTGTTCATATGAAGGATTTGCAGCGCGGGAACGCAGGGTCATTGTAAGCGCGCCCTGATCGAGTGTCAATGGTCGCGCCGACAATTGTAGGAGCATTTCCGAGCCGCCGACGTGTGTCAAATACGCACGTCTTGCGGCCTGATGAGCGTTCATTTCTGCCGGACCCACCGCGATTGTTACAATTAGCCGCCGCTACACGGCGCCTGTCAATTATGACGCGCCGCGCCGGACAAAAGATTGGATTACCGTCTTCCCTTCGATTCTCCTTCGGCCGTCACGGACGGCGATCCCGTCGGGATCGGCCTTCCAGGCCTGTTTCCCTTCACCCGAGGAATCCAACCGACGATGTACCGGGGCCGCCTCTGGACGATGCGCCAGTATGCGGGGTTTGGGTCAGCGAAGGAATCGAACCGGCGATACCGATACCTGTTGTCACAGGGGGTCAGCGGCCTCAGCGTCGCATTCGACCTGCCGACGCAAATCGGCTACGACTCCGATCATCAACTTGCCGCCGGTGAAGTCGGTCGGGTCGGGGTTGCGATCGACTCCATCGAGGACATGGCGGAACTCTTCGAGGGGATTCCACTCGATCGCGTGTCGACGTCGATGACGATCAACGCGACGGCGATCGTCCTCCTGTCGCTCTACGTGGCCGTCGCGAAGCGGCAGGGTGTGCCGCTCGCGTCGATTTCGGGGACAGTTCAGAATGACATCCTCAAGGAGTACGTTGCGCGGGGGACGTATATCTTTCCGCCGCGTGCGTCGCTTCGAATCGTGACCGACATCTTTGCCTTCTGTGATCGCGAACTCCCGAACTGGAACACCATCTCGATCAGCGGCTACCACATCCGTGAAGCCGGGTCGACCGCAGTCCAGGAAGTGGCTTTCACGTTTGCCCATGCGATCGCGTATGTGCAGGCGGCCATCGATGCCGGGCTCGATGTCAACCGCTTCGGCCAGCGCCTGTCCTTCTTCTTCAACGCGCACAACGATTTCATTGAAGAAGTCGCGAAGTTCCGTGCCGCACGCCGACTGTGGGCCGAACTCATGCGCGACCGCTTCGGCGCCACGAATCCCCGCGCACAGCAGCTTCGCTTCCACACGCAGACCGCCGGCAGCACGCTCACGGCACAACAGCCCGACAACAACATCGTACGAGTTGCGGTGCAAGCACTCGCGGCGGTTCTCGGCGGTACGCAGTCGCTGCACTGCAACGGGCGTGATGAAGCGCTGGCGCTGCCAACCGAAGAATCGGCACGGATCGCGCTCCGCACGCAGCAGGTGATCGCGGCGGAAACGGGGGTCGGCAACACCGTTGATCCGTGCGGCGGGGCGTATACCATAGAGGAGACGACGAATCGAATCGAGCACGAGGCGCGTGCGCTGATCGATCGCATCGACGCGGCTGGCGGGACGTTGTCGGCGATCGAGCAGGGTCTGATCCAGCGCGAGATTCAGGAGTCGGCCTACCGCGCCCAACAGCAGATCGATCGCGGCGACCAGGTCGTCGTCGGCGTCAACCGTTTCACATCCGACGAACCGTCAGGCATCGACGTACTGCACATCGACCCCGACATCGAGCACCGCCAGACTGAACGCGTCCGCGCCTTTCGCGCGTCCCGGGACACCGGGGCGTGGCGCGCGGCGCTCGACGCGCTGGCCACAGGCGCAGGAGGCAGCGCCAACCTGGTTCCCCTGGTCATCGACGCTGTCGAAGCGCGAGCGACGCTCGGCGAGATCTCCGACACGCTGCGCAGCGTCCTCGGCGAGCACAAGGAGATTGATGTCTGAGGTGCGATCACACCGGGATCCGGAGTCCGTGGTGCGGGATCCGGAAAGCGCTCAGTCGCCCGAATCTGCATCTCGCGGATCCCGGATCCCGAATAACGGATCCCGACTGCTTGCAGTCGAGCACCTCACTACCGGCTTCGACATTCGAGGCCGGTTCGTGCCGGCTGTAATCGACGTCAGCTTCAGTCTCGGCGCCGGTGAAACGCTCTGCCTGGTTGGTGAATCCGGCAGCGGCAAGTCGGTCACCGCACTCTCGATCATGCGGTTGGTTCAACCGCCGGGCAGGATCGATCGGGGGCGCGTCGAGTTCAAGGGCCGTGATCTGCGGACCCTCAGCGAGCGTGAGATGCAGGCTGTTCGCGGCGCGGAGATCGGGCTGATCTTTCAGGAGCCGATGACGGCGTTGAACCCGGTGTTCACCATCGGCAGCCAGATCGAGGAGACGCTTCGCGTCCATGGCGTCGCCACGCGCCGGACCGCGCGGCAGAAAGCGATCGAGCTGCTCGACGCGGTGAGCGTCCCAGAGCCGCACATGCGGGTGCGTGACTATCCGCACCAATTGTCGGGCGGCCTTCGCCAGCGCGCATTGATTGCGATGGCGCTGGCGTGCGATCCCGCACTGGTGATCGCCGACGAACCGACGACCGCGCTGGACGTGACGATTCAGGCGCAGATCCTGGATCTACTGCGATCGCTTCGGCAAAAGCTCGGGCTGGCGCTGTTGCTCATCACGCACGATCTCGGGGTCGTCGCGGAGATGGCGGACCGCGTCGCCGTCATCTACGCTGGCCGGATTGTCGAAGAGGCATCGGTCGGCGAGCTGTTCACGGATCCGAAGCACCCGTACACGCGCGGCTTGATGGCATCGATTCCAGGCGGCGCGCCGGGGAGCAGGCTCCAGGCGATTCAAGGAAGCGTGCCCCCACTCGGCGAACTGCCGTCAGGCTGCTCCTTCACGCCGCGATGTCCGAATCGCTTCGAGCCCTGTCCGAAGGCGTTCCCGGGTACGACACTGTTTTCTCCCGGATCCCGGATCCCGGATCCCGGACCCCGGCACGATCACACCGTGAAGTGTTACCTCTATAGCGACGCCGTCGATCCTGGCGTGCGCGAGGCAAAGCAAGGCTGATGGCGCTGCTCGACGTGAACAACCTGGTCAAGGAATTCAGCCGCAAGCGCGGCATCCTTTCGCCATCCACCGTCGTCCGCGCCGTGGACGACGTGAGCTTCTCGATCGAGGAAGGCGAGACGTTCGGCCTGGTCGGGGAATCGGGCAGCGGCAAGACGACGACCGGCCGCTGCATCCTGCGTTTGATTGAGCCGACGTCGGGCCAGGTCCGGTTCAAGGACGAGGACGTCCTCAGCTTTTCGCGCGCGCGGATGCGCCAGGCCCGGCGCGATATGCAGATCGTGTTTCAGGATCCTTTCTCCTCTCTGAATCCACGGATGCGGGTCGGCGCGATCGTGGAGGAGCCGCTGATCATTCACGGGGTCGGTGATCGGCAGCAGCGAAAGGCGCGCGTGACGGAGCTCTTCGAGCTGGTCGGCCTCGACCCGTCCCAGTTATCCCGTTATCCGCATCAGTTCAGCGGCGGACAACGTCAGCGCATCGGGTTGGCCCGAGCGCTCGCGCTGAACCCGTCGTTCATCATTGCCGACGAGCCGGTATCGGCGCTCGATGTTTCGGTGCAGGCGCAGGTCGTGAATCTGCTGATGGATCTGCAGGATCGTCTGAAGCTGACGTATCTGTTCATTGCCCACGATCTGCGGCTCGTCCGTCACATCTGCAGCCGCGTCGCCGTGATGTATCTGGGGAAAATCGTCGAGATGGGAGATACCGAAACGATTTTTGCGACGCCGGCGCATCCCTATACTCGGGCGCTGCTCTCGGCGATTCCGGTCCCCGATCCAAACGCGCCGCGACAGCGGCTCGTGCTCGACCCCACATCGTTTCAGCGCGAGGCGCCGCTTCGCGCCGTCGGTGACGGCCACTTTGCGGCCGTGTGAGTTTTTAGCTTCCAGTTTCCAGCTAAGAATTGGAGAAAGGCTACCTGAGAGAAGGCGCAAACGAGCGCAGCGAGTGAGCCTCGCGAACGGAGCGAGCGTGGCGAAGCAGCGAGCGAGAGAGCGAGTAGGGGAGTCCGAGGGGCGAAGCCCCTCGGTTAAGATTAATGCCCCGCGAGGGCGGCCTCGGGTTTTTGGCTGGTGTCCTTCTCGACCTGACCGTCGCGGATTGAAATGACGCGATGGGCGTAGCCGGCAATGTCCGGCTCGTGCGTCACCAGGATGATGGTGTTGCCGGTCTCATGCAGCCGGGCGAAAACACCCATGATTTCCGTGCCGGTTTTCGAGTCGAGGTTTCCCGTCGGCTCGTCGGCGAGCAGGATGGACGGATTGTTGACCAGCGCCCGGGCGATCGCCACGCGCTGACGCTGACCGCCGGAAAGCTCGTTTGGCCGATGTGACGCACGCTGCGTCAGCTCGACTTTCTCCAGTGCCTGCCTGGCCCGCTCCTGGCGAGCCTTTGACGCCACACCGGCGTACACGAGCGGCAGTTCGACGTTGTGTAGCGCGGTTGCGCGAGGCAGGAGATTGAACGTCTGAAAGACGAACCCGATTTCCTCGTTCCGGATTCGTGCCAGCTCGTCGTCGTTCATCGACGCCACCTCTTTGTCGTTCAGGAGGTAGCTCCCCTTGCTCGGCGTGTCGAGACATCCGATGAGGTTCATGAGCGTCGACTTGCCGGAGCCGGAAGGCCCCATGATGGCGACGTATTCTCCGCGCTCGATGGAGATGTTGACCCCGCGGAGCGCATGAATCTCCTCGTCACCCATGACATAGGTCTTCCAGAGATCGCGTGTTTCAATCAGAGGCATAGACGAGTTGAAGACGTAGAAACCAGCTGGTTTGTTCCGCCCTATCCTTCTTAGTGGCTTAGCGGCTTCCAGTTTCTCACATCTGGCGGAAATCACGCTCAGAGCATGATTTCGAGTCTTTCGACGGCTGCGGCGGGCGGCCAGTCGGGTTTTCTCACCGATTCTGGTTCTTGAATTCAGCGACGTTTGACGGTGGGGCCTCTGCGGGCTTGTGTTCCTTCGACTTTTTCTTCTTTTTCGAGACCGCGCTCGACGAGCAGTACGGACAGAAGTTCCAGCCTGGCTGCAAGGCCCGCGAGCACTTCGGACATCCCAGACCCAGCCGATGGCCGCAGCCGGGACAGACGTGAAAATCAATCGCAACCGCACAACTGCAAGCCGGGCAGAGTCCACGCATCTCACGCACCTCTGTGACGACGCGCAGCAACTCCTCGGGGGTGGTAATCCCGGCCTTCACCTTTCCCAGCCCATCTTCGCCCAGCGAAATCATTCCACTTTCCACCGCGGCCTCGCGGATCAAGTCTTCTCCCGCGCGCTGCGCGATGAGCCGGCGCATCCTGTCGTTCACGCGCATGACTTCACACAGCGCGATCCGCCCTTGGTAGCCGGTGTGATTGCACTCATCGCAGCCCACGGCTTTGTAGAAAGCCACTTGTCCCGCGTCGTCGGATATCGACAGCGCCCGAAGCATTTCGGCTTCCGGCGTGTACTGACGACGGCAGGTCAGGCACAGCCGTCGTACGAGTCGCTGCGCCACTACGCCGATGAGCGCCGAGGCAATCACATAGGGCTCAATCGCCATGTCGATGAGCCGAGTCACGGCAGATGGCGCATTGTCCGTGTGCAATGAGGACACGAGCAGGCGACCTGTCTGGGCCGCGTGCGTGACCATCTTTGCCGTTTCCTGATCGCGCAGTTCCCCGACCAGGACGACGTCGGGGTCCTGACGAAGAATCGCGCGCAGCGAGGACGCGAACGTCAGCTTCGCCTTCTCGTTGACTCGTGTCTGATTGATTCCCGGAATCAGGTACTCGATCGGGTCCTCGATTGTCGTGATATTCGTGCGCCCGGACTTCAGCGCGCTGACCATCGAGCTGAGCGTCGTGGTCCTGCCGCTCGACGCCGGGCCGACGACGAGGATCATTCCGTGCGGGTAGCGGAGGAGCTCGCGCACATCCTCCATGGCTGTGGCCGACAAGCCGAGTTCCTCGAGCGGGGGCGGGCACTTGCGGTGATCGAGAACCCGAAGCGCGATCTTTTCGCCGAAGAGCGTACGCAGCGTGGAGACACGGAATTCCACGTCCCAACCGTCGTCCGACTTGACGCGCAGACGGCCCTCCTGCGGCAGGCGCTTTTCGTCGATGTCCATGCCCGATATGGTTTTGATCCGGTCGACGAACCCGTCGTGGACCCACTTCGGCAGATCCATGACTTCTTTCAGCAACCCGTCGAGACGGTGCCGGACGAGGACGCCTTTCTCCACCGGCTCGATGTGAACATCGCTCGCACGGCCGGCGATCGCGCCCTTGACGACAAGATCCACCATCTCGATGATCGGCGCCGATGGGCTGACGTCGGCGGGAGGTTGGTGCGATAGCGGCTGGTCTGCGACGTCGTCGTCGGCCGGATAGCTCACCGTGCCATCCACGACGTCGACCGATCGAGATGATCGATTGCCAACGGCCGGCGCCTGAACCGCCAGGCCGCTGGTTACCCCGCGGCCCGAGTGCCGCGCGATCGCCGTTTCGGTATACCCGCTCTCGATCGAGTCCAGAATGTCGGACCGCGTAGCCACGACCTGTTTGATCTGGTAGCCGGTCTGGAATTCCAGATCCTGCACGAGGCTGTAGAGCAGCGGATCGGACATCGCCACGGTCAGGAGATTCTTCTCGAGCCGGACGGCGATGCAGACACGCTTCCGTGCGACATCTTTGGGGATGAGAACGATCGCCGATCGCTCGGGCGGATCGTCCGACAAGCTGACGTAGGGAAACCCGAGCTGATAGGCGAGCGCTTTGGTGACCTGCTTTTCCGTCGCGAACTTGAGACGGACGACTACCGCGCCGACACGCTCACCGGTCCGCTCGTGCTCGGCGAGAGCGACCTGCAGATCCTGTTCGGTAATGAGGCCGGACTGAATGAGGCATTCGCCGATCTTCTTGCGCACGCAGTCGAACTCTTCCTCTCTCTATGAACGACGCCTTCACGACTTCATGCCCGAACGCACGCGAACTTTCACCGTGCGGCCGGATGGTTCGCGCAACACGATCGCGTCACGCTCGATGCCGACCACGACGCGCGATCCAATCGCGTCGCCTACCGCGACAACCCCTCCGTCGACGAGCGCAAGGCGACGGTCCTGATCGATGAGGACCGTGTCGATTCGCGGCAACGGTTCCCTGAGTGGCGGCGGTGGCGGCTGTTGCGCGGGCGGTGCGATGCCTGTTGGCTTATCGGTCGGTGAACTTTCCGACTGTTGAGAAGGCGCGTCAGGCGGACTGGACTCCGGAGTCGTTGCACGGTTTGGCTCACGCCTGCCCTGCGTGGCAATCGGCTGTGGCGTCGAGTCGCGAACCGTCCCGGGCGAAGCCGGCGATCTGTCTGCCCGGTTGCTGAAGTACAGGTAGGGACCAACCAGCAGAAGCAGGGCGATGACTGCGACGGACGCGGCACGCACCGACACGAGCGATGGCAGCAGTGATTCCTCGGTGGACGCGATCGCGGCCGCGGTAGTCAGCCTAAGTGCCGGCGCGGTTTCTGCGGGTGCATCGTCAGTGAGCGCGCCCGTGAAGCGAAGTCCATCCGTCGAATCCAGCGTCTCGACTTCGAGATCCAATTCCTCGATGAGCGGCATCGTGAGGGACCGCAAATCGGGAAGATCTCCGCAGGTGACGATCAACCCGACGGAGAGGCCGTGCTCCGCTCGGACGACTTCCACGCCGTGCGTGATCTCCGGCGCGAGATGCGCAACGAGCGAGTAGCGCTGCAGCGCCTGCGCTCGGCCGGCTTTCAGGCCATCCCGGTACGTCCAGGGAAAGCTGCGTGAGAAGAGCAGATCTCGACCGCGGACTATCGCGATGGAGGCGCCGCATTTGTTGAGAACAAGCCAGACGACCGGCGTATCGACCGTGCGCCCGCGGATGATCGCGAGGCGCAGCAGCGCCTCGGGAGGCGTCAGTACCGAGTCAACCTGGAACCCTGCGGCCTCGATGGAATTGAGGACGTCTGGTCTCGGAGGATGACGAGGGCTATCACTGGAGTCTGACCCCACGTTTCCGGGGTCTGCCCCCCTGGTACGGCCGTCGTCGAACTCCCAGGCAACGACAACCGCACGTTTTGGAAGCCGGGATTCCTGCCGTATTACTCGAAGCGATTGGACGATGCCCTCGGCTCGAGTCGGCCAATACGGCCCCTCCAGGCTTCGGAAGGCGAAGATCTCCGCGTCGCCTCCGCCGAGAGGACGGATTCCCGCAAGGAGACACGAGTCTGAACAAACTTCGATGCCCGTGGCGCTCGCCATGGTTTTCTGCCGACTGTTTCGGCCCCGAACATTACTCCTTTTCCTCGTACTCTGTCTTCAACCTGGCAACAACCGCCGGATCCGCGAGCGTCGTCGTGTCTCCCAGCGCCTTTCCTTCGGCGATGTCCCGCAACAGGCGGCGCATGATCTTGCCCGACCGCGTCTTGGGCAAATCCGCGGCAAAGAGAATCTGATCCGGTTTCGCAATCGCTCCGATCTTGTGGACCACGTGTTCCTTCAATTGATCCGCGAGTTCCGGGCTGGCTTTGACCCCTTCTTTCACCGTGACGAACGCCGCGACTGCCTGCCCCTTGATTTCGTGTGGCTTGCCCACGACTGCCGCTTCGGCGACCTGTGGGTGATCGACCAGCGCGCTCTCGACTTCCATTGTGCCGAGCCGGTGTCCCGCCACGTTCAACACATCGTCCACGCGGCCGAGAAGCCAGTAGAAGCCGTCATCGTCAAGTCGTGCGCCGTCGCCGGTGAAGTAGGTGCCGTCGGACCATCGGCTCCAATACTGCTGGACGAACCGGTCCGGATCACCGTAGATGCCCCGCAACATGGCCGGCCACGGTGTGGTGAGGGTCAGAAGACCGCCGCCTTTCTCGACCCGCCGCCCTTGCCCGTCGCGGATTTCGGCAGTCACGCCAGGGAATGGCAATGTCGCTGAGCCTGGTTTGGTGCTGGTCATACCCGGCAGCGGCGTGATCATGATCATGCCGGTTTCCGTTTGCCACCAGGTGTCGACAACCGGGCAACGGTCACGCCCGATCGTCTTGTGATACCAGATCCACGCTTCCGGGTTGATTGGCTCACCGACGGAACCGAGGACCCTCAGCGTGGAGAGATCGCGACGATCGGGCCACTCGGTGCCCCAGCGCATGAAGGCGCGAATGGCGGTGGGCGCCGTGTAGAAGATCGTGACGCCGTAGCGCTCGATGATTTCCCAGAAGCGATCCTTCTGCGGCCAGTCGGGCGCGCCTTCGTACATGACGGCGGTTGCGCCGTTGGCCAGCGGACCGTAGACCACATAGCTGTGCCCGGTGACCCAGCCGATGTCGGCGGTGCACCAGTACACGTCGTCTTCCTTGAGATCGAAGACCCATTTCGTCGTCGCGTAGGTGCCGACGAGATAGCCACCGGTCGTGTGCACAATGCCTTTCGGCTTTCCGGTTGTGCCCGATGTGTAGAGGATGTAGAGCATGTCCTCTGCATCCATCGCTTCTGGCTCGCACGCGATTGGCGCCTTCTGCATCAGGTCGTGGTACCACTGATCGCGCCCCTGCGTCATCGAGGTTGTATCCTCACCGCCACGCAGACGCCGCACGACGACAACGTTCTTGATTGAGGGCGTCTCGAGGAGCGCCTCGTCGGCGGTCCGCTTCAACGGAACGATGTTGCCGCGGCGGTAGCCACCGTCAGCGGTGATGAGCGCAACGCATTGCGAATCGTTGATGCGATCGCGAAGCGACTCCGCGCTGAAGCCGCCAAACACGACGCTGTGAATGGCGCCGATTCGCGCACACGCGAGCATCGCGATTGCGAGTTCCGGCACCAGCGGGAGGTACAACGCGACACGATCGCCTCGCTTGACCCCCAGCGATTTGAGGACGTTCGCGAACTGGCTCACCTGTCGATACAGGTCCCAGTAGGTCAGCGTGCGCCGATCGCCAGGTTCCCCTTCCCAGATGATGGCCGCCTTGTTTCGACGCGCCGTCCGGACGTGCCGATCGAGGCAGTTCGCGCTCGCATTGATCTTTCCACCGTCGAACCAGCGGGCATTGGGCGCCTTCCACTGGAGCACGGTGTCCCACGGGCGGATCCATTCCAGCTCGCGCGCAAATTCCGACCAGAACGCCTCAGGGTCTCGGGCGGCCCGTTCGTACACGCCCGGATCGGAAATATTTGCGGACTTCTGAAGCGCGGCGGATGGTGGAAACCGGCGATCTTCCTGCAGCAGGTTGTCAATCTCGGACATGCTCATTCGGGCATTTTACTCAGAGCGGCTATCCGGGCGCGAACCGGGGCGGCGCGGCCCGCGTGGTCTGGCCCGGCGTGTTCGAGAAACAGCCGGTAGTGCTCGACGGCTCGCGCCGGCTCGTTGGTCTGATCGTAGAGCTGGGCCAGATTGTAATGCGCCGGGGCGTTTGCCGGCGCGCGGCTCAGGACATCGAGCAACGCTTCCTTGGCTGCCTCGAGACGACCCGAACTGCGCTGGGCGAGAGCGAGGTTGACGCGCGCATCCAGGTTGCCTGGCTCGAGCTTGAGAGCAGATTGAAACTCAGCGACCGCCTCGTCCGTGCGCCCGAGCATGAGCAGGGTAACGCCGTAGTTGTTGTGCGTGCCAGGATTTCGCGGCTCAATCGTGGCCGCGCGCTGAAGCTCGTGCACGGATTCCTGGAGCAAGCCTCTTTCCTGGTAAAGGAGTCCGAGATTGTTGTGGGCCTGTGCGTTCAGATCGTCCTTCTGGAGAAGGGCCCGGTAGCGTTGGAGCGCTTCATCGAAGTCACCGGCGCGCTGAGCCTGGATCGCGAGTTCGAGATCTCGGTCCGCCCTGAGACGTGACGTCTCTTCCGTCGGGCCTGAAGGCGGAGGTCGGTGCTCGTTGATCGCTGCCGGCGGCAGAGGCGCGTCTGGCAACGATCGACGCGGAACCGTTGCGGCAGACCCGTCCTTTTTCAACGAAGTCGACGGATTCGTCGGAGCAGATTCAGGCAGCGGGGCTTCGGCGGCAACCGGGCGTTGCGGGTTGAACCGTGGAAGCGCAGGAGCGGGCGCGCGTAACGCCGCGGCTGGCCCGGCGGGGTCGCCCATGTAGTTGTGCCAGCCAAGCCAGGCTGCGCCGGCCAGCGCGATCACGAGCACGAGGAGGACGAGGGACGGCGAATGCGTGGTTTGACGCTGGCCCGGCGAATAGCCAAGCGTCGCCAGCACCGCATCCCCCTGAGCAGTCCGGGTGGACGTCGAGCGTTCGGACGATCCTCGACTGCGGCGCAACGAATCGAAGAGCTGACTCACTGGGTCACGAGCTGGGCATCACCGTAGCCCGGAAGCTGGCGCACGCGCGACTGATCCTGCTTGGCCAGCTCGAGCGCGACGTACGGGCCGACAAACACCTGATGCCACGTCCCGCGAGTGCTGGAGCTGATGCGCGCGGTGCTCGTGCGATAACCAAGCTCACTGAGTTGACCGATCAGCACTGCCGCTTCTGGCTCGTACCGGAAAGATCCGACCAGAATGGAGTACGTCCGAGTCTGAGGGTCGCGCACGGGTTGCGTCACCTGACCCGCATCCGTTGTTTGCGAATCCACGGCCTTCAGCGTCGCCGGACCGCCGGTGCCTTTCATGCCGGTAACCGTGGAGGGTGTCACCTCCGGCACCACAGTTTGCGTCTGCACGGCCGCATGCACGACCGGCTGGTTGGGTGTCGCCAGCGCCTGGACCGCGGTAACCGCGTACGAGATGGCTGCAAATAGCAGCGCCGCCGTCGCCGCTCCAGCGGCAAACGAGGTCGCATTGCGCCTCACCCAAGGAAGAGGCGACAGGCGCGGTGGAATCAAATCGAGGCCAGCCGCGGCGGAGGCGACGATTTCCGGAGTGATCCGTTTCGTCCGCGCCGAGTACCCTCCAAGCAGCGCGCGATCGCACAAGAGATTAATCAGCCGTGGAATCCCACCGCTGAACTTATGGACGACATCGAGCGCCTTCGAAGCAAAGCTGACAACTGCGCCGCCGCCGGCGATCGTGAGCCGGTGTCCGACGTAGGCGGCAGTCTCCTCGCGGGTCAAGGGTTTCAACTCATATCGAATCGAGACGCGCTGATCCAGCTGTCGGAGTTCGGGCGATCGCAACAGCTCCTTGAGATTGAGCTGGCCCACCAGCACGATCTGCAGCAGCTTCTCCCTGTGCGTTTCCAGATTGGAGAGGATGCGGATTTGCTCGAGCACTTGCCGCGGAAGGTTCTGCGCCTCGTCGATGATTAGCAACGCACCCGCGCCGAGTGGGAGCAGCGACAGCAAGAACTCGTTCAGCGTGTCGATCAGCTCCTGCTTGGTGACGCCGGCAAGCCGTCCGCGTTTCATTTCTTCACGCGACACCACGCCAAAGTCCTGGAGGATGAGCCGCAGCAGGTCTTCCTCGGACAGGAATGGATTCAGCACGAGCGCCGTGAAGGTCTTCCGATCCAGCTGTTCGAGGATCGCGCGGCAGAGCGTGGTCTTGCCCGTGCCGATGTCGCCGGTGATGACGACGAAGCCTTCGCGGCGTCGAATCGCATACTGGAGCAGATCGAAGGCGTTGGCGTGTGATTCGCTCTTGTAGAGGTATTTCGGGTCGGGAGTCAGGCTGAAAGGCTTGTCGCTGAATCCGTAGTAATCCTCGTGCATCGGGCTGTGCCTTTCTCTCGCGGACGAGTCAGTGCGGCGATCCGGCGGAGCGCACGATCGTCGGGGTCAGCAATATCACCAGTTCGGATCGAGTCCCCTGTACGACTGGATTGACGACCGTCGCCGAGGCGGCCGGGACGTTCCCGCGCTCGCTCAAAAAACCGGACAGCACCACCGTCTCACCATCCTGAACGCGCACGAGCGTGTCCGTCTCGCTGATGCTGACCACGTCGGACGTGGAGGCTCCCCTTCGCGTCGCGTAGGAGGGGGACACGTGCATTTGGACGATGCCGTCGGCGGAGATCTGCGCGACCATCGTCAGCGTCAGATCGGCGAGTGGCCCGTCGGGTGATCCATCGCGGCTGGCGACGGTGCTGCCGAACCGCATGATCGCCGGCTCGTTGTTCATCGCCATGACCTGCGGCGACGCCACCGTCGTCACCGCACCCTGTTCCGCGATGGCCGTCTTCAACGCGGCGATGTCGGTAGAAGCGACGCTCGCCGACGTTGTGCCCGTCGCAGGCCGCGGCCGGGTCGCGCTTCGGATCGCTGCCGCGCTCCAGTCGATCGAACGTGCCGCGCCGCCCGGAAACGTCACCTCGAACACCTGCGCATCGATCCTGACCTGACGGGTCGCGCGCAACTGGACGGCTTCGACGTACACGCCCACCTGGTCGAGTCGATCGGCGAAGTCCGTCACCTGAACGAGACCGGCGATGCGATCGACGTGCATCCGCCCCGAAGCGGAAAGCAGGGACTGCACGCCTTTCTCTAATTCATCGAAGAGATCGCTCGCGGCGGATGAGGAAAGGCTGACGCTGGATGAAGCGCCTCGAACCTCGCGTGACAGCGTTCGGCGCGTGTTCAGATAGTTCACGTTGAACAGTCGCGTCGAGGGTCGCCGCGGAAAGACGCGAATCAGCGTGCCCTGCACGTCGTAATCGAGCGCACGGGAGAAGAGCACGGCTTCGATCGCCTGCCGCATAGTGAGGTCCTTCAAGTCGCCGGTAAAGGTGGCGCCGTTCACCGCATCGCCGTCGACCAGGCTGAATGGGGTGCCATTCACCAGCAGCAGAAGAAGCGCTCCGAGCGGCATCGGGTGCGGCACGGTGAGTGAGATGCGCCGTCGCCCGTCGAGATTCGCCGCCGACTGACGATCATCGAGCGTGGTCGCCGGTAAGGGGGCCAGCCCATCGGTGTTCGACGCGCGGGACTGGGCGCTCGGAGGGTTCTGTGTCGAAGGACCCTGCAACCGTGTCACGAAGAGAACTGGAGCGCCCGTCCCCTCCGGGGTCTGCCCCCGGACGTCATGAGGGGTCAGCGCAAGCATCAGGGGGAGCAGCAGCCGCCAGTCCGAGCGCACTCCCATTCAGCAAAAGCCCTTGTTTTGCATCGACTTACGTAGCAATGGCGCAGAATCGCGCGCAATTGCACAGTTTTGCTGAAGGGAGTTTCGGTCGAGGAGGGTGAAACCTGTAGGAGCTGTCGGAGGAGACGGGCGCCTTTTCTTCGTGCGTCTTCGTTATCCTCGTTTCTTCGTTGTGAATCTTCCTCGTTGCCTCCGTCCTCTTCGTCCTACTCCGGAGGCAGGACGTCGACGGTGCCGACCGGTGGCGGTGGCGGCGGAACGTCCTTTTTGAAGACCGCGACGCCGAGGAGGCCACCGAGCATCCCGAACACCGCGCCGGCCACCAGGCTGACACACAGCTTGAAGAGGATCGCCAGCGCGTTCGTTCCGCCTCCGGCCCGCTCGAGCATGTCGCGCATCTCGGACGGGAAATCAGGACGGGACGCGAGGCGCTCGACCAAATCCCGCATGAACGGGCCCATCGCCGCCTCGATGGGAATCGAGAGGCCCACACCAATCACCCCGCCGATGACGCCCGCGAGGAGCCCGACGAGCGCCCCCTCCGCGGACGTGATCGCGAATGGCGAGTTCTGTTGACGGAGATAGACCGCGAGCATCCCGCCCGCGACGACCCAGAGGCAGCAGCAGCAGTTGCCGGCACTGACGAACGGCAACGCGGACAATACGCCGATCAGAAGTCCGCCGTACAGCGCCGGCTGCAGTCTGCCTGAATCCATCAGTCGTAGTACTCCCGCCCGAGGTGAGTGATGAGATCCTCGCCGCGCAGAAATCGCAGCGTGTTCTTCAACTTCATCATCTGGATGAACAAGTCATGCTCGGGATACAGCCCGGCCGCATGCATCGGGCTCTTGAAGTAGAACGACAGCCATTCCTGGATGCCTTCCATCCCCGCGCGCTTCGCCAGATCCAGGAACAGCGCCACGTCGAGCACGATCGGCGCCGCCAGGATGCTGTCGCGACACAGGAAATTCACTTTCAGCTGCATCTTGTAATTCAGCCAGCCGAAAATGTCGATGTTGTCCCAGCCTTCCTTGTTGTCCCCCCGCGGCGGATAGTAATTGATGCGGACCACGTGGCAAAGATCTTTGTAGAGTTCGGGATAAAGATTTGGCTGGAGGATGTAGTCGAGCACCGACTTCTTGCTCTCCTCTTTCGTCTTGAACGACTCCGGATCGTCGAGCACTTCGCCGTCGCGGTTGCCGAGGATGTTCGTGGAGTACCAGCCCTCAACCCCGAGCAGCCGCGCCTTCAGTCCGGGCGCAATGATCGTCTTGATCAGCGTCTGGCCGGTCTTGAGATCTTTTCCGGCCAGCGGAGAGCCGGTCGAATCGGCAAGCTCGATCAGCGCGGGAATATCGGCGCTGAGATTCGGCGCCGCGTTCGCGTACGGAATGCCTTCCTTGATCGCCGCATACGCGTAGACCATGCTCGACGGAATGGTGTCGTCGTTGGCTTCGAGCGCCTGTTCGAACGCCGCGACCGTTGCATGTGCCGGCGATTCGGTCATGAAGACCTCGGTGCTGCCGCACCAGATCATCACCAGCCGGTCGCAGCGATTCTCTTCCTTGAAGCGTCGCATGTCCTCGCGCACCTGATCCGCGAGATCCTGCTTGTTCTTTCCCTTCTTGACGTTCGGGCCGTCCAGACGCTTCACGTAGCGGCGATCGAATACCGCCGGCATCGGCTTGATGGCCTCGAGTTCGGGACGAATCGTGTTGAGCAAACTCTCCTCGATGACGCCCGCGGTCTTGGCCGCCTCGTAGGAGTTGTCTTCAAAGATGTCCCAGCCGCCGAAGACGATGTCGCCGAGCGACGCAAGCGGAACGAAATCCTTGATGAGCGGCGAACGGCCTTCTGTCCGTTTGCCAAGACGCACGGTCCCCATCTGCGTCAGCGATCCCGTCGGCGGCGCAAGCCCGCGCCGCACGGCGAGCACGCCGGCGATAGTGGTCGTACTGACGGCACCCATGCCCACGAGGAGGATGCCAAGCTTCCCTGTCGCTGAGTCAATCTTTGGCGGATTTTTCACAACCGAAAACTATATCATCGAGAACTTCAGATGCCCTGGTGGTTGCTGCGGAAACAGACCGGTGAATGGCAAGCTCCGCTGGCCGTGTCGATGGCCGGCATCAAGCTCGGTGATCGTCTTCTCGTGATTGGATGCACCGATCCGAAGTTGATCGCCCAGCTGGGCGGAAAGACAGGACTGACGGGACGCGCGGTTGCCGTAGACGCGCAGGAGACGGCAACCACGGCCGCGGCCGACACTGCCACTCGCGAAGGCGTCTTGCTCGAAACATTCACCGCTCAATGGAACGCGCTGCCTCTGGACAGCGACAGCTTCGACGTGGTGATCGTCCGCGACGTGCTGCCGCATCTCGAAGGCGCGAAGCGCGCCTGGTGCCTCGCCGAAGCGCTCCGCGTCCTGCGACCAGGTGGACGCTGTCTCGTCATCGATGGGACTGCGAAAAAAGGCATCCTTCGCGTCGGCCGGAGCGACGTCGTCGCCGCCGACTACGTCACCGCCGGCGGGCCGGCGGGAATCCTGACGGCACAAGGTTTCAAAGCGGCACGCGTGCTTGCCGAACGCGACGGTCTCGTGTTTGCCGAAGCCGTGAAGCCCGCGTGACTCTCCGCCTTCGCGCTGCGCTACGGCGGGACAGCCTTCGTCGTGAAACCGGCGCGCAAGGCTGGCGACTGGGAACTGGCGACTGGCGACTCAGCGCGCGCACGTCAAATGCCGTCCGCCATCGATCGACACCGTCTCTCCCGTAATCCACGCCGCGTTTGGCGACGCGAGGAAGAAGATCAGGTCGGCGATCTCGTGCGGTTCGCCTGGGCGTCCAATCGGATGCGTCGCTCTCGAGTGTTCGAGGAATGCCGTGTAGTTCTCTTCGTTCATGCCGCCGCGCCGGTGCAGATTTGAGATGACCACACCGGGATTGACCGCGTTCACGCGCACGCCCTTGGCGGCAAGCTCCAGCGCCGCGCATCGCGTCAGCTGGTCGATCGCCGACTTGCTCACGCAATAAGCCAGGACGCCCGGGAAAGATCGCAGTCCGGTCACGCTCGACACGTTGACCACCGATCCCTTGGACTGAATCAGCGCCGGGACCGCGGCGCGCATCAGACGAAATGGCGCGCGCGAGTTGATGTCCATCATCGTGTCCCACTGCTCATCGGTGGTCGTCTCGATGGTGCCGGAGCCGATAATCCCGGCGGCGTTGACGAGCGTCGTCAGGCCGCCAAACCGTTCCAGGGCGGTTTGGACAATCGCTCTTGCCGCCGGCTCCCCGGTGACGTCTGCAACCAGCGTCTCGCCTCGCCCACCCTCTTTGGCGACGGCGGCAGCCACCTCATCCAGAGCTGCGGCATCCCGGCCTACCGCCAGGACCGACGCGCCCGCGCGCCCGAACCGCAATGCGGTCGCCCGCCCAATCCCGCTCGACGCCCCCGTCACGATGACCTGCTGACCTGTTGGCATCCGAGGGTTTTAGCACAGTTACCAGTTGCCAGTTCCAGTCTGCAGTTTTAACTTCTGACTTTTAACTTTTAACTTTTGCCTTTTACGACCTGTCCTTTTTCCCTGGTGCCTTGTCACTTGTAGGGCACAGCCCGGCGGCAGGCTGCGCAACAGATCGCGCCAATATTGGCCGAAAAACAGAAAGGGGCGCGGCGCCGTCGGTCAACCGGCTCGGCAAGGGTTTTGCCCCTACCCCGCGAACACGACCCATGTCCTCCGTATCCGTCAGAGTGCCGGACGTTTTCAACCCTCGAGAAATCGCGGATGCGGCCGGTGTACGCGCGGCCGTCGTCCGCGCAATGATTGCGGAGGGGAGGGTCCGGACGGTGGACGGCAGGTTCGTGGCGGCGGCGGACGCCGTCCGAACGGTGCGAATTCTTCGGGGGATGGCCGTCCCCAACGCGGAACGCCCGATTTTCAGTCACGCCTCATCCGCAAAGCGTTCGCCGGGCAGAGCGTTCGCCGCGTCAGGAGCGGCTCACGCTGGCGCGCTTGCCCTGTTCCTGTTGTTGACGATGGGGGTGACTGCACCATCGGTGATTACGTCTACTCCGATGCGACTCGTGTTTTTGGCGACCCCTGGGCCGGGTGGCGGCGGTGGAGGCGGCGGACTGAAGCAACCAGCGCCTCCGCCAAAAGCGCAGGTCAAGGGCGCGTCGCTCGAACGAAGTCCGGTCCCCAAGCCAAGACCGGTCACGACCCGGCCTCCGGAGCCGAAACCGAAGCCGACGCCTCCGCCGCCGGCTCCAGAGCCAGTCGCCAAACCAGTTGAACCGCCGCCGCCGGAGCCGCCCAAGCCCCTGCCGCAGGTTGTGGCGCCAGTCGCGCAGACGGCACCCGATCCGGTGGACAAGGCGGGGGTTCTGGCCGATGCGAAGGACTCGGACAGCCATGGAGCCGGAACCGGGAACGGAGCCGGCACAGGTCAGGGGACAGGCATCGGTGAGGGGACCGGTTCCGGAATCGGTCCAGGCAGCGGCGGTGGCACAGGCGGCGGCCCGTACCGTCCAGGAGCCGGGATCACGCCACCGGCCATCATCCGGGAGGTGCGGCCCGACTATACGGAAGAGGCGCGCCGTCGCGGGCTATCGGGCGACGTCGAACTCGAAATCGTCGTCCGCGCCGACGGGTCCGTTGGCAACGTGCGGCTCCTGCGTGGCCTCGGCGCCGGGCTCGATCAGCGGGCAATTGACGCGGTAAAACAATGGCGCTTTTCGCCGGCGAGACGTTTCGGCACACCAGTGGACGTCATGGTGGAAGTCGCGGTTGAATTCAAATTGAGATAGGAGCCAGTTCCCAGTTTCCAGTTGCCAGTTCCCAGTAGGCAAGAAACAGTTCTGGAAACTGGCGACTGGGAACTGGAAACTGGTAACTGGGAACTGGCAACTGACATGAACACCATTCTCATCGCCGTAACCGTGGTCGCGCTGGCGATGGCAGCGACGATGGCTGTCATCGTCATCGCGGTACTCCGACAGGAGCGGGCTCGTTCCGAGGCGAGGGTCGCGGCGTTGAGCGCGATGGCCGCCGAGGTGGCCGACGAGCCGCGGCCGCTTTCGCACGAGGAACCGCTGCGTCAGGAAATCATTCGGCCGGAGCCGGCGCGCAGAGAAATCGTCGCGGCCCCGGCGGTCACCGACCCGGTTCCCGTTCATCGCTTCTCCGAACAACCGCTCGAGGACGATGGGGTCGATGATTTTGAAATTCGTCCGGGCGTGACCGCCGTTTCGAACCTGTTCTCGGAGCCCGAGCGCACGTCGCCGTGGGGACCGCGATTCGTGGTGATTGGCTGCCTGGCGGCGATCGTTCTCGCGATTGGGCTGGCGCTGGGCCTCACCAGGTCGCATTCGTCACCGGCCGCCGCCGGAACGTCGACGTCCGCGCCGGCAACGGCCCGCAATGTGTCCCCCCTGGAGTTGTTATCCTTGCGGTACGCTCAGGAGTCTGATCGCCTGGTGATTACGGGCCTCGTCCAGAATCCGCGCGGAGCAACGCCCGTCTCGCATGTCGTGGCCACCGCATTCGTGTTCGGACCGGATGGCTCATTCCTCTCGAGCGGTCGCGCCCCTCTGGATTTCGTCACGTTGACGCCAGGTGAGGAGTCACCCTTCGTCGTCAACGTTCCGGTCACCGGCCAGGTGACGCGCTATCGCATTGGATTTAGGACCGAGGACGGGCGCGTGCTGCCGCACGTGGACAAACGCGCACCCGATTCGCTCGCACAGAAGTAGGGTACCCCTCATGGCCCGCAGCAAATCTCTCGCGCTCGCAATGGTCGCCATCGTGGTCATCTGCGCGCGTCCGTCCGCGCGGCAGAGCACCGGCAATCAGCAGCAGCCCAAACAGCAGCAGCCACAACAGCAGCAGCAACAGCCGCAGCAGCCATCGCAGGGCCAGCAGTCGGGATCCGGCGAGCAGGCGTTCCGGTTTCGCACCGGCGTCGAGCTGATCAACGTGACGGCGACTGTCACGGACGCGAACGGCCGCTTCGTGTCAGGGCTAGAGAAGGACGACTTCCGCGTCTACCAGGACAACGAGCTGCAGACGGTGACGCACTTCAGCAACGAACGCGTGCCGGTCAGCCTCGGCATCCTGCTCGACACGAGCGGCAGCATGGCCGGCGAGAAGATGGTCGCGGCGAGAGAAGCCCTGAACAGCTTCCTCGACCTCCTCAGCGATCCGGAAGACGAGGTGTTCCTCTACCGGTTCAGCAACTATCCGGAACTGATCGAAGGCTGGACTCGCGACAAACATCGGGTGAGCAGCGAGCTCGGGCGCATACAAGTACACGGAGGCACGGCACTCTACGATGCCGTTGCTGAAGCGATCCCGCTCGCGCAGGCCGGGCACAACCGCAAAAAGGCGCTCGTGATCATCTCCGACGGCAATGACACTGGCAGCCACACCGATATCAACTCGCTGAAGCGCATGATTCGAGAGACGGAGGTGCTGATCTACGCCGTCGGCATCGACACGCAGACCGAATGGGGATTCAACCCGACACGGTTCAGCAGCCGCCTACAGCGTGGCCGACCGAGATTCCCGGTGCCGTTTCCGTTTCCAATGCCGGGTGGACGCAATCCACCGCCGGGAAATCCGCCAACGTTCCCAGGCCCTCCGACGCGAGGGAATCGCGGGATGGACGACCGGGTGAACGTCAATGCGTTGCGTGAGATCACCGACGACAGCGGGGGGCGCACCGAGATCGTGCGCAGCACGCGCGACCTGAATCCGGCGACGACCGGCATCGCCGACGAGCTGAGCCGGCAGTACTATCTTGGCTATCCCGCAAGCGGCACGAAGGACGGAAAGTGGCACGCGATCCGCGTCGATATGCGCAATAACGGCTATCACGTACGCGCGCGTCGCGGATTTATCGCAACGCCCTAAGAATGCTGAGTGCTGAGTCACTCCGCCGAATTCAGCGTTCAGCACTCAGCATTCAGCATTTCCGTGTCCCTCCGCTAGAATTCCATTGTGCATCTTTATGGGGCCGCGGTCGGCCTGAGCGTGTTGGGGAGCTTCGGCGGGCTGCTCGCGGCATCCGTTTTCCTCCTGCTGGGTGATTCCGTTCGCATCAAGGTCGTGCCGTGGGCGATCAGCTACGCTGTCGGCACGCTCCTGGGCGTCGCGCTGCTCGCGCTGTTGCCTCAGGCGCTCGACCGACTGCCTCCCGCAAGAGCACTCGGCACGTTGCTCGTCGGCGTGCTCGCTTTTTTCCTGCTGGAGAAGCTCGTCATCTGGCGACACTGCCACGACGCACAGGAATGCGAAGTGCACACCAGCAGCGCAGCGTCCCTCGTGATCGTTGGTGACGCGTTTCACACGTTCGTCGACGGCGCGGTCATCGCCGCCGCCGTCATCACGTCGATTCCGCTCGGCATCACCACGGCGCTTGCGGTTGCGACGCACGAGATCCCGCAGGAAGTCGGCGATGTCGCGATCCTCCTGCGTGCCGGTTTTTCGCGCGGGCGGGCGTTTCTGCTGAACCTGCTCTCGGGTATCGGTGGCGTTCTCGGCGCCATCGGCATGCTGATGGCGTCAAAGTCGCTCCCCGATCTGCTTCCCTACGTGCTGGCCTTCGCTGCCGGCAATTTTCTCTACGTGGCGATGTCCGATCTCATACCGGATCTTCACCGCGGCGGCCTCGAAGGAGGACCGTTCAGACAGCTGCTCCTCATCGGTGCGGGAATACTCACTATCGTGGCGTTATAGGGGGTCCTTTGCGTAACGGGATCCGGAATCCGGGATCCCGGCAGCGACAGTCCCCGAGTCAGGACAGCCGATCAACAAAGCCAGCCAAAACACGCGGGATCTCTGGAGATTTTGCGCGATCTGCGTGGCATTCCCTTTGCCTTTTCCTTGAGTGCCATGAAACACCGACGTGCCTGCGGGGATCGCACGGCAACCGTGCCGTCCGGAGGTTAGGGGACATGAAAGTCAGAAGTTTAACTGCCGCCATCGTCGCGCTGGTTCTGATGCTGGCCGGCAGTGGGTTCGCTCAGGATCGACGTGACGTTCGACTGGTGGACGATATCGGGCACTCGATCACCGGCTACGTCCGACTCACGATTTTTGATGACATCAACGCCACCGTGGAGAACGGGATGGTCGTGCTCACAGGCAAGGTCACCATGCCGTACAAGAAAGATGATCTCGAGAAACGAATCGCGAAGATAGATGGCGTCCGCAGCGTGCGCAACGATATCGGCGTGCTGCCGGTTTCACAATTCGACGACGAGCTTCGATACAGGGTCTCGCGTGCAATTTACGGCAACCCGACCTTCTGGAATTACGCAGCGATGGCCAACCCGCCGATTCACATCATCGTCGAAGGCGGCCACGTGACGCTCGCCGGCGTCGTCAACAGCAACGTCGAACGGGTGCTCGCGCGATCGCTCGCAACCGGCCTTGGTGAACTGTCAGTCACCAACGCGCTGAAGACGGATGCGGAGATCAGGAGCGAATAACGTGTCACGCGGGCGGCCCGCAAGGGCCGCCTCGCGCATCCCCTCCCGCACATCAAATCACGCCTACTTATTGTGGAGATTCGGACGAATCGACACACGAATCCGTTCCGTTTGCTGATCGACGAAGACGACCGTCTCTGTCTCAGGTGATGGTGGTTCTCCAGGTCGAACACTGGCCTTGAAGATGTACGTCACGCCGCTCAGAAGTCGGAGTTGAAAGAAGCCGCTGGTGTCTGTCCTGGTGGAACGTAAGCTCATTTGTGGATGGTCGACCGTCGAGGCCATGACGAAGACGTTTCCCACGCCGCGATCGTCGGCAGAGACAACGACTCCGGAGACAGTGGTCTCGATCAGCGGCTTCACGACAATGGTGAAACCTGTCTTGAACTCACCGTCGCCAATCTCGATAACACTCGCATCCTGGCGACCGGGTCCCCGAAAGAACGTCGTGGCGAAGGGAGATTCCGGGCGGGGGCCGAAGCGCCCGTTCGCAGCGATGATGTAACGACCCGGAAGAATGGCGTCAACTGCGAATCGGCCCCTCTCATCGGTAGAAGCAGAGGGCGCTATGGTGTAGTCCAGCCGATAGTCTAACTGCTTGTCCGAAGGTAGATCAGCAGGAATCACGTCAACGGACACGCGCGGAACGGGAGTGTCGTCCTCTTGTACGACGTGTCCCTCGATTCGACCATTCGCAATCAGCGAGAAGTAGATGGTCGCACAACCTCGCGCTGGCACCAGCCGCTGCATCGGCGAACCAAACACGCGGACGGCCTCGGGCACGACCGGCTTTATCGTGTACTCGTCTGCCGGAACCCGCACGTCGACCTTTCCTTCTTCGTCCGTCGTAGCCGTCAAGGAATTGGACTTACCGGTGAGGGCGATCGTCACGCCCGGCGCAGGGACGCGACTGGCCTTGGTCGTATCGAACGGATCGATTACCGTTCTCTCGATCTTGCCGTAGACACGTCCGAGAGGGTTCGCGGTGGCAAGACCGCCGATGTAGGCAAGATCGGCGGCCGCTTCTTCCAGCGGTTTCGTGCCGGCGCATCTCGAGGTCGTCCATCGTCCTTCCGGTGTCCGGCGAGCGTAAATCAGATACTGCCGGCCGACCTCGAAGCCATAGTCGCAGTCTGAGCCAGTTGACACTCCACCACCTGCTGATATCGCAGCGTTTAACTCCTCTGGAGTCGGTCGGTATCCCGGAACGAGAGTGACAGAAGGACCAACGGTTCCGCGAAGCATCTGGGTGACCGCAACGTTGTGCACGGGCCACGTCACCGGCCCGGCAAGGGGTTCGAAGATCTGATTCACAATCGCGCCGACAAAGACGGCGTCCGCCCGCCAGGTGGCCGCGCACGCCGGGTTCGCGTCGCACACACAGGCCTCGGCGACACCGATGCTCATAGGAGCAATCAGCAAGGCGGCGACTGCAATGGGTGCGATCTGCACAACAGTCCCGTGTCAGTGTTTCCCAATCCAGGCAGCGATATCGTCCAGAACAAAGTCGGCGACGTGCCCGGGACGTTCGTACTCTGCAGGCGTTGCCTTGCCTTCGCCGGCCATAAAGAGGTGATTCAAGGTTGGGTAGCTCTTGATCGTCACGTCCGTGCGGCTGCCCAACGCATCGCGCCACCCTTGAAGATCCGCCATGGTGACCTGGTAGTCACGCTCTCCTTGAAGAATCAGCATCGGCATCTTGAGCTTTGCCGCGACTTCCGCGGGCTTGTACCCTTCGAGATCCTTCCAGTACGATTCGGGCGCGCTCTTCATCAACATTTGAAGACTGTCGTCCGGGTTCATACCACCCGGCGGCGAGAGTGACGCAATATAGGTCAGCTGCTCGCGCATGACGTCGACAAGAGGGCGAGTCGTACCCGCAAGGATGATGAGACCCGCCAACGACGGATCCTCGGCGCCGATCCTCGGCGCGAGCATGCCGCCGAGGCTGTGGCCGAGTACGAAGACACGCTTCGGATCGATCTCCGATCGGGACCGGAGCAGCTTCACCGCCAGAAGCGCATCGTCAATCGTTTCCTCTCGGACCGTCAGGTTCTTGTTGCCCGCCATCTTGGGTCCGTGCACGCGCGAACGCTTGTCGTAGCGCAACACCGCGATGCCGCGGTCCGCCAGCCCCCATGCAATGTCGCGAAGCGCCTTGTTCGGGCCAATCGTCGTGTCGCGATCCTGCGGTCCGGAGCCATGAACCAGGACGACGGCGCCGGTGACTTTGCCGGTTGGAATGGACAATGTACCGGGCAGCGCCCATTCACCCTCCCCGACAGTCACCGGCTCCTCTTTGAAGCGGCTCGAACTCGGAGGCGGAGACGGCGGCTCTGCCGGTGGCTGCCGGGGCGCGAAGCGCAGCCCGGCAATCTTCTGTTCCGCGTCGAACGCGACGAAGATGTCGATGGCCGCTTTTTCAAACTGAGAACCAAGGACGACCGCGGTGATGTTCGGCGCGGGCGTCGTGACACGTTGATCGAGGAACGCCGTGAATCCGCCAACCTGCTGGGTGAAGGTCGACCACACCTGGCGAAGTTGCACGGCCGACATTGCCGCGGCAACCTGTGCATTGAACTGCTTTGCCACCTCATCGAACTTCTCTTCTTTGAGAAGCTGCACGATCTGCCTGGCGTGACCGACCGCCGGGCTTTCCGGCACCTGGCCGGCGAGATGCCCGCCGCCAACGACCAGGGCGGAGACCAATACGGCCTTCCAAATCGATCGTCTGTGATTCATTGCGCGCTCCAGAGAAAACGAAGCAGATTCACAACCCCGAGACAACGAAGAAGATTCACAACGAAGAAACGAAGATAACGGAGACGAACGAAGAAGAATCCTCTTTTTCTAAAGAAAACTATCTTCTCCGTTCGTCTTCGTTTACTTCGTTCCTTCGTTGTGAACTCCGCTATCTCCGCGATCTTCGCAACCTCCCGCCACATAAATTTCACGGCGAAATCTTTCGCATTTCAACCTTCTTCTGCCGCTCGGATCTAAGATTACGGACCGGCCTTCGATACTTAGTCATGACGCAAAGGCTCCTCGTCGTCGCGCTCGCGCCGCTGCTTGCCGCCTCGCTGATGGCCCAGCAGTCGCCGGGACCGCAGCAGAATCCCCAACCGCAAGGCCAGACGCAGGGGCGCGGCCAGGGCCGCGGCCCAGGTGCGTCGGGCGCGGGAGGGCGCCGCGGCGCTCCCCCGCCGCGCGACGCCGCACCGGCAGGCACCGCGGCGGTCACGGGACGAGTCGTCGCCGCGGATACGGGGCGGGCGTTGCGCCGTGCACGCGTGATGGTCGGCGGAGCCGGCAACCGTCCGCACGCCGCGAGCACGGACGAGCAGGGGCGCTATCGAATCACCGGGCTTGCGGCGGGAACGTACACCATCACCGCCGCGAAATCCGGTTACGTCGACGGCGCGTTCGGCCAGCGTCGCACGTCGGGCAGCGGCACGCCGGTCGATCTCACCGAGGGACAACAAGCCGCTAACATGGACATCAAGCTCTTGCGAGGCGGCGTCGTGACCGGCCACGTGCTGGACGAAGAGGGCGAGCCGCTCGCCCGTGCGATGGTAACCGTGCTGCGACAGCAATATGTGCGAGGGCAGAAGCAATTGTCACCCGCGGGGACCGATCAGTCGGACGACCGCGGTCAGTACCGCGTGTTCGGGCTTCCCCCCGGCGATTATTTTGTCAGCGCGACTGCGGGCGGAATCGAGCAGGTCGTGCGTCAGGCGATCGGCGATTTCGGCGGGGCGCAACCGACAGAATCGAGCGGGTATGCGCCCACCTACTACGCCGGTGTGACGAGCGCCAGCGACGCGACCAGAGTGAAGCTTGCCGCCGCGCAGGAAGTGACCGGCGTCGATTTCCAGATTCAGATCGTGCCCTTCGCCGTAGTGAAGGGGGTCGTCGTCGGGGGCAACGCGACCGTCGTGCTCATCTCTGATGAAGGTGGTGCGTCCGGTGGCCTTGGCGCGCTGGCGGGTCGCGGCGGCCGTGGCGGGTTTGGTCCGATGCTCGGCGGCGGACTGCGCGCGGCCACGAGGTCCGACGGAACATTCTCCATCCCGAACGTCACGCCCGGAAAGTACACCATCATCGCCCGCGCCGACGGAGGTCCGAACGCGGCCCCGCGCACGGCAATGCAATCGCTGGCAGTCGCCGGGGATGAGGTGAACGTCGCCTTGAACCCGGTGCCCGGCGTGCAGCTTGGCGGAACAATCACCTTCGAAGCTGCCGGGAGTCCTCCCGCCGACGGATACGCAGGATTCCGAGTGACTCCCCTCCCACTGGGAGCGATCGCCGGCCTTCAGGGCGGACGCGGGGGACGGCCTGGAGACGTCAGCCAGAGTGGTCAGTTCACGATCAGCGACGTGATGCCGGGCCTCTACACCCTTCGTGGTACCGCACCGCGTGGATGGACGATGAAGGCTGTCTACGTCGATGGGCGCGAAGTCACGGATACGCCTCTCGAGGTGAAGTCCGAGAATGTCACGGGGCTGAACGTGATCTTCAGCGACAGGATCAGCAGCCTCGCCGGCAGCGTCCGCGACGCGCGTGGCGCTCCCATAAGCGACGTCACCGTCATTGCGTTCCCGGCAGACGACCGGCTGTGGTCTCCTCAGTCGCGCCAGATCGTGACCGCGCGAACCGATCGATCAGGCGCGTACAAGCTCTCCTCAATCCCGGCGGGCGACTATCTCGTGGTCGCCGTCGACGACGTGGAGCAGGGAGAATGGTTCGATCCGACCTTCCTCGAGCAGATTCGCAGTCACGCCTCGAAGGTCAGAGTCGATGAAGGACAACAGCAGACGCAGGATCTCAAGCCTCCGGTGATGTAGCCGCTTCCTTGGCGCCCTTCCTGGCCGTCATCCAGATGATGAAGCCCAGGACGGCCACCGCCGCCGCGAAGGCGCCGGCAAACAGCCACAGCGTCCGATAGAGAATCGACTGGCTGTCGAGCTCGACGCGGATATGGAGCGGCACGCCATCGAGGCGATCCGTCAGGTGCTGTTCCCACGCCAGGATGTTTCCGCGTTTCGTTTCCGTCGGCTGGTTGGTTGCGAGATCACGTGCGTTGTGCCAGAGAATCCGGCTCGGCAGGTGCAGCCTGAACGCGACGACTTCCGTTCCATCCCAGCCGACATTCTGGAGCGTTCCAGGTTTGAACGCGGACGCGCCGACCTTTTGCTCGAAGACGTGATGACCGTTTTCGATCGTCAGCGCATAGTGCGACCACGCGAACGGTCCGGCATCGCCAACCTTGCGAATGTCCGGCACCTGCATTCGAACCTGGACGAAACGACGTCCCGCGCGCCGCCACGGCGGACTGACGCGCGTCACTGCGGTGACTGGAGATTCGTAGGCGGCGCGGATCTTGTTCAAGTCGAGGCGCGCGGCGGGATTCAGATCGAGATCGATTCCCCGCAGCGCCACGAGCGCGGGCAGCGAGGCATTGACGACGAGCGTTGCGGATCCGTCGAGCGAGAGAAAGAGATCTTCTTCGTATTCGTACTGCCTTCCGAGTATCCCTCCCCTGCAGGCCGCGGTCCCGGCCAGGGCAATTCCGAGCACGGCCAGCGCGGCCGCGCGCACCCAAAGCGACATTCTTCGAATGATATACTGAATGTTCGCATCACCCCGACGCTGATCACAGTGCGCTCGTGCACCACGGCAGCGCGTTGTGCACGGCTCCCGACATGTTCCAGCGACTCTTTCTCATCGACGGTAGCTCGCAGATGTACCGCGCCTATCACGCGATGCGCGGCTCCGGACTCACGGGCCCCGGCGGACGATCCACACACGCGGTCTACATCTTCGTGACGATGCTTCGGAAGCTGATTCAGGATCACCAGCCGCAGTACATCGCCGCGTCGTTCGATCTCGCAGGCCCCACGTTTCGCTCGGAGATGGCGACCGACTACAAAGCCAATCGTTCGCCAATGCCGCCGGATCTCGCGGAACAGATTCCCTGGGTCCATGAAGCCTGCGAGGCCATGGGTGTTCCCATCCTCACGTATCAGCGGTTCGAAGCCGACGACGTGATCGGAACGCTCGCGTCGCGCGCCGTCGAGCAGGGCTTCGAGGTCGCGATTGTGACTGGCGACAAGGATTTCTTTCAGCTCGTTCATGACGGGATCAAGGTCTACAACCCGCGAGACGACGGCGCGTGGTTCGATGCGGCCGCGGTGAAGGAGAAGTTCGGCGTCGCCCCGGACCAGGTCGTCGACGTGCTCGCCCTGATGGGCGATTCCATCGACAACATCAAGGGCGTGCCGGGCATCGGAGAAAAAGGCGCTCGCGATCTGATCGCCGGTTATGGGTCGCTCGAAGCGCTGCTCTCGCACGCATCGGAGGTGTCGAACAAGCGTTACCGCGAGGGCCTGCTCGGCCACGCCGAGGATGCGCGGCAGAGTCGCGAACTGGCGCGGATCAGGACCGACGTGCCGGTCGAGTTCCAGGCGGAGTCGCTGCGCTATCGCGGCGTTTCACGCGAACGCTGCTTCGAACTGTTCACGCGGCTGGGGTTCCGCACGCTCGTCGTGGACTATGCGCCGGATGCGCAAACGGTGGGCAAGGACTACGCGATCGTCCGGACGCTCGAAGGCGTCCGTGAGCTCGCGACCGAGCTCCGGACTGCGAAGCGGTTCGGATTCCGCGTGCTTCCCGATCAGCCGTCCGCGATGCGAACCGGCATCGCCGGCCTGGCATTTTCGTTCGGCGCTCGGCAGGCCCGGTACGTGCCGCTGTCGCTGCGCTCGAACGACGGCGACCTCTTCGGATCGGCGCTGCCAACTGACAGCGCTCGAATCGAAGTGGCAGACGCGCTTGCCGCCTTGAAGGAACTCTTCGAAGACCCGGCCGTCGCCAAGGTCGGTCATGACTTGAAATTCGATGCGATCGTTCTCGAGCGCCACGGCGTCACCCTCGACGGGATCGAGACGGATACGATGCTGGCCAGCTACCTGCTCGATGCGACCCGTTCCTCGCATCTGCTCGAAGATCTGGCGCTGGAGCACAGTGGATACAAGGCGCTCAGGGAAGAAGATCTGTGTGGACGGGGCGCGAAGGCGATTCCGTTTGCCGAGATCCCGGCCGAAGACGCCCTGAACTATGCCGGTGAGCGGTCAGATCTCGCGCTTCAGCTGTCGGACACACTCCGCGGGCTGCTTCGGCGCGAGGAGCTGGAACACATCTATCTCGATCTGGAGTTGCCGCTCATTCCAGTGCTCGTCGCCATCGAGCGCGCGGGCGTCCGGGTGGATGGTCCGACGTTGTCGCAGCAATCGACGAGAGTCGAACGCGAGCTCGCGTCGAGAAGCACGAAGATCTTCGAGCTGGCCGGCGCCGAGTTCAACATCAATTCGCCCAAGCAACTCTCCGAGATCCTGTTCGACAAGCTGCAGCTTCCCGCGCTCAAGCGCAATGCGAAGACCAAGACCGCTTCAACCGCGGTCGAAGTGCTCGAGGAGCTGGCGCTCACGCACGATCTGCCGCGGCTGATTCTCGAATGGCGTGCGCTTCAGAAACTGAAGGGCACCTATATCGACACTCTGCCGCAGCTGGTCAATCCCGAAACCGGCCGTGTTCACACCTGCTTCAATCAGGCGGTCGCGGCGACGGGGCGTTTGAGCAGCAGTGATCCAAACCTGCAGAACATTCCAATCCGGACGGAGCTCGGACGCGAGATTCGACGCGCGTTCGTCGCCGAACCGGGCCACGTGCTCATCTCGGCGGACTATTCCCAGATCGAGCTTCGAGTGCTCGCCCATCTCTCGGGTGACGAAGCGCTGATCGATGCGTTCCAGAACGGCGAGGATATTCACGATCGGACCGCCTTGAAGGTGTTCGGCACCCAGAGCGGGCTCGGCGAGCATGAGCTCCGCCGCCGCGCGAAGATCATCAACTACGCGCTGCTCTATGGAAAGACGGCATTCACGCTCGCCAAGGACATCGGCGTGCCGCAGCAGGCGGCGCAGGAGTTCATCAACGCGTACTTTGCGGGATTCCCGTCAGTCCGGAAATTTATCGATGATCTGCTCGAGAACGCGCGCCGCACCGGGGTCGTGAAGACGATGTTCGGGCGGCGGAGGCTGGTGCCGGAGTTGACCAACCGGAACGGTCAGATTCGAGGCGCGGCGGAACGCGAGGCCGTCAACATGCCGATCCAGGGAACGGCCGCCGACATTCTGAAGCGCGCGATGATTGACGTGCACGCCGCGCTGCCGACGCTGACCGGCGGTCGCACCCGCATGATTCTGACCGTCCACGATGAGCTGCTGTTCGAAGCCCCGACAGAATCGGCGGACGAATCGGCCGAGGCTCTGCGGGACCTCATGCAGCGCGCCGTTCCGCTTCGCGTCCCGGTCGTCGTCGATGTCGGGATCGGGGAGAACTGGAAAGAAGCAAAGTCCTAGGTTCTGCAAGGTTCTACAGGGTTCTTCCGGGTTCTGCAGGGTTCGTTCTGGGTTCTGCGGGGTTCGTTCCGGGTTCAGAACCTTGTAGAACCTCGAACGAACCCAGCGGAACCCTGTAGAACCTTGCAGAACCCTGTAGAACCCAGGTTCTTAGCGTGTCCAGCCGGACTTGAAGGCTTCCCATTCGCCGACCATGCCGGCCAGCGCCTGGTTATGATCGCGCACGGACAGGCGAGCCGCGCGATCCGGAAGGATTCCCTCGCGCACGAGCCGATCGAGATCGGCACGGAGCGCGGCGCCACCGTCTCGAGCCAGCGTCGCGCGAACCCACGCGGCGGTCGCTTCGTCCAGGGCGCGTTCGGCATCTCCGGTGCCGCGCGCCGATGCCGCCAGCCAGTAACCGGCCGGCGTCGATCCGGCGTCTTTCGCGATCTCAGCAGTCATCCGTTCGGACACGCGACGATAGAGGTCGGCGCGCTCGCCCACCGGGCGCGTCTGCGCTTGACGATCCACCGCGCTCGCCCACCAGTCGAGCACGCGCTCGTGTGCGATCGGACCGAGCGCCTCGGAGTCGTCGAGCACTGATTCGAAAAACGCCGCCGCGGGCCCGAACCGATCCTCCAGATACAGGGCTTCCGCCAGGCCGATCGAGAGTTCGATACGCTCGCGCGTGTCAAGACGATGCGTGTCCACCGTGCGGAGCGTGGCAATCGCGCCGGACAGATCGGCGGCGGCCGGCGTGCGGCGATACCGTTCGAGCTGGATGCGGCCGAGCACGACATGCGCACCTTCGGCCATCGCAGGAGTCCGCGCGGCATCGCGCGCCGCCTGTTCAGCGGCATCGTACTGTCCCAGGTTATACAGTCGCCGCGCATCCGACAGCGCGTCTGCCGCGTGCAGCGGAGTCGCGGCAACGGCGAGGGCGAAGATCACAAAGCCGAGTTGACGCATCTCGGCATCGTAACACAGCCGAAAGAATCCTCTAACTGACTGATAAATAAAGTCCTTATTCGCTGCGCAGTCGCAGCTGATGCTATAATCGGCGCTGGATGGCGGAGCCCACCATAGTTCCCCGAGCGGACCATACAATCTCCCGCCGCGACGTCGATCCTGACGCGCTCAAAGTTCTTTACCGACTTCACGAGCATCACTACGTCGCGTACCTGGTTGGCGGCAGCGTTCGCGACCTGCTGCTCAATCGGCGGCCGAAGGATTTCGACATTGGCACTTCGGCGCATCCGCATCAGGTCAAGAAACTGTTCCGGAACTGCTGGATCATCGGCCGGCGCTTCCGGCTCGCGCATGTGAAGTTCGGGACAAAAACGATCGAAGTCGCCACCTTTCGGAGGCACGTGGAAGCATCTCCGGTGACGCCGGAAACCGAGGCCGCAGACGCGCCGCCGATCGTCGCGACCGCGGCGCACGAGCCGGGCGCGACGAAACGACGAGCCGACGATCACCTGATTCATCGCGATAACACGTACGGAACGCCCGAAGAGGATGCCTTCCGTCGCGACTTCACGGTCAACGCGCTCTTCTACGACATCGGCACCTTCTCGATCATCGATTACGTCGGCGGTCTCGACGATCTCGACGCACGAGTGATTCGTTGCATCGGCGATCCCGAGGTGCGTTTTCTCGAAGACCCCGTCCGTATGCTGCGCGCAGTCGTCCTGGGAGCGCGGCTGCAGTTTTCGATCGATGCGCCAGTCCTCGAAGCGATCGCGGCGCATCGCCACGAGATTGCCCGGAGCGCTCCGGCGCGACTCGTCGAGGAGTACTACAAGATTCTGAGGTCGGGTCACGCGCGAGAAGCGTTCAAGCAGCTGAGGGCAACGGGGCTGTTGAAGGCGATTACGCCGGAACTGGCTGGCGCGGCGGATTCGGTCTGGCACTCAATCGGCGCGCTCGATGCGTATCGTGCGGGGTTCGACGCCGCTCCGGACTCGCTGACCAACGCCATCCTCGCCGGCACGCTGCTGCATCCGCTGGGGCTGATCGCCCGGCGACGCTTCTCAGCCGATGCGCTCGAACGCCGAATTGAGTTGGGAATGCTGCCGATCGCGCGGAGGGATGTCGAACGCCTGCAGCAGATCCTCGCGCTGCAGCCGCGCCTGCTCGACACGCAGGCCCCGGCGCGCACCCAGCGTGCGCTGGTGCACCGGGCGGTGCTGCCCGAAGCGATCACCTGGCTCGAGATTCACGGCGATCGTCCCGATGCGGTCGCTCACTGGCGAGGCCTGCTGGCTGAGCCGCGTGAACATGCTCACGCCGATACCGGTGAAACCACCGGAACCGTCACGCCTTTCCCTCGTCCCCGTCGTCGACGACGGGGACGGAGACGCGGAAGAAATGCTGAAGTTTGAATGCTGAATGCTGAATGAAGGGCAAGGCCGAACGCAGCGCGCTCGGCCAATTCAGCATTCAGCACTCAGCATTTCATCGACCCGGATCCGCCACAAACCTGTATCCGACGCTGCGCACCGTCAGCAGGTGTCTGGGCCGTCCCGGCTCACGTTCGATGTGACGGCGCAGCCGCACGATGAAATTGTCGATCGCCCGCGTGTCGGTGTCCTCTCGAACCCCCCAGACATCCTCGAGCATCGCCTTCCGTGAAACGGCCCTTCCCTCGTGCGCGATCAAATAGCGCAGGAGATTGGCTTCCATCAGCGTCAGCGGCAGCGTTCGATCGCCGACGCGGAGTTCCAGCGAATCAAAGTCGATCGTCTTGCCGGCAAACGTGAACTGATCCTGCGCCCGTTTCAGCCACCCGGATCGACGGAGGAGGCCGTCAATCCGGGCGAGCAGGATCGCCAGCTCGGTCGGCTTCGGCAGATAGTCGTCGGCGCCGGCGGCAAATCCTTTCAGCACATCTTCCGGGCGGCCGCGTGCCGTCAGCATGAGCACAGGGATGAACTGTTTGTCCGCGCGCATCTCGGAGACGACGGCGAAGCCATCTTTGCCCGGCAGCATCACGTCGAGCACGACCAGATCAAATGCGCGCTGACCACTGCGGATGAGGTCCAGCGCCCCTTCGCCGGTGTCGACGACTTCCGCCGCGTATCCTTCGGCCTCCAGGTTGAACCTGAGCCCTTCAGCCAGGTGAAGCTCGTCTTCGACGATGAGCACGCGCTGCACGGTCAGACTCCGGGGGCTTTCGGGAGAAGAATGGTGAGCCGGCTGCCCTGACCAGCGCCGGCGCTTTCGGCAAAGGCACGTCCCCCATGGTTGCGCGCCACCGATCGAACAATGAACAGGCCGAGCCCGCTGCCTTTCGTGCGGACCGCGCCGACCGCCGGCGTCCGGTAGAACCGCTTGAAGATCCGCTTCAACTCGGTTGACGAGATACCGATGCCGCGATCCAGAACGCGCACGGCAAGTCGATCGGCTTCGAACTCCTCGAGTTCCACCTTCACACGAATATCAGCGGCCGAGTACTTGATGGCGTTGTCGATCAGATTCCAGACCGCGGCTTTCAGCTCGTCGACGTTGCCGAGCACCAGGGCGCCTGCGGCGGCCCGATTCTCGAATGAGAGCGACTCGTCATCGAGGTGAAACCGCATCCGCGCCAGATCGACGCACTCCTTGACGACGTCGCCGAGATCGACTCGGCTGCGCGCCTCGCGGCGGAATCGCGACCGGGCGCTTCCCGCGCGCAGGACCTGCTCGATCGTGTGCAGCAGCCGATCGCTGTCCTCGAGCATGATCCGGTAGAACTCGCGCCGTTTTTCGAGATCCAGGTCGCGTGTCTGGAGCGTTTGAAGATAGAGCCGTATCGAGGCGACCGGCGTCTTCAGTTCGTGCGTGACCGCATTGAGGAAGGAGTCGTGCTGTTCGTTGCGCCGGATCTCGCGCACGAGAAATATCGTGTTGAGCACCATGCCGGCAATGATCAGGAGGAACAGGATGACGCCGAGGACCGCCAGGATCCCCATCCGCCAGTTGAGGACAACCCAGCTGATGTTGAGGGTGACGGCAATGGCGACGAGACAGATGCCGAAGACGGTGAAGAAGATCACCTGCCGCCGGCGGCCGCTGATCATGGGAAAAGAATACAGGAATTGCGGATTGATGACTGCGGACGGCGGATTTGACTGATTGCGGATTGTCGATTGAGATTGCAGATTGTTTGATTGAAAAGAAAAAGGCCGAGCGCGAAGCGCTCGGCCCATTCAGCCTTCAGCAATCAGCCTTCAGTATTTCTTATGCGGCTTCCTCTTCCGGCAGCCGCCTTGAAATCTTGGCGACCTTGAGATCCCGTACGAGACCGATGGCGTTGAAGATCTTCAGCGTGATCCAGCTGATGTCGAATTCGTACCACGCCAGGCCGTGACGCGCTGACACCGGGTGCGCGTGGTGATTGTTGTGCCAGCCCTCGCCAAACGTCAGCAGCGCCACCCACCAGCTGTTGCGCGAATCGTCACGCGTCTTGAAGCGCCGCGAGCCCCACATGTGCGTCGCCGAGTTCACCAGCCACGTGCCGTGCAGGCCGAACACGACGCGAAGGAAGACGCCCCAGAACACCATCGGCCATCCACCGATCGCGAGCAGTGCGAGCCCCACCGTCACCAGCGGCACGTAGTGATACGTATTCAGCCAGCGGTAGAACCGGTCTGCAGCGAGATCCGGTGCGTACTTGGCCATCAGGGCCGTGTTGTTGTGATGCGTATCCCCGAACAGAATCCATCCCATGTGCGCCCACAGGCCGCCGTCACGCGGTGTGTGCGGGTCGCCGTCGTGATCGGAATGCTGATGGTGGACGCGGTGCGTCGCGACCCAGAAGATCGGACCGCCCTCGAGCGTCAGCGTGCCGCAGACCGCGAGGAAGTACTCGAACGCTTTGGACGTCTTGTATCCACGATGGGTGTGCAGCCGGTGATAGCCGAGGCTGATGCCAAAGCCCACGGCCAGCCAGTGCAGCGCGATGGCCACCAGCAGATTGGTCCAACTGAAATAGAAAAACGCCAGGACCGCCAGGATATGAAAAATCACCATGACGACGGCGGTGATCCAGTTCAACGTCGAATACGAATACTCAGGACGGACAGAAACGATCGGTGTGCTCACTCGGACTCCTCAACGGCGAAAACAAGAACCTCAACGGTAGCAGGTTCTCGCGGAGTCGTTTGTAAGACTTCTGTACTCGTCTAAGCTATTGATCCACCTGAGCTTATTCAGCCATTCCGGCGCTGGAATTCAGCCATGAACTGGACCAGGGCGTCGACCCCTTCTTCGGGGAACGCGTTGTAGATCGAGGCGCGCAATCCGCCGACGGATCGATGGCCTTTCAGGCCGTCCAAACCCGCCGAGGTCGCCTCCTTGATGAACGCTTTCTCCAGGTCCTCGCTCGGAAGCCGGAACGTCACGTTCATGCGCGACCGGCTGTCCTTGCTCGCGTGCCCGCGATAGAAACCAGTTCGATCGATTTCGGCGTACAGCTTGTCGGCTTTGCGCGCGTTGCGCCTGTCGATCGCCGCAAGCCCGCCCTGCTTGATCAGCCACGCAAGTACCAGGCGCATGATGTAGATCGCAAAAACTGGAGGCGTGTTGTACATGGACTTGTTTTCCGCATGCACGCCGTACTGCAGCATGGTCGGCAACGACGAAGGGGTGCGCTTGACGAGATCGTCGCGGACGATCACGAGCGTGAGGCCGGCCGGCGCCAGATTCTTCTGGGCTCCGGCGTAGATGAGCCCGAACTTCGGCACGTCGATGGGGCCGCTGAAGATGTCCGAGGATGCGTCCGCCACGAGCGGCACCGACCCGACATCGGGGACGTAGTTGAATTCGGTGCCGAATATCGTGTTGTTGGTCGTGTAGTGGACGTAAGCGGCGCCCGGATCGAGCTTCAGTTCCTGCTGTCTCGGGATGCGAGCAAAATTCTCACTCTCTGTTGACGCGGCAATCTTGGCGCCGCCAACCCGCTTCGCCTCCTTGACCGCCTTCTGCGACCAGGCGCCAGTGACGATGTAGTCGGCGGACGTCTGCGCCGAGAGCAGATTCATCGGGACCATGGAGAACTGCAGGCTGGCGCCTCCCTGGAGGAACAGCACGTGATAGTCCTTCGGGATTCCCGCCAGCGTGCGCAGATCCGCTTCGCAGCCTTCAATCACCTCGTCGAACGGTTTGGACCGATGGCTGATCTCCAGGATTGACATGCCGACGCCGGGAAGCGAGATCAGATCGCGCTGCGCCTGCTCGAGGACTTCCACCGGGAGCACGGCCGGACCTGCAGAGAAATTGAAGATTCGAGTTGTGGTTGTCATGGATTGCGACCTCTGAAGCTAGAGCTGCACGACCTGCAGGTCGAGGACGTCGGTGTTCTCGACCTTGATGCGATCGCACAGCGCAGTGGATGGAGCGCCATCGAGGTTGATGCGGGCGACCGCAGCCTCCGCTCCGTCAAAAACAATGTTTTCGGTTTCCTGCACGTTGAGGTTGTCGCGGCGCAGGTTATTGAAGACGTGCGCCAGCACGCCGGGACGATCGCGGTGACGCACGACCAGCATGTGAGTGGCAGGCGTGCGTTTCGCGAGGTTGACGACGTTGGGTACCTTGCCGGTTTCTTTGAAGCTGCGGATGATGCGCACCGTCTCCGCCGCGATGGCTTCCTGCGCCTGCTCGGTTGACGCGCCGATGTGATGGGTGCCGTAGACGCCCGGGAGACCGACAAGTTCGTCGTGAAACTCGCCGGCAGCCGACGCCGGCTCGTTGGCGTAGACGTCGAGGCCGACGCGCAGCCGGTTGTCGCGCACGGCGGCCGCGAGCGCCTCGTCATTCACCACTTCCCCGCGAGCCGTGTTCACCAGGATGGCGCCCGGCTTCAACCGATCGAGCAGCGCCCCGTTGACCATCCCTTTCGTCTCCGGCGACAGCGCGACGTGCACGCTCAGCACATCGGCGCGGCTGGCCACCTCTGCGGGCGTGGGCGCCAGATCGATCCGGACGGTGCGCAGCGCCGGTTCGATTCCGATTTCACGCGCTTCCTGCTCGCTCATCGCACGATTCTCGCCATCGAAGCGACGGCTCCAGATGACGATGTTCATGCCGAAGCCGGCCGCGCGTCGGATCACTTCCTGGCCGATACTGCCGATACCGAGCAGCCCGAGCGTCCGGCCGTACAAGCCCTGCGCGTTGGAGAACTCCTTCTTGTTCCACCTGCCGGCCTGCAACTCGGCGACGTTGTCGGGCACCCGTCGATCCAATGCGAGGATCAGCGCAAAGACAAGCTCCGCCACGGCAATGGCATTTTTTCCGGGACAATTCGACACGTAGATGCCGCGCGCCGACGCGCCGGCGACGTCGATCGTGTTGTAGCCGGCGCCGGCGCGAACGATGAGCGAGAGGCGCCCGGCGTCGAGCACGTCAGCGGTGACCTTCGTGCCGCGCACGACAAGGACGTCCGCACCCGTTGCCCGCACCGCGTCGGCAAGCGCCGCGTCCTTGAGATCCGGCTGGTACAAGACGTCACAGCCGACTTTCCGGAGGCCGTCGATGCCGCTCTGCTCGAACTTGTCGGCGATGACGACCTTCACGCTCGGCCGACCTTCATATGATGTGAACGAGCAGGCCGTCGCGAAGCTTGGGTTCGAACCACGTCGACTTGGGCGGCATGATGCCGCCGCTGTCGGCGATGATCATCAAATCATCGACGGTGACCGGATACATCGAGAACGCCACCGCCGCCTCGCCCGAATCGACCGCCCGCATGAGCGCATCCGATCCGCGCGCGCCGCCGATGAAATCTATGCGCTTGTCGGTGCGCACGTCGGCGATGTTGAGCAGATCTTCCAGCACACCGCGCTGCAGCCGCGAAACGTCCAGGCTGCTTCCGCGCGAATCGTCGGCCGGAGCGACGCTCGCCAGGTCGATGGCATACCAGCGGCCGTCCAGATACATCGACACTTCACCCTGACGCTCGGGAGTGGGTGCGCCATCGGTCACCCGGAACTGCGCGCGAAGCGCACCGAGGAACTGCCGCGCCGTACGGCCGCCAAGGTCCTTAATCGTGCGGTTGTACGGCAGGATCTGGACTTGATTGTCGGGAAACGCCACCGCGATGAATGAATCGGCGCCGGCGTCGTCTGCGGTCGAACCGGGACGGCCGGCCAGCTCCTCGCGAGCGCGCGCGGCGCTCGCCGCGCGATGGTGACCGTCAGCGATATAGAGCGCGGGAATGCGGGTGAACGCGTTGACCAGCTGCTCCGTCTGATCGAGCCCTGCCCGCCAGATCGTGTGCCGCACGCCGTCAGGCGCGCCGAAGTCGTACAGCGCCTCGCCGGCCGACACCTGCCGCGCGAGCGCATCAACCGTCCGATCCGCCCGATAGGTAAGAAACACCACGCCGGTCTGAGCGCGCAGCTGGACGATGTGTCGCGTGCGGTCGTCCTCCTTGTCGCGGCGCGTGCGCTCGTGCTTCTTGACAACGTCCGAGTCGTACTCGTCGACCGAGAAACATCCCGCGATCCCCGTCTGCTCGTGGCTGCCCATCTGCAGACGATAGAAGTAGAGCGCCGCTGTCTCATCGAGCACGAGTGAGCCACGGTCGCGAAGCGCGGCGAAATTGGTCCGCGCCTTCTCGTACACCTCCGGGGCGTACGGATTCGTGCCCGCAGGAAGATCGATTTCAGAGCGCGTGACGTGAAGAAAACTCAGCGGATTACCGTCGGCGAGCTGTCTCGCTTCGTCGGTCGTGACGACGTCGTAGGGAACGGAAGAGACCGCCGCAGCCTTGTCCGGCGTCGGCCGCAAGGCGCGGAACGGATGGATCGAAGCCATCCGATCATTCTAGGCCACAGTAGAACCGCAGAACAA
>Ga0070664_100000209_pt1 | contig 41930 bp, 35 predicted proteins | sample KBSC73metaG_FD_65863 | JGI IMG/M metagenome (GOLD analysis project Ga0070664, IMG submission 65863) | Corn rhizosphere microbial communities from Kellogg Biological Station, Michigan, USA - KBS C7-3 metaG | ecosystem: Host-associated > Plants > Roots > Rhizosphere > Soil ... | reverse complement strand
AAGAGTTTGAAAAGCCTGGTTAGAATTGGCAAATACCCTTTTTGGGGAGACGCCCCTCAAAGCCACGGCCCCTTTCCTCACGTGCTAAGGAGGTAGGCTACCCATCAATGCTAAAAGAGTAGAGAATTACCGCCTACTCCCTGCAAGATGCAAGGTGCGAATACAGAAAATTGGAACCGTAAGGAGCGACTGAGTTAGTGCCTAATGAATCTTTCTAACCTTCGGGAAGATCTCGATGTGACCTGAGTTTCCTGGCTCTTACTTATCGATCCCCATCTAGAGAATGAGGCTTACCGAACCTAATCAGCATCGAATTTCGAATTTACTGAAACTGGGCGCCAGTGGGTCCACGTTCATCCTCGCCGTGCTGCTATCAAGTCACTTCAATCGATTGGGTCCGAACATCAGCCCCGGAGATCTTGATAGCCAATTAATCGTCGTCGCCAAAATGGAAATTCCAGTTGGCAGCCGGATCATCGCCGAGCAGCTGACGCTAACGCGATTCCCCCGCGACGTCGCACTCCAAGGAGCTTTTCGAAAAATAGATGATCATTTGTTGGGCCGTGTGGCAGTCGCGAGAATCATGCCGCGCGAGCCGATTAAGGAGAGTCATCTGGTCCCGATTGGATGGGGTGAAGGGCTGTCCGAAGTTATTCCTGATGGATATCGAGCGATTACTGTGAGGTTCGACGAGGTGATCGGCGTCTCAGGCTTCATAATGCCCGGTATGTTCGGCGACGTCGTAGTGGTGATAGAGCCTGCTAACAATATCGCCCCGAGTGAAAGGATTTGCAAGATTCTGCTCCAAAAAGTAAAAGTGCTTGCGAGCAGTCAAAGCATCAAACCCAAGAACGAAAAAGAGGCTGAGCGGGTCGAAGTTGTAACCGTGCAAGTTACACCGGAGTCTGCAGAAAAACTCGTGCTGGCTTCAACGGAAGGCAGGTTGCAACTCATAATGCGGAAATCGATGGACCAATAATGATCTTAGAGGATGCCAGAACGCGGTGCATTGATCGTGTTCTGCGCCGTTTCCATACAGACACTTATAGAGAACAACTAAGTTGTTACGTGACTAGAAACATCAGTGGTCTATGCTGTCTGACACTGGTGGCATTCGTTGACACAATATCAGAGTAGCGACCTTGATTTGGCTACAGAAAGCGGAGGTTAGGTATGATGTTCAATATGACAGACGAGGAACGAATGTTATTGCTCGAACTGCTGGAGTCAAAGCACACGGCAATGCTGCATGAATTGAATCATACCGATGCGCGGGACTACAGAGTCTATCTTAGGTCCAGGATCGAATTACTAGAAGCGTTAAAGTCTAAAGTGGAGGCATTGCCTTCTGGCGAGTAGGCAGTTGGGTTCATTCTCCGAATTGGTTCTCGTTTATCTCTGATAGCTTTGACCCTTTCTCGAAATAAATTGTATTCCCTGAATACGCTTTGGGAAATAACATCGGACTTTTGACTTCTTCGTTTATTGTAAATCCGACCTCACATAGCTTATAGGGCAAAGGTTCACTCAGAGACTCAGAGACTGGAAAAATGAACACGAGTTGTAACTGTTCAAAGCATTCACGATGTTCAAACTGTTCGTAACAACTACCCTGCTGGTGTACGAGGGTCAATAACTAAACCTTTTTAAGACGCGCCAGGATCTTCGGATTTCGGCGCGTTAATTCGTTTCTTGGCTATAAGTATCTTCTCAACGGAGTCTCTATGGTCGTAGAAAGCTTCTAATATGCGTTGAGTGTAGTGGTACGCCGCATCTACGTCCTCATCGGATATGACCATCCAGGAGTCATGCAAAACATCATTGCCGAGCACTCGGATCTCATCATGAGCTCGGTTCCGCAGAGCTTCGGTTATGATTCCATCGGCTGCCGCCTCATCTATCTTTGCTTGTAACCTCATCTTGTCGTGACCCTTCGCAGACAGATCCTCATAGCCATTAGTCTTCAGTGTCTTCTCAAGAGTTGAGCGGAAAAGAGCCGATGCTCCTCGATTTGCTGCCGCAGCTGAGCAAAGTTCGGCTTCACGGAACTCCGCCTCAATATCATCTGGTACCTTTGTAGGTAGAGCGGCGGTCTCACTCGCAAAGGGAAAAAAGCTCTCGTAGGACCGCTTGGTGTACTTGCCCTCTATCGTGCAATTTCGCAAGAGCTCGCGTCCGCAGCTCATACACTGCAATAGCACCCACAGAATCCGAGTATAAGGTTGACTCCTATAATCGTGCTTTGATTGATTATAAATTCTTGTTTATGCTGGAAGTTAGATCTGGAGGAACAGTAAGGGCACTCAGCACTCACTGTCCCGCTCATTCTGAGGATCGGTTTCATTTGTTCCAGCCTCGGTTACTTCACAATCAATGACACAAAAAGCGGCCATTCTGGGCCGCCTTGTTCTTAACATTTTGATTCTATTGGTAGGCGCGTGGGGATTTGAACCCCAGACCCCTACCGGTGTCAAACGGTGGGCCAACTCTCTTAGAATCAACTAGCACTAAATTTCCTCGGAAAAATTTGCACTGCACCCATGCTTCAACTGCACGTTCAGCACATTTTTGTGTGCCAATTTGTGTGCCCACCTAATAACATGTTTTTGATAGCTCACAGAAGATTCTTTGTTTGTCAACACACGCGCGCCCGCTGACCTTGGCTTGGATTGTTTGGAATTCAGGAAAACTTGTGGTGCGGCCGTACTCTCTTCGGAAAATGAATTTAATACTTTGACCAAAAGTACACGCAAACAAACGAGCGAGCCAAGCGTGAAGCGCCGTCGAGAGGTGAAGGTCATACATAGCCTTTGGATCTCATCGGATAAAATGGCAAGTTCCGACGGCGAAGAATAGTTTGTAAACAGAGCGACCGTTTAGTATATTGATTTTTATGCCAACTTCCTCAGCCACTCTTAGAACGCCGAGAAGCATTGCTACACGAGAGGACATCGTTGTGGCTTGTCTGAAATTATTCGCTAGACAAGGTTTTCACAATACCTCGATCTCAGACATAGCCAGTGGCGCCGGTATTACTAAAGGAGCGATCTACTGGCATTTTGAGAACAAGGAAGCGCTGTTTGCAGCCATCCTCGAAAACATGCGGCTGAACTGGCAAGAGGTCGTGCAGCAACACGTTGAAGAGGTAGACAACACCCGCGAAAAGATTGACCAGTTATTCGAGAACTTCTACTTGCTGTTGGTTCAGCATCCGGATTGCAGCTTGTTCCTACAGCGCGTCAGTCTTGAAACTGACGGAAAGTACGCGGAACGGCTGAGTGAGGGATTTGAGGGAACGGCTGATTTTATTGCAAACATCTTTGAACGCGGCAAACAAGACGGAATCTTCAAACCCGAACTCGGGTCAAAGCTAGTCGCGTATACCATCATCTGTTCCCTGGTGGGCGCCCAGTCACAATGTCTGACCAATAAAAATTTCAACCTGCATGATGTGGTCGGTGAGATCAAACAAAGCATCCTTGCGAGAGCTCTCGTAAAGGACCTCCAACCGAGTTAGAACTCCCGGAGTTCAAATCTGCCAGAGACACCTTCTAGTCAATCTCTAGCCAGCAGTCTGACCACCATCCATCACAATCACGCTGCCGGTCATATAATCTGAGGCGCTCGACGCCAGGTAAACCACTAGCGGTCCCAGTTCCTCAGTCTTTCCAATTCGCCCCAGTGGAACTCGACTGATAAAAGCATTGCCAAGCTCGGTATCAAAAACTCGACTTGTTCGTTCGGTGTAAATGTAGCCCGGAGCAAGCGCATTGACAGTGATGTTGTGCTCGGCCCATTCCAGCGCCAGCGCGCGCGTGAATTGAATAATCGCACCTTTGCTAGCACAGTACGCGGTAACGTTCTTCTCACCAACGAGGCCATACATCGAAGACATGTTGATAATCTTGCCCTGCCGTCGCTCGATCATGTGTGGTCCAACCGCCTTGCAAATTCTGAACAGGGCGTTGACGTTGAGATCGACAATACGCAACCACTCGTCCTCGCTCATCTCCACGATTGGCTTCATATCGCCGCCACCCGCGTTGTTGATAACGACGTCAATCCGCCCGAATTCGTTGAGGACATCCTCGACCATCTTGTTGACTGACCCTGAATCATGAACATCACATGAGACAGCAAGAGCTTTCCGCCCGCGCTCTTGGATCGCCTGGGCGGTCTCTTCGATGGCTTGTTGACTTCGCGCGACGGCCGCCACATCTGCTCCGGCTTCAGCAACGGCAATCGCAATTGCTCGGCCTAGCCCTCGACTCGCTCCGGTTACAATGCAAACCCTTCCATCCAGCCGAAATTTGTTGAGAACACCATCACTCATCATTTTTAGTGCGCCTCGAACAGATCATCCAACGGTATGCCAGTCCTTTTTGAGTGTTCAGTCAAACGATCCAGTTCTTGCATCGCTTGTTCTTGCGCACCCAGTTTGGAATGGCGTTCAGCGCTGGGACTTGAATGCCTACCAAAGTTTGAGTTGGTCCGCGAAAACAGACGCTCCAACGCGCCACCGCAGTTCGGACATGAACTGGGTGGAGTTGCACTAATGATCTGTATTACTTCGAGGGTTTTGGCACATGTCTCACAAAGGTATTCGTAGATTGGCATAATTTTTTGTCGCGTTTGTTGGTTCTATTGTTCGTTTCCCAAAATTGCGGTCGCGTGCGATGACATAATTCCGCCCTCGCCGTGGACCAAGGCAACGCTGGCATCCTCGACCTGCCGATCCGCGCACTCACCTCTTAACTGATGCACAGCTTCAACAGTTAATAAAAGTGAACCCGGATTTCCGGGATGCGCATAAGACAGCAAGCCTCCATTAGTATTGACCGGCAGGCGTCCATTCAACTCAGTCTCTCCTGCCTCCACAAAAGACCCGCCCTCACCTCGCTGGCAGAAACCGAGATCCTCGAGAAACATCACAACGGCTGGCGTAAATGGGTCGTACAGCATCGCAAGATCAATATCGTTCACTGTGAGATCTGCCATCGCGAACGCGCGCGCGCCAGACTCCGCTGCTGCCGTCTCAGTCAAACTAACCGCCTGAATTACGTGTTCGTGTTGATGAGCTTCACCTAACCCAAGCAGATAAACCGGCTTTGCGCGACAGTCACGCGCGCGTGCAGCAGAGGTAATGACAATTGCCGCACCACCGTCAGAAATAAGAGCGCAATCGAGTAGATGAAGCGGATCGGCGACCTTCTTCGATTCAATGACATCGGCTGTTGTTATTGGAGCACGCATCTGTGCTCCGGGGTGAAGCGCCGCATGCTTCCGTGCTGTAACAGCGACTTTGGCAAACTGTTCGCTGGTGGTCCCATATCGATTTACATGTGCCTGCGCGAATAGCGCGTAGAGCGCCGGGACAAAGCTACCGTAGGGAATCTCGAATTGATGATGACCAGCGTTGGCTGCCATCATTTCCACCATCTTCTCCCTGGTAAATGCGCTCAACCAGTTGTCCGCAGCTGCCAGGAGAACAGTTTGACAGAGACCAGTTTCAATCGCACTTACAGCGTGACTGAGCGCGGCTATGATCGTTCCACCACCTGTACCAAGTGTCAGGCAATGCTGCGGCAGAATCCCGAGGTACTCCGCGATCCATTCTGCGTGGTAGTAGTGCGGCTCAGACCAGGAGTTAGCGGTAATGACAGCGTCTACATCTCTACCCGTCAAACCAGCATCATCCATAGCGCGACCGCATGCCTGCACGTACATTTGAGTCGCACCGAGATCCGGTACGCGACCTACGGCCGTTTCGCCAACCCCGACAATCGCGGCTCTGCCTCGCAGTTTTGGCACTGGTCCAATTTTACCGGCTTAAAGTAATTCCAGCCTTCTCACGATCCCACGTGGATTCACTAAGCGCATTCGCTCGGAGTTTGTACTTTTCGATTCGCTGTGAAGGGTTCTTAGGAAGAGCGTCTACCACCTCTACGTAACGAGGGATCATGAAGTACGCCATGCGAGACTCACAGAAACGGGTCAACTCTTCCGGAGTCAGCTTTCCGTCAGGTTTAAGCACCACCACAATCTTCACATCGTCCTCACCGAGTTCCGCTGGAACAGCGATAGCGGCCGACTCTAAAACAGCTGGGTGCTCGTTCACCACAGTCTCGATTTCGTAGGCAGAGATGTTTTCACCCCGGCGCCTGATTGCATCCTTCTTGCGACCGACGTAAAACAGAAACCCTTCCTCGTCCAGGTAGCCAAGGTCTCCGGTGTGAAACCACAAATTGCGAAAAGCTTCGAGCGTCGCTTCGGGCATCTTGTAGTAGCCAGACATCATTGTGTACGGCTCGCGGGGCCTAAAGACCAGTTCGCCAGTTTGATTTGGACCAAGCGCGCGATCGTTGTCGTCTACAATTCTGACTTCATAATCTGCAATAGGCTTACCGCAACAACCGCGCTTTCTCGGTTCATGAAGTCTTGGTGGAATAATCAATCCTTCCGTCATTCCGAAGGTCTCGAAGATCACGCGCAAACCAAAGCGGCGCTCAAATCCTTCCAGATCATCGGGCGGTGGAACGATCACTGCCAACCTGACTCGGTTTTCGAGGTCCGCCGGAGTTGGCAGGTTCTTCGCAAGAATGTTGCCGACGGCTCCCATGCCCAGGAAGACTGTAGCACCGGAATTTCTGATCTCATCCCAGAAAGACCTGGCACTGAATCTCTGGTAAAGAGCCACGCGTCCGCCCGCGTAGATAGTTGCCACGATCGATCCTATCTGAGCGTTAATATGAAAGAGCGGCATGCAGGTATAGGAGACATCGTTCTCTGTATAACCGATGCTCTCCTTAACCATGCGGGCATAGGACCAGTAGAAATGGTGCGTCATGACGACACCCTTCGATGGTCCAGTGGTGCCGCCCGTATACAAAATCATTACTGTGTCAGTGTGGTTTACATCGGCGTTCGGCGGTTTGTTGCTTGAGTTATCTAGCGTGGTGACCTCTAAGACCTGCCACGAGTCTCGAAAGCGATTGCCAATAACTCCGGTTTCGGAATAGACCAGTAGGGTCTTCAGTCTCGGAACCTTCTCGGCTACTTCATTGATCGTGTCGGCAAATTGCTCGTCTACAACCAAAACCTCAGCGTCCGAGTTGTTGAGGACGTGGGCTAATAGCGTGCCTTTGTAACCAGTATTGATTGGGACGGCGACTGCGCCAATTTTAGCCGCACCAAACAAGAGATAGAGATACTCGGGACAGTTCGGCAACATGATGGCGAGCTTCTTATCTTTGCCAAGCCCCAGGCCCATTAAGCCATTACCGAAACGGTTTGCCGCCTCATTTAGCTCGCGGTACGAAATGGACCGGCTTCCCTTAAAGTGGAGAAACTCGCGGTCTCCGTATTGAGCAGCACGGTCTTCCAGTAATCGACCCAGCAGTCGTTCGTTAATCGCTAACTCATTGGCAGATGTTTCCGTTTGCACAGAGTTGATTCTGGACTTTAAGGGTCCCCTGGGATTGAAATCAAATTACTAATTCTCTGGCGCGTGAGACTTTGTCGCCTGCCAACTTTTTCATCTTTTCTTCAACGTTAATTCCGAGCAGGCGCGCCAGGTTCCCACCGAAGATCTTGCGCTTGTCTTCGTCAGTAATTTGCGGATAACCGAACTGTTCACAGAGTTCGTTAGGAATGCGGTAGTTGCGGAAGAAATCAATATAAGCTTGGGGCGAACCCGTGATGGGTGAGTCAGTACCCCAGATGATATTGTCTGGTCCGAGATACTTTAGTAGTTTGCCTATTGTGTGCCCCAGCTCATACGGAGCTTGCATCATGATCGCCAACAATCCACCAATATCGACGTAAAGGTTTTTCTTTCGTCCGGTCAGACGAAATGCCATCATCGTTAGCTCATCCAGGTATGGATACGCGGAGTGATAGAGCACAAAATTCAGATCGGGAAAATCGTCAAGTGCGCGATCGACGTCTTCTGGGTGGCAATACTTGGCGTTGAAAATGGAGAACGGCAGACCCTTATGCATTGCCACATAACGAACACCAAGTTGGCGGCACTTTTCCCATAGCGGATAGGCAACTTTTTCGTCGTCAGCGTACCAACCCCCACGGTTGTAGTCTCCGGGATATAACTTTATGCCTGTGATCTTGAAATCCTTTACCTGGCGTTCAAGATCATCGAGTGCAGGTTTGCCATCGGCAGGATCGACACTTCCCAGTACGACCACACGCTCAGGAAATTCCGCCCGAACGTCGACAGCTTCTTCAGGCGTAAGCATATGCTTGCCGCCATAAAAGTCTTTCAGCGCAAGGCAGTTTAATAGGGCAACGCTTGTTTCACTCTGACGAAGTACCAGATCAAGATAACGGGCTTTTGTCAGGTCCTTAACACTCCCTTTGGAACCAGTAGCGCCCTTATAAAAAGTATCGAGCTGATTTAGAAACCACCACCCGCGCTCACTTGTGTTTACATGTCCCTCGCGGCGCCAAAAGATATGAGTCTGCGAATCTGCTATGAAGAGCTTGTCTTTCTGCAGCGACTCAGTTTCAGTGGTTGCTGACTCCGGACTCGTCGCGGCATGGGTTAATTCAGGCGTTAGGAAATAAGCTGTGCCCGCAGCTGTCGACTTGATGAACTGTCGCCTCGAAGGCTTTTCGTCGCCTTGATTGTTCATTCCCCGCTCCTTTACAGCGCATGCGACCTCTTGGCTATTCCGTTACTGAGGTCATTCATCAAAACATCGTTTCAGGGTGAATAAGAGGTTTCCTGCGAATTAACTATTCACTCGGCGTGTCGTCGTCTTTGCCCTCTACTGCATACCAGTAAATTCCATTCATGTGGTTCCAACGCTTACGCGCCGCTGTTCTCACAGCCTCGAGAGCGGCCTGTCTGAGCTCAGGTGTATTGCAATACTTCTCAGTCATCTGGAAACCACGAGCGCTGTGTATCTCGTCAGCCTCGACGTGCCCTTTGAAGAAGCGAATCTCACGATCACCCGGTCGCCAACCATAGTTGTTATGTAAACTCGGAATGATTCGGGGATAGATGTGCGGCGGTTGCGACTCGAGTCCGATCATCAACCCGGCGCACGAAACTTCCCAGGGCGTTTGATAGACCAAACGCCAACCCCAATCTTTCAATGCCTCGGTTCCGGGTAAGACCTTTGCATTAACCACCTCTTCAGGCGTCAATCCGCAGGCGACCGCATAGTCGATCAACATTTCCAGATGCCGATCCTTGGGATCTTCCTCTTCTTTAAGGTTATCCAAAATGCTGTCTTTCACTTCCTTTACTGGACAGTGGGCCCAAATGAAGGCCAGCCAGTTTAGATAGTCTGTGACGAAGTGATAATGTTGGACCACGTAAGCGGCAGTTTGACGCTTCGTTAACTCGCCCTTCTCCCATTTATCGATAAAAGGATGGTCCTTACTGTGCCACTCATCTCGGGCGCCCTTTAGTTCGTTGAGAAATGAAACTGCTTGTACCATTGCGTCTCCTTCTATGATCGAGCAACGTAATCTTGAATTGAGGTGCAATCGACGACTATTGCGACAAAAACTGCGGCTTGAGCCATCGCACAATCAGAGGTTCGAGGCTGTCATCAAGGTCAAAGAGGTGGTAACCGACACCGCCCACGTCAAACTCGACCAGATAACTTCCGTGGGCTTTTGTCATTTCGTAAAACTCTCTAAAAGCTTTGGCAATCTGGGGGATACCAGAACTCGAAACGAACAGGATCGGAAACTTCGACTGCTGAACTTCGGCGTGTTGCGGCAACCCGCCAAGCATGACAAAAGCCTTTATTCGATCGTCTGAGATAGCAGCCTTGATTCCATACCGAACCCCAACGGACGTCGCGACCACAATCAAGCGATTCTTATCCACGCCCTTGAGCGAACTTAGATGGTCCAAGGCAGCCGTAACATCAAGGTTGCCCTTGTCTTTTTCCGCTTGCGACAGATCAAAATACGAGCCTTTGTTGCGACTCTTGCCTCGACCGCGAAAGTCAAAATTCAAAGTCGCGAAGCCGGCAGCTGCCAACGACTTCTCGAGGTGATCGAAGACATAGCGATCACTCAGATTTGAGTGAACGAACACAATGCCAGGAGCACCAGTCGGACCCACGTTTGCGGGGATCCGGAGAGTGCCGGAAAGTTTCCATCCATCACTCGACTGGAAAGTCACTTCCCGCGACTCTGACGAAAGCTTCAGTCGCCCAACCAGCCATTCACCAACGGTCACTTCCAGTTTGTCGTCGGGATGCTTGGCCATGTTCATGATGAACATTGCGTTCCCCAGGCCAATGTTGTAATGAATCATCAGACTGCTCGCGGGATCGGGCGAGAGTCGATAGGCGTCAGCGAGATCTGCAAAGCTCACTCGATCTTCTTTGCTGACCACGCCGAGTATGGCCAGGTCCTGGCGACTCTTGATCGCATCCTTGGCTGCCTGACCCATTCGGCCCGAGAGCAAAATCATTGCACGTACACGAGCATCCTTCGTTGCTGCGATCACTGCAGCATCGGCACTCTCATTTTCGGTAACAATGCCTATCCGACTTTGGTCGATACCATTTTGTTGACAGAGAAATTCGATTGCGGCGGTCACGTCGAGACTGACTCTGGCCTTTTGGTCGTCAGTAAAGTCCCAATAGTCTCGAGGCTCGGCACTCGTACCTCGGCCGCGAATATCAAATCTGAGAGTTGCAATCTTCGCTTTTTCAAGCACCTCCCTAATGCTCGGATATCCGTTATGGCCATAGATGTCGCGATCGTGATGAGGCGATGGGACCAGAACTGCGCCGGCTATTTTCTCGCCCGGCTGAAGAGCCGGAGGCGTTGTGAGAACACCGTGTATCACCCACCCGTCCTCGGTCTTGAAAGTGACCTCTCGTTCAACAAACTTCGTTTCTTGCGCATTCACAACGTATGAAGCAGAGCAGAGCAAACAGACGAATGCAATTGCGCGGAATGAATTAATGAAAGCCCAACCCGTGTTTTTGATTTGAATTAGTTTTTTCATAGTCGCTGCAACTCCTTCTCAAGCCAAACAGGTCTGGTAATTTTTGGCTTCGGCGTTGGAATTGAATAGTTGGCATGGTAGGTCGTGTCTATGAGCTGCCCGTTCTTGATCACCAAAGAGATCCGACCGATGTTGCGTATGTCGGCCACAGGGTTGGCGCTCAACACGACTATGTCTGCTAGTTTTCCTTTCTCTATTGAACCCAACTCGGCGCCTCTTCCGAGGAAGCGGGCGTTATCACGCGTAGCCATGGTGATAGCCTGCTGAGAAGTAAACCCCGCATCCACCAACATGATCAGTTCTCTCTGCAAGCTCAATCCGGGAACAGAATTGACCGTGTCCGACCCTGCAAACACCTTCCCGCCGGCCTGATACAGCCTGACCAAGAGGTACTGGAGCTTATTCAGGGCCACCTTTAATTGAGCGAGATCGTCCGCGTTCCTAACCTTGTACATCGACGAGGTAGACCAAAGTTTGCGCCAATCTTCGGGAACATAAGTGAGCGACTGATTCTTGGCGTATTCAGCATCTTCACGCGCAAAGTCATCGCGACGATCAGAAGACATCCGCCACCAACCTGCCATTGTTGGTATCAGCGCCACTTTTCTGTTTGCCAGGAGACGTGCCAACTCGTCGAGTTTCGAATTCTCGATCGTGGCAAACGCCTTAAGGTCAGCGATGACGCCTTGGAGAGGATCCTCCTTTGGGTCAACCTCTTTCGAACGATTCGAGAGCAGTTGGACCACGCCGCTTGCATGTTCAAGAGCATCAATGCCAGCCAGAGCCGCCTCGTTAGCGTCGATTCGTCTGATGTGACCAGTTACCGGAATTCCGAGCTTGTGAGCTTCTTCCACTATTGCTTTCACAAGCTCGGGTGTCGCCTTTTCACGAACTTTAATGGCGCACGCCCCGCGTCCGTGCAGAAGCCTGACAGCTTTTCGGGCCATCTCCGGATTGTCGACACCGACGTGACTTTCTCGTGCGGGAGGTGGTGCGTCTAGACCATTGCCAACATAAAAGATCCTGGGCCCACGCATCCTGCCCGACTCGACATCAGCGCTGACCGCGGAAATCCATTCCACAACGTTCCCGAGGTCCTTAACAGTAGTCACGCCATGGGCCAAGAAAAGCTCGCCCATCCAATCCTGGTAATGGATATGAATGTCGATGAGCCCAGGTAGAACATATTTGCCGGTCACATCTAGGATCCTGGCGGTCGCTGGGTACTTCGTTTTCCCCCTCTTGCCTACTGCCACGATCTTGTTTTCCCTGATGACGACTACGGCATCCGGAAGTGGTGTTCCGCCGTTGCCGTCGATGACTGTTCCCCCAACCAGAACGGTAAAGTGTTCCGCTTGTGCAGCTGGACAGGTCGAACCCGGGAGCACGAATGTCAGCAGCACCAGCAGAGACAAGAGGCCATGTCCAAACTTCTCCGAGACAGGAGATCTTTTGACTTTCCTGTAAAGCATTAAGGATGTTCCAGGGAATTTCTTCAGCAGCATCAGAAGATAAACTTTAATCCCAACTGAATTTGCCGAGACGTACTTGTCGTCCTGGTGATTCGGCCGAAGTTAGCCGGAACCGTCGATTGTTCGGACGTAAAGACGACGAGGTTATCCGGTATTGCGAAGTTTGCATGATTGAAAAGATTGAAGAACTCGGCTCTGAATTGGAACCTGACCTTCTCAAAGAGAGTCGTGTTCTTATAGATCCCCATATCAAACGTTGTGAAGCCCGGGCCTTCCAGGATGTTTCGACCGGAGTTACCGTAAGTCCCGGCCGGCTGCACCTGAAAGGCAGTCGAATCGATGTAGCGAGTTGGGTCTCCAGTGACAGCGCTTTCGGCAGTTCGACCGGTAACCATGTCCGGCCGCTGCGCAACGTCGTCAACCGAAGCATCGTTCGCCCTGTCGAAACCCAACACCACGTTGAACGGGAACCCAGTGTGGTACGTCAGTATTCCTGTTAACTCCCACCCATTGAGCAGCTTGTCACCAACTCCATTCGCGTTGAATCGTGGGAGTTCATAGGTCGCACTGGTTACAAAGTTGTGCCTCGTATCGAAAGCCGAACGACCACGCTCAGCTTTAGTATCGAATGCATCCTGCATACGAGCACCCGGAGGCGTATTACTGAACGCAGTTTCAGTAGTTGAAGCATCATCGATTGCTTTCGACCAGGTATAGGAACTCTGGAACGACAAACCGTGGCTCAACCTCTTGTCCAATCTCAGCTGGAGCGCGTTATAGTTTGAATTAGCGTCCCAGAAAATCTCACGAAGCGCACCAAGGGCGGGGTTCAAGCGCTTCGACGCCGGGTCCGCTACTGGCGGGAAGAACTTGCGACCACCGACGAAGGTGAAGTCAACGCGCTGGTTCAGGTTGTTCTTTCGCGCCAGGTGGACGCCATGCGATCCGACATAAGCTGCGGTGAGAACCAACGATGGCATGAGCTCGCGCTGCACGCTCAGGTTCCATTGCTCCATGTATGAACGGTCCGGGTCATACCCAAATGCATTGATGTTGAGCGGCTGAGGAACAGCAGCAGTAGTGATTACGTCGTATGCGTTAGGGAACGGCGCCGGAAAACCGGCCACGAGCGACAGACCTGAAAAGGGTGGCTGGCCCGACATTTCAAACCGATAGTTGAACGGCATAATCAAGTTATCGAAAATGCCAAATCCACCACGAACTGAAGTTTTGCCATCACCAAAAACGTCGTAAGCAAACCCGACGCGCGGGGCAAAGTTTTTCTTTGATGGATTCTGGAAGAAAGGATACCCGACGGTCGTTGTCGTGTCCGTTACGTTTCGAAGGTTTGCGACCTTATCGTTTGCTTCCGTCGGAGAAGTGAAAGCCTCGTATCGCAATCCGAGGTTAAGGGTCAGCTTGCGACTGACCTTCCATTCATCTTGAAAGTAACCGCCAAAAATCGTCTCCCGAATGCCGCGGTAAAAATCTGCACCCGGCGTCGGCGCCTGGAACGCTACTGGAAAACCGAGTAGGAAAGCATCGAGGCTCGTGAGACCGTTAGGGAAGACTCCTGGGATCGGAGGCAAACCAAAAAAGACGTAGGCTCCAGACGCAGCAATCACTGAGTCCGCATTCAACTGTAACCTTCGAAAATGACCGCCAAACTTAAATGAGTGAGCGCCCTTTGTCCATGAAACGTTATCTGATACCTGGAACGTGTTATAGACAAAGAAACGTGGCACGAAAAGACTCGAACCAAGGGGCGCCACTTCACTGATTCCAAAGAAGGATCCCATTGGCCGCCCCGGTACGAACGAGAGTGAAGCCGGGACGTCTACCACATACGGACGGTCGCCATTAATGAGCGAACGCGTAAAACTAAACCTGAAAGAGTTCAGCACTCGAGCTGAAAAGATGTGATCCTCGCCGAGCGTTAAGTATTGGTTGCGACCATGGGTCACTGTATTCTGAATGACCCCGTCAGCCACATTCACATTCGAGTTATCAAACGTGTAACGACCAAATAACGAATCATTGTTGCCAAGCTGGTGATCAATTCTTCCAGTGAAGCTATCGCCATCGGTTTTATCCGACGCGGAACGAATGTAGTTCGCGGTGTCGGGTCCAAGATCCTCTCCGTTTGGCAGCGGATACAAACTCACATAGGGCACCATCGACGGCACTGCTCTCGCCCGCGCCGATGCTTTTGGTACCGCAAAGCGGCGAGAAACACCGAGGCTTTCCCTGAGACCTTCGTAGCCGACGAAGAAGAAAGTTTTGCTTTCTTTGATTGGACCACCTATTGAGCCCCCAAACTGATTTCGTCTAAACGGCGGCACATCGCCCGCATCAAAAAAGTTCCGGGCATCAAGTGCGCTATTGCGGTGGAAGTAGAAACCGGTACCATGAAATGAGTTGGTGCCGGACTTAGTTACGGCATTGATGATTGCACCACCAGATTGTCCATACTCGGCACTGTAGTTGTTGGTGAGAATCTGAAATTCGCGCAAAGTATCAACACCGGAAAAACCCCCGTATACGGAGCCCGGCGTGTTGTTGGCTGAATCGTTTATTACCGTACCGTCGAGCATGAACGAGTTCGCGTCGATACGAGCACCATTCACCGCGATCTTGGTGGCCCCTGGTCCAACATCAAGTGCGCTTGCACCGGCAACGGTTATCCCCGCGGTGTTCGTCACACCAATTTGCAAAGTGGTTAGTTGAAAAACGTCTCGACCGTTGAGCGGCAACTCGCGTACTGTGCGCTCATCGACGAGTCCTTCCAACGTAGCGTTGGTGGTGGTTACCAGAGGGGCCTCACTCGAAATCCGCACAGTTTCTTGAACGTCTCCCGCTTTCAGAGAAAAATCGACAACAGCTTCACGACCTACAGTCAACTCGACCCCGCTGCGCAACTCACCACTAAATCCCTGGCGTTCAGCGTTGACTTCGTACTTGCCCAGCGCGAGGCCAGCCACGCGATAACGTCCTCCGTCGTCCGTTACGATGGTACGGGTCGCACCAGTCTCAAGATTCTTGACTGTGACGGTGGCTCCAGGAACGACGGCTCCTGCAGAGTCTGAGACGGTTCCCAAGATTGTTCCAGTCGTTGTTTGGGAGAATCCCGTTTGGGAAAACAACACGGTGAGTGATAGACAAATGAGGAAAAGAGAGACTCTGTGGCGAGTAAGCCTGGTATGAATCATAAGCTTCTCCTTCTATAAGTAATTCGGTTGGGCTCAAGGATAGGTTGTAGTGGGCAGCGGTAGAGCTACCTGTCCACTGCGATAATCAGCACCGACTTTGCTTGTGCGTTCGAGATAGCGGCGCCGCCTGGGGTAAAAGCGTCGCTACGGCTTTCTTAAAGCAGGCCTTTTTCTTATTCAGAAGGAATTAACCGACCGTTCGTTCATTTGGTCGCGCCAGTGTATACCAAGTTCGAAAAAGCCCCAAGAGTTTTTTAACCAAACGTTTGGTATGGTTCAAAATAGTCAGAAAGCGGCATATTTTGAGAGGATTGATGGACAAAGCGGTATTAGTCCCCGGTTCAAACCCCTCTTTTCATGTGCACGTTAGAGACTGGTGCGGCGTTGAAATTTTCGTTTTTGAGCAAAGACGCGACGCTGGTCAACTCTCAAAAATAAGTAAACCCGTCTATAGTCTCGGCAGAAGACAAATCGCGACGAAGCTTTAATCTCTGACCTGTGCTCCTTAAGGCAACTGACGAATCATGGCTCTCGCCTAATCTTCTGAGCGACGGGGCCTATGCTCACAGGAACGCGTGTTCAGACAACTCTCTTTAATCAATAAACGCGCCACGGGAACACCACCAATGATGTGTGACTCGATGATCTCATCAACATCACCCAGTTGAACGTTTCCATACCAAACCGCTTCCGGATAAACGACCACGTTCGGTCCGTGCTCGCATTGATCGAGACAGCCGGCCTGATTTGCACGTACTCTTCCCTGCAGTCCCACTTCCGCTAACCGCTTCTTAAACCGTTTCTGCAAAGCAGCTTCCTGCTGACCATCGCAACAACCGCGAGGGTGTTCCGGACTTCGATAATTTCCGCAAACAAATATGTGCTTCTCAAACTTCGGCATGAGTAATCCCCTTTAACACGTCCCAATTTTCTACGCGGGTCAGTGGTCAATTTCACAACATCTAATGTCTGCCTAAACTTTGCGACAAAAGTTTGGTACAGGCAGCTATGGCTTTTGTCTGTGGCATCGGCACGTTCAGTTTGGTTCCAAGTTCCACCAGAGCACCAACTATCGATTCCCATTCAAGAGGCCTAACAGCTTCAACGTCCTGTAGCATCGAGGTTTTGTGATGTCCTACTTTTTGAGCGCCCACAAGTCGCTGCTCGCTGGTTATCGCAACCTCAATGCCAAGTCGAGTCGCTAAAGCATTCGCCTCGTTCATAATTTGAGCAGAAAGTTCGCACGTTTCGGGACACTCCACGATCTCTTCAAGTGTAGCCCTGGTGAGCGCGCTTATCGGATTGAATGCGACGCTGCCCATTAGCTTCACCCAAATGTCGCGACGGATATTGCTACGAATCGGGCATCTTAGACCCGAGCGAATAAATGCTTGCGCAATGTTATGACATCGATCACTTCGGCTGCCGTCGGGCTCGCCAATAGCAAAGCGGGTTCCTTCAAGATGTTCTATGACACCGGGCTCAGAAACGATCGTCGAGCAATAGATGACGCAACCAATCGTCTTCTCCGGAGGAAAATAACTGCTCATAGTGCCACCTGGATCGACAGCTTCAAGTTGTAATCCGTCAAAGTTTCCTTCGTGACGGTAGAAATACCACCAGGGAATGCCATTTTGCGCGCTGACAATCGAAGTTGAAGGACCAATCAGGGAAGATAGCGATGGCGCAATTGCAGAGAGACTGTGAGCCTTTAGCGTTAGGATCAAGACGTCTACATTCTTGATGCTCGCGGGATCATCGGTAACTTTAGGATGCGTCACGAATTCACCGATGGAGCCGTGTATCTTAAGACCACGTTCGCTCATCGCGCGCAAGTGTGCGCCGCGCGCTATGAGGGTCACATCTTCCCCAGACTTCGATAGCATCGCACCGATGAAACCGCCAATCGCACCAGCACCGACAACGGCAATTTGCATTCTAGTGATTTCCCCGTTCACCAATGGTTGAGGCTACATTCCGTCGCTGAATCTTGCCCGTCGGGGTTCGTGGAATTGCTTCAACGATGTGGATCACGCTGGGACATTTGAAATCGGCTAATAGGGTGCGGCAATGCCGAATCAGCGCGGTCTCAGTCTCAGGTTTATTGAGAACAACGGCAGCAGCAACTTTCTCCCCATAAAAACGATCAGGAACAGCAAAACAAACTGCTTCAGACACGGAAGGGTGCGTCATCAGGACTTCATCGATCTCTCTTGGCGAAATCTTTTCACCACCGCGATTAATCAACTCCTTGATGCGGCCGAGTAAAGTTAGATAACCATCGTCGTCCAAAAAACCTTGGTCGCCGGTTCGAAACCATCCACGCGTGAAAGATGCGGCATTCGCGTCCGGATTGTCTTCATATCCGCTGAAAACGCTTGGTCCCTTGATGCAAACTTCACCGCGCCGTCCAGTTTCCAATTGCTCGCCAGCATCATCGAGTATCGCTATCTCCGAACCTGTGGCGCATCCAACCGAGCCAGGCTTTCTGACTCCGGTGAGTGGATTCGACGACATCTGGTGAGCTGCCTCAGTCATTCCGTATGCTTCAACTACCGGCACTCCAAACCTTTCTTCCAATTCCAACATTTTCGCTGCTGGCAGTGCGGCGCTGCAGGAGCGAATGAAACGAAGTTGTTCAGATCCTGAGGGCCGCGTCGTTCCCTTGGTGCGAGCAAGTAGCATCTGATGAATAGCCGGCACAGCTGAGTACCACGTCACATCATGTTCCCTTACGGTAGACCAGAAGGAAAGAGGTTCAAAACGAGGAACCACTACGACTGTTCCACCTGATGAGAGCGTGGCGAGCGTAGAGGCGACGAATCCATGTATATGAAATAAAGGCATCACACAAAGGGCTACATCATCATCATTCAACGCATAGGTGCTCGCAACGTTACGTGCCGAAACCAATAAATTTTTGTGCGAGAGTGGAACACGCTTGGGTCTACTGGTAGTACCGCTCGTGTGAAGGACCAACGCAATATCTTCAGGACCAACCTGTGGTGCTCGCGGATTCGTCGAAGTGTGAGCGGCAGGATGGAATCTGCTCTGTCCTTCCGCATCGATGTCAGTTTCGATAAGCATTGTTGTGTCAGCGGCCGCTTGCCTGGCAGCAGCCATTCCACTCGCCGGCACTATTAACGCCCGAGCTGAGGTATCGGCGAGATAGAAGCGAAACTCATCCTCTTTGTATGCTGGATTAAGAGGGGCGGCAGTTCCTGCAATACTGGCAGCGAGCAGGGCGACGATCGCCTCGAGTCCGTTAGGTAACGCAATTGCGACGCGCTCACCAGGGTTGATCCCCAAACGCTTCAACTCCTCTGCAAGTAAGGTGACTTGTTGTTGCAGTTGTCCATAGGTAATCGAGGGTCCACCAGAGGCGACCCTAATAGCCACACGCGACGAGTTTTTTCCACTGAGTAGGTCTAAAATCACAGCGTCCCTCGGGTTCCGTTTCACAAATCAGACCACCGCCACTTCAAACGTTTCTATGCGGCTTTCTTTTGGGTCTCCGGTTCTGATAGCGCCGAGTCGCTTAACAACGGCTCAGGCACCACGAGAAAAAAGAGGATCAAAAAAGCAACGGTGGCAAATCCGGCGGCTACGAGAAAAGGCAGGGCCCAGCTTCCATATGAGCGATACAGGTAACCTGCGCTGAGTGGTCCAAAGACTCCCCCAAGATTTCCCGCACAAGTCATCACGCCAGAGATGGCGCCAACCAGTTTAGGATTAAGCTCCAGGGGAACAGCCCAAAAGCCTCCAGTTGATAGAGTGATCGCGAATAGATAAATCGCAAAGCACGCCACTGAAACCACGGCTGAAGGTACCAATACAGCTGTTACGAGGAATGGTACTCCCAGAATAATACAGAGAGCCGGTCCCTGCGCTCGGGAAAATCGAGTACTGAAACCACGTCGCAGTAAAAAATCTGAGAGCATGCCTCCGCTAACCAAACCCGCAAAGCTCATGAGGGTTGGAATCATTCCGATCCATCCCATTTGTTGCACGGAGAAGCCTCGTCCCTTCACCAGGTAGGTTGGAAGCCAAAGAATGAGCATCCAGACGCCGTATAAAAGAAAGAGGTATGACGCAGAGAGAAACAAAACCTGCGGCGACTTGAGCGCGACCCAGGGTGAGACCGGTTCGCTCGAGCGAGCCGCCCGGTTCTCTTCGATGTCCGCCAATTCCGACTTAGAAATTCGCGGATGTTGGTTAGGCTGATCGGTGGCAAAGTGATACCACGCGACGACCCAGAGTAATCCGAGTAGCGCATTGAAGTAGAAGCTCCAACGCCAAGAGAAATGGAGAACCAACCAGGTGGTTAGAGGATAGGCAATAACCTGGCCCAGATAAGAGCCGGATAAGCTAATCGTCTGGGCCCGGCTATATTCGCGACGAGGAATCCAGCGCGCGTTAATCGACGCATAAGCAGGAAAACTGACCGACTCAAAGATTCCAACCAGAAATCGGATCGCAAGCATCAGCAAAAAAGCCAGCCCTCCCAGTGGTGTCAGCGCCGTGAACAAAGAGAATCCCAAACATGAAAGTGCGACGACTTTTTTAGCACTCCATCGATCAGCAATGGCACCTCCAGGGAACTGAAAGAGAGTGTAACCAGCCAGAAACGCAGAAAAGATCAATCCAAACTGGGCTTCGTCATAACCAAGCGCGGGCATGATCACGGGAGCAGCAACAGAGATGTTCACCCTGTCGATGAAATTGATCATGCTTCCAGCTGTGAGCAGACCAACCAATCTGTAGCGTACAGGCAAGGACATTGGCGTTCTCCTTCGCGTTTTCGCCAGCGGACTGCGATACCTGACTCACGGACCCTATCTACATGAGAATGATTGCGACGATTGTCGCGGCAATAAACCCCAGGAGAACCGGAATGAAATTCTTCATTGCCAATTCTCGCGGGGACACGCGGCAAATTGCTGCTACCGGGACCACACCCCAGGGAATGATGCATCCTCCGCCCACCCAAACCGTGACTATCTGGCCCAACGCGGCAATTGTTTCGGTTTTAAGGTGAGTAACCGATGCGAACGCGGCCGCGAGAGTTCCGGTCAATGGCAGGCCACTAAAGCCCGACCCACTCAAGCCAACAATGCCGCCTATGGTCGTCTCAAGAATCCCGACGGTGACTCGATTTAGCGGCAATAAACCTGATAGCGAACTGGCCAGGTCAAAAAGCAGGCCTGGCGCCTTCTCCCCAAACACTTGTCGCGCTATTTCGGGGGAACCTAAGTAGAAAAATGAGGCCATGATGATCACGGGTGTGAAGATCTTCATGCCAAAACTAAATCCCTTAACTAAATGATCCGTGATCAAATCAAGACTGTCCGTTCCGTGGGCTAACAACGTAAAGAGCGCAGTCAGTAACAGTGTGACACCACCAATTACGGCTGTTGCCTCTCCACCTCGCAAACGAAAGAATATTAGAAGAAAAACAATCAGCAGGTAGGCTAAGGGGACCGTTATAGCCGCAGCGGTTGCGATCCGCGTGGGTCGTATTTTCTCTGCCTGCGCATTGGTGGTGGGACGATCGGAACTAGAATTCTCGCTGTCGCCCGTATCCAGTTTAGGCTCCTGGCTCTCTTGCGCAGCAAGTCGTGCGATATCTTTCCTGGCAATCAAAAATGCAATAGTGACCGTTACCAGGGTCATCGTAATTATCAGCGGCAACTGACTCTTCATCAGTGATTCGACAGGGATATTTGCTGCCTTGGCGCTGATACCCGGTGCGCCCTGGATGACGTAATCCGTCGAGAGCGCAATCCCGTGTCCGAAAATATTCATCGCCACTGCGGCTGAAATAGCCGGCAGTTTAACTTGTTCAGCAACCGGCACCAGGACGGCACCAACTAGCGCTACGGCGGGGGTGGGCCAAAGGAAATAGGAAGCAACCAGCATGACGCACCCGATAATCCAAAACGCAACCTGAGGCGATCGCATGAACCTTCTTGCCGGCTCGAGCATCACACGCTCTGCGCCAATCTCGTCGAGAGTAGCCGCAAGCCCGCCTATCACTGAAATAACAAGAATGATGTCCAATAACTCTCGAGCGGCTACGACGACCGACTTGAAGACTGTTTCGACTGCGCCCAGTGGTGTGCCGCTGATACTCCATCCGATGAAGAAAGTTCCCGCGATGCACGGAATGAGTGCGTCACGACGTTTGGCCATCGTCGCGACAACAATCAAAACGAATACTGCGTAAATCCAATGTGCTGCAGTTAGTTGCATTTGGTTTTCATGAAACGTGATCAGGTCTTTGGAAGACACTGATGATCAGGATTGCAGGTCTAACCTCTATTGAGTCGATAGCCAACCGCTTCCCGATCCCATGTATCGGATGAATTACCCTCTAATTGCAGCTTGTATTTTTCGACCCGCTGGGTGGGTGTTTTCGGAAGAGATGAACGAAATTCTATGTAGCGCGGAACCATGTAATAGGCCATCCGTGTTTCACAGAAACTGATAAGATCCTCCGGCTTTAGTTCCTCTCCCGCTCGTAATACGACTACTAACTTTACCTCGTCTTCACTTAGCTCGGATGGCACAGCGATGGCCGCGGATTCAAGCACACTCGGATGCTGGTTAGCAATTTTTTCCACTTCAAAAGCCGAGATGTTCTCTCCTCTTCGTCGTATCGCTTCTTTTTTTCGGCCCACAAAATACAGGTATCCGTCGCGGTCCCGGTAGCCCATGTCTCCGGTGTGGAACCAAAGATTACGAAAGACTTCAAGCGTCTCTGCGGGCATTTTGTAGTACCCGGACATCATCGTATACGGCTCGCGTGTCCGCATTACGATTTCTCCGACAGCTGTTGGGCCAAGCTCCAGATCGTCATCGTCCACTATTCGGACTTCAACATCATCATTCGGTCTGCCACAACAACCCGGTCGTCGAGGTTCTGAAATAGCAGGCGCCGCTACAATGCATTCTGTCAATCCAAAAGTTTCGAATATGACACGCAGATTGAACCGCAACTCAAAGTCATCAAGATTCTCCGGAGGCGGAACAACCATTGCCAACCGAACATTGTTGTGTGCGTCATTTGCGTCGGGTGGCGCTTTGTAAAGGATATTTCCCATAGCACCCAGGGCCAGAAATACCGAAGCATTTGAACTTCGTATTTCTTCCCAAAATGTAGTCGCGCTAAAGTGTTCGTACATTGCGACGCGAGCGTCGAACAGTAGCGCAGCCAATATGGTGCAGACCTGGGCATTAACGTGAAAGAGCGGTAAACATGTATAGAGCACATCTTCAGAGGTAATTGACATTCCGCCGCCGATCGTCTTTGCGGCGTAATAATAGTAGTGATGCGACATCACCACCCCCTTCGATCGCCCAGTAGTCCCACTGGTAAACAAGATTGAGAGAGGGTCAGAGTGTTTCACCTCAAGGTCAGCTGGAGGCGCCGATGATGCCTCTTGAAAATCATTGAGGGAACTTGCCTTGATCCCCTTCTCCGACATTCGCCTCGCGTCCCCCAACACAAACAGCTGAGTAACCTTTGGAAGCTGATTTTCAATCTCACGAACCCGACTCAACAATATCTCATCAGTAACAATCGCCTCAGCATCAGAGCTATCGATGATGTACTGGAGCAACTCACCTTTCTGTGCAGTATTTACTGGAACTATCACTGCTCCAATTTTCGCCAGACCAAACCAGGAATAGAGGTATTCGGGACAATTCGGCAGCATGATCGCCACCTTTGCATTTTTGGTTATGCCACGTTCCAAAAAAGCATTCGCGTAGCGATTGGCGTTCTCGTTGAGCTGACGGTACGAGATACTCAACAATCCCTTGAAGTTGAGAAACTCACGAAGTCCGTGAGCCTCAGCTTGATGTTCGAGTACACGACCTAAGACTCGATCTTTGGCGGGAAGGTCCCTCATGTAAGCGACTTAATTAAAGACGTCACAAAGCGCGGAACGATATTTTTCTCGAAATCGATCTGACTATCACTGCGTGGAAACTGAACTTGCCTGAAGATCAAACTGGGCTGGCGATGTTTGACTGAGCACCAGGCATTAGAGAGAAACAAAGCTGCTTGCCGTCGCCCGCATGTCGCAAGACTTCTCCGATTACCACATACTTGACAAGCGACAGCTTCTTCTATATCTTCTGACTGACTAATCAGTCAAATTATACCGAAACTTAATCGCAAGTCAAACAATCAAATTTGCAGGGCCTACGGCGGCAGACGCGCTGGTTAGTCAATGCTAACATCGACTTTCAGATAAGAAGCACAAGACTTTCAGTTTACCAATCGCTCTAACTCAAGATTGATTACTTGTAGTTTCAAGACGATTAGGAAGGGGACAATTGGATGTTTGGAAAGCATCGCAATGTAATACTGCCCTTATTACTCTCTTCCCTGATTTTCCTAGCGCTACCTTCAGCACGCGTAGCCAGTAAATCTACAGCGTCGCAAAAGTTCGATTACCCAGCTCCACGCTACGCAAAAATTCCTGATATCACCACAGTTGATCAGTTACTGCCATTCGTTCGACGTATCGTAGGTCGGCCCATGCCATACACAGGGGACCAGCGACCTGGCTATGGCATCAAGGGTGGTGAAAAGATTTTGTTCGTAACCGACAGTGATGTGGATCCTTTGGTCCTTGAAGCCTTCATGCGTGTCCTGAGGGACGAGATGAAATGCAAGGTCGATGTGGTGGAAGAGCAAGGAAAACGAGCACTCTTCAAGACCCCCGACGTCATGAAGTTCCTGGTTAATAGTAAGCCCGCAGCGTGGATGCTTGGAGGCCCGGAATGGACTGAGGAGGTCGCCAGAAAAGAAGGTTATGACAAAGTTATCGGTCAAACGTTTTGGGCGAACAACAATTGCACTTTGAAGTTTTATAGCTTTTCGATGGATTGGCCCACCCGGGAGCAACTCGCCGGCAATGCGATAATGTATCCAGAGGAAATCATCGAAGCTATCGACCGGGTCTCCTGGAAGATATTGAGACAAACGGATACGGTGAGGATTACAGATCCCGAAGGTACAGATCTAAGCTATACGTGGTTTCCCGAATATTGGCAGATCATGGATGGGAATTATGCCGACTATAAGACAGAAGGCTTTGGTACTCATCTTTACCATAGTGGTTCCCTCAAAGACCCGATTATTTCGGGACATTTGACCGGTTATCCATTCGGAATAGTTCTGCCAAAGTCGGATGTTCGTGGTGTTGTTGCCGGAACCGCGGATCACCTGGGGCCATATCCGCACATGAAAATTCACCTTGAACACAGCAAGGTAACAAGGATTGAGGGTGGCGGTGAGTTCGGGAAACAGTGGCGGGAGTTCATAGAGAAGAACAAGGATCTCAAGTTTCCACACTATCCTGGGCCAGGCATCGATTACTTTATCGAGGCCGCTATCGGCACGCATCCCAAAGTTATTCGTCCCTTCAATGTGTTTGAATCAGCCACGGTTAGATCGTCATTTGTCTCTGAACGTGATCGTTCCGGCATCATGCACCTTGGGATTGGGCAGTCTCTTGATCTGGTTTGGGCTCTTAAGAGAAATTTGCCGTTTTATCACTTTCACGCACATCTATACTTCCCAACCTTTACGTGCAAGCTAAAGGACGGACGGGAAGTAAAACTAATAGATAAAGGTCACCTGACGGCCCTGGATGATCCGGAGGTCAGACAGATAGCGGCAAAGTATGGAAATCCGGACGAACTGTTGCGTGAAGACTGGATCCCAGCAATTCCAGGAATCAATACCCCGGGTAACTATGAGAAGGACTACGCTGCAGATCCGGAAACCTACATGAAGCAAGAATACCGAAAGGTTTATGGTGAAGCGATCGATCGAAGCAAGAAGTACTACAAATGAATCTTGAAGATCGGCATTGCTTTACCTGGGACTTGGCAAAGATCGTGATGCATTCCTGGTGAATCAAAAGGAAATGACGATGGGTGCGCTTACACTAGAACGAGTAGAGCAGTGTTTACAGCAAGGAAAGCTGAAAGCGAAGGAACTCGGAGTTGAAGCTGCAATTGTAGTCGTCGATGAGGCCGGACGCCTGGCAGGTGCGCTTCGTATGGATAATGCGCTTTGGGTAACACCCGAGATTGCGCAGGCGAAAGCCATAACTTCTTCAGCTTTTCGTGCCACCACAGCAGAGCTCGAGGAACGTTGGAAAGCAAGACCATTATTTGCTGCGAGTGTACTCGGCCTAGGCCCCGGCCGCTTCTTGGTGGGTAAAGGCGGAGTTCCGATTGTCGTGGATGGTCAGCTGATTGGTGCAGTCGGCGTCAGTGGTGGAATCCCAGCTGATCTCGATCATCAAATAGCAGAAGCTGCAGCAAAAGAACCCAGCGAATAAACCCTACTTCATATCCCTGAGCCAAATGAAAATCGGACTAATTGGATTTGGAACAATCGGTAAGGCTGTAACCAAAGCTGTCGATAACAAACAGGTTGGTGATGTCGAGATCACCCAGATCCTTGTGCGTGACACCAGCAAAATCGATGCTGACCTCGTAAGACGTGAAAGGGTAACGTCCGATCCAGCGCGATTTTTCGCTGATGATATCGAGGTTGTTGTTGAAGCAGCAGGGCACGCTGCGCTGAAGCAATACGCCGAAATCTCTTTGAGAAGTGGAAGAGATCTACTTGCGGTGAGTGTCGGTGCTTTTGCGGATGAAGCTTTTCTGGCGATGACAAGGTGTGCGGCCAAGAGGTCAAAACAAAAGCTCTTGGTACCATCAGGTGCTCTCGGTGGACTCGATGCTGTCTCTGCAGCCGCAATGGGTTCACTCAATGAAGTTGTTCTGGAGGTGCGAAAACCAGTGGCCGCCTGGATTGGCACTCCCGCTGAAAGCGTTGCCATGGGTGCTGCCGATGATCCCATCTGTTTCTATGACGGAAAGGCTCGCGAAGCGGTAAGTGCCTTTCCACAAAACGTGAATGTGCTTGCAGCTTTGAGTCTCGCCGGTATCGGATTTGAAAGAACAAAGGTAAAAATGTTCGTCGATCCATCTATTCAACACAATACGTTTCACCTTTCATCAAGCGGTGAATTTGGTGAAGTCAAACTTACGTTGAAAAACATCCCCAATCCCGATAACCCTAAGACGGGACGCCTGGCAGCGATGAGCCTCATCAAGTCAATTGCGCGCCTTACTCAACCGATCATCATCGGTTTCTAAATTCCCACTGACTAATTCGTAAAGCGCTTTGATGTCACACAATCCGGAGCCAGAACTCAGTATGGATGAAGTCAAGACTTATAAAAACCTGATTGACGGTAGGTGGGTTGAATCGAGTAGCGGGAAGACCTTCAGCAGCATAAATCCTGCTGACACCTCTGATGTGCTTGGCTATTTTCAACAAGGTACTCTTCAAGAAACAGAACAAGCGATCGAGGCTGCTCGGAGAGCTCAACCCTCGTGGGCCAGAACTCCGCCGGCCAAACGATCCGAGATACTTGAACGAGCTGCGCGGTTAATGGAGGAGCGTGCATCTGAGCTAGCCGAGATTCTCACTCGAGAGGAAGGCAAAACTTTAACTGAGAGTACGGCCGAAGTTAAGCGAGCAGCAGCAAACTTTCGTTTCTACGCCGGCCAAGCTTATCTACTTGCTGGTGAGACATTACCAGCAGATGAGCCATCGACATTCCTGTATACCTTAAGACTTCCACTTGGAGTAGTTTCGGTAATCACGCCATGGAATTTTCCGCTGGCGATCCCGGCCCGAAAAATTGCTCCAGCGCTGGCTGCGGGAAACTCCGTGGTCTTCAAACCCGCTTCTATAACCCCTCTTACGGGATTAAAACTTGCCGAGATCTTGCTTGAAGCCGGATTGCCTGAAAATGTTATCAACGTAGTTACTGGTCCAGCGAGCATCGTCGGTGAAGAGTTAGTTACAAATGAGTCGATCGCGGCTGTCACTTTTACAGGTTCGTATAGCGTTGGAGACCACATTCAGCATCAAGCCCGGACCACTTGTCGGACGCAGCTCGAGATGGGAGGCAAAAATCCGATCATCGTTCTGGAGGACGCCAACTTGGACCTGGCGGTCTCCTGCACAATTCAAGGGGCGTTCGGCCTAAGCGGTCAAGCTTGCACTGGCACCAGCAGAGCGATTGTGCTCAACGAAGTAATGGACCAGTTCAGTAACAAACTTGTCGAGGCCACGAAAAAACTCTCAATTGGAGACGGTCGTAAACCTGGCGTACAAATGGGCCCTGTTGCTGACGAACATCAACTGAGCTCTATATTGAGTTATATCGAGATTGGTAAAGAAGAGGGAGCGGAGTTGCTATACGGTGGTCATAAGCTCACAGGAGACGGTTATGACCAGGGATACTTCCTTGAACCAACTGTTTTTACCTCGGTAGATCCAAGTATGCGGATCGCCCAGGAAGAGATTTTTGGTCCTGTTCTGTCAATCATTAAAGCGAGCAATCTTGATGAAGCAATCGCGATTGCCAATGACATTGAATATGGCCTCTCAGCCTCTATTTGTACTCGTAACCTTAATCACGCCGAGCGATTTATTCAATCAATTGAAGCCGGAATGATTAAGGTAAATCAGCCCACCACCGGAGTGGCACTCAATGCTCCGTTTGGCGGCATAAAAAACTCGAGTAGTGAAACCTATCGCGAACAGGGCCGAATTGCGATGGAGTTTTTTACCAGGATCAAAACGGTTTCGCTTAAATACGACAGTTAGCTGTTAGCGAAAGAAGTAATCTTAAGAGTGGTATGAAATTACGTGGCTCTTCATACGTAGTGCTAGCGCTCTCCGTTCTGTTCGCAGCGACCGCGTGGGTTGTACGAACGCAGGTGAACTTTCGCGATCGAGATATTGCCCGCATCCAGGAGGGCGGTAACACAACGCGAGGGACAGCACAATTTCTTATTCAACGCTTTGGCTTCACTCAGGAGGCCATACAGACCGGTCGAAGCATTTTCCACCACAACTTCGGCAGCGATGAGAACAGTGGTTGCAATGGTATGCCCTGCAAGCTACGCAACCAGCAGGCGAGTCGAAGCTGGCCCCAGTCAAAGTTCGAGGCAGGTGCCTGTGAAACCTGTCATAGCACTCCTTCAGGTTCGGCTGGGTTTGGACCAAATGAACAGAAGATTTTTAGAGCCGGCAACCACATTCGTCCCAACGACATGTTTGGTGGAGGCCTGATTCAACAACTCGGTATCGAAGCAACAGAAGATCTGATTGCTGCACGAAGGAAAGGTCGAGCACTCATTACACACAATGAGGTTGACTACAGCATGGGACTTGGTATTCGACCAGGCGGAACCGTGGAACCCGATCTTGTGGTCAGACCTTTCGGACGCAAAGGTACGCACTCTCATTTACGAAGCTTCATCAGTTTTGCTGCTTTTGAACACCTGGGAATCCAATCGCAGGACGGCTTTCAATGTTCGAGTGACAACAAAAATGAAAATGGGCGTTGTGAAGATCCAATTGTAGCCGGGCTTGATCCCGATGGTGACGGTATTCCAGACGAGCTGACACAAGGTTCGCTATCCCTGATTGAGTTCTATCTCGTCAATTATCCGGTGCCTGGCCGTGGTCCAATAACCGCTGAAGTAACAAGGGGAGACCGACTGTTCAAAACGATCGGTTGCACCGATTGTCATCGTCCGGAGATGCGAGTTAAGCGCGACCCACGGGTAGAACACATTACGGTCTTCTGGAATGAAAAGAGTAATCGATTCGAAGCGGAACGTCGTCTCCTTCGTCACTCGGTTGATGACGGTTATGTCGATCCAGATCGGCAGCGTTCAGTTCCGCTCGTGGTTCCTAACTACAAACCGTTCGTGGTCCCACTATACGCCGATCTCAGACGGCATGACATGGGTTCAAAGATGTCTGATGCGAATGATGAAAAGGGAGTATCGAAACGAGTGTTCATGACTCGACCGTTGTGGGGGGTCGGAACATACACAACGTTTCTTGACGATGGAAGTACTAAAACTCTTGAGGAGGCAATTTTACGTCACGGCGGCGAAGCGCTTACCACCCGGAATCGGTTTGCCAAACTATCACCACAAAAGCAATCAGACCTCGTTCGCTTTCTCAAGAGTTTGATCCTATTTAACGTCGACGATGTACTGACGGCCAAAATCCCAATTACCAAGGGCGATCTTCCTTGAACAGTTTTGCGAGGGGACACTTAGATTGCAGGTTAAGTTACTTTCGAAGGACAACACCAATGTTCGAAAATGGCTCAACTTTACTGCCATCGCACTCGGGACCTTTGTTGGCTACCTCGACTCGAGCATCGTCAACATTGCCCTACCTACTCTGACTCGTTACTTCCAAACTGATCTGAATCACATCAAATGGGTGGTTACGTCGTACCTGCTAATGATCACAGGTCTCGTGATCATCTTTGGTCGATTGGCGGACATGTATGGGCGAAAGAGGCTCTATATTTTCGGCTTCGTTGTTTTCACTTTGTCGTCGGCTTTATGCGGGGCATCGACGACGATTTGGTCATTAATCGTGTTCAGATGTTTTCAGGGGATAGGGGCGGCAGCACTCCTCGCAAACGGTGCAGCATTGATCGGTGAAACGTTTCCATCGAAAGAAAGGAGCAAAGCGTTTGGCATGCTCGCCTCCGTTTTAGCTTTCGCGGCCATTACTGGACCACTAATAGGAGGTTTTCTCACCGATCGCATTGGTTGGCCTTCAATCTTCTATGTCAACGTTCCCATTGGAATCGTTGGGGCAATTCTCGCCGCTAAAGTCTTACCGTCGCGCGAGCAAGCGCGCACAAGCGAACGTTTTGATTTAGCAGGAGCCAGCATTCTGTTTGCATGTCTGACCTCTTTTCTTCTGTTGACCAGTGCGCTATCGAAATCGGATTGGCCACTATCTACGGTCGTATTGCTGACGCTTGCAACTATTATTTTTGCGGGAGCGTTCTTGAGAGTCGAAAATCGTGTAGAACACGCTCTCCTAGATCTACAGATCTTTCGTGAGTGGGCGTTTAGTGCGGCTGCGTTGAGCAGCTTCTTAGCTTACTGGTCAATTGCCTCGATCTCGTTTTTAGTACCGTTCTATCTCGATCGAGTTCTGCTACTTGATCCGACAAAATCTGGCGCGCTTCTCGCCCCGGTGCCGTTAGCTTTAGCCATAGCGGCTCCACTGGGAGGACGCCTCGCAGATCGATTTGGAGTCAGGGCAATTTCGACAACCGGTGCCGTGATCAATTTTTTCGGCTTACTTGCTTTAAGCACTCTCAGCACCACAACGAGTAGTCTGGGTGTGATTCTTCGCCTTGTCCCGTTCGGGATCGGAATGGGGTTATTTCAACCACCGAACAACACTGCGATGATGGGGGCAGTACCACCCAATCGGTACGGTATCGTTTCGGGCATGATCGCTGCACTGAAGAATCTTGGTTCAATGACGGGCGTGGCAATAACGAGTTTGGTTTCGACCATAGCGCAAGTTAACGCCATGGCCCAACTTCAGGCGGGTGGAATAACTGGCCAGGTAGCTGAACGTCAGTCGTTCGCTTCAGCTGTAACTATGACGTTCCTGCTCTCGGCAGTAATATGTGTGGTGGTTGTTTTCATGTCACTTGCTCGTGGTAAAAACATGAAAGCAAGTGAAACGTAGGCACTAATATCCAATCGCACAGCCATCTTTACGCTTGTCAGAACCCCCAAAAAGCGTTTCTCCACCAATCAGTATCACCTGACCCCCTCCGAACTCTTCTTCCGTGGTGTTTTGCTTAATTCGGTGGCCAAGTAATTCAAGCTTCTTAGCCGCAGTATCACTTAAGCCCTCTTCGAGAGCTATGGTGTAATCCTCTAAGACTCTAAATCTTGGTGCATCCAGCGCTGACTGAGGGTCCATTTGAAAATCAAGAAGATTTGAAATGACTTGAACCTGTCCTTGAGGCTGCATCATTCCACCAACAACACCCAAACATGCCCAGGGTTCACCGTCACGAAGAATCATCGCGGGCATCAAGGTATGGTAGGGCCGTTTTCGCGGACGTAAGGTGTTTCGATTGTTTGGGGCTAGCGTAAAACCAGCGCCGCGGTTTTGAAGCACTAAACCCGTACCGGGCACCGTAAGTCCTGATCCAAACGACTTGTAGAGACTGCAAATCATCGACACTACGTTTCGTTCTTCGTCAACCGCAGCGACAAATACTGTGTCATGGTGTCCGTCGATCGGCGCAACTTGTTTCGGTGCGGCTTTATTCGCTTTGATCAGCTTGCGCAGATTCTGCGCATGCCCTTGCGAGAATAGCTGATCTATTTGTAGACGGTCGTCAGGATCACCCACATTGTCTTGCGCCTCGGTCAGCACCTGAGCGATCACCTCAATCAAGTGATGTAAGTACTCTGGAGAGCCATGGAACATGTCGTTGAGTCTATAACCACTCAGGACGTTCAAAGCAATCAAGGCAACTAAGCCCTGACTATTGGGAGGCATTTGAACGACTTCATAACTATCGCGGTAAAAACTTCTGAGTGGATTAACTAAGTCGGACGAATGCTCAGCCAGGTCAGATGAACTCATAAAACCGCTTAACTCCTGGACGCTGGACGCAAGTGTTTCCGCTATCTCTCCATGATAGAAAACATCAGTTCCCTGCTCAGAAATCAACCGGAATGTTTTCTCAAGGTCTGGATTTCGGAAGATCTGTCCCGCGACCGGAGATCGACCATCAGGTAAATAGACACGAGCCGATTCGGCGTTTAATTTCAATTTGGCTGACGCACGTTCCCATTGTCGGGCAATGACTTCCGTTACTCGAAAGCCGTTTTGAGCGTAGGAGATTGCGGGCGCCAAAGCTTCGGACAAGGAGATCGTTCCATAATCCTTCAAACACCTGGCTAGACCATCGAGCGCGCCTGGAACCGTTACACTTAGCGGTCCATCAACAGGCATCTGTTCAATCCCACGTCCTTTCAGTGCCTCTACAGAGATAGCAGCCGGCGAGCGACCAGTTCCATTGATTCCAATCAGCCTCTTCTCTTTAGCGAGGTAGATAATGGCAAAGCAATCGCCGCCAATACCCGTTGACATCGGCTCGACAACATTCAAGACAAAGGTTGCTGTCACGGCAGCGTCTATTGCGTTACCACCACGCCGAAGCATTTCAACTGCAGACTCAACTGCGAGTGGCTGACTTGATGCGACCATTCCGCGACGGCCCACTACAAACGGTCGGTCCAAAGGGAAGTTTTGTTTATTGAATTTCAAGACTTGTGTCTACATCCTGTGGTCTAAATTTCTACAAGAAAACCAGCTGGATTTTATCACTGTGAAATTGTTAAGGATGTGGGTTGCCGAAAAGAGTGTCGGGGATGAAGAGTGCCGCAACGGTGGTTATTAGCAAGGCAGGGACTAGCGATCGACTTGAAACTTACCCTGGCCCAGACAAGCCCAGTTTGTTACGCGCGCTTTCTTTTCGGAGCGGCGGAAACGCTTCTCAGTTTTCTGCTGTTTGAAGCACCGATACCCTGCAAGACAAAATCCACGAGCGCTTCTGTGTATTCGCTTTTTGTGATGTTCCCGAGGTTCCATCTTCGGAGGGCCCACGTCAATCCAGTAGGCGGAAGGATATTAACTAAGATTGGAATCTCACCTTCGGGAAAACTAAAGACACCAAGTTTGCTGCCATTCTCGAGCACGTCTGTAATGATTTTTAGATACGTGGCCTCCTTCTCAATAACCTTTCGAAGCCAGCCAGAGCTCTTGAGCACCTTTGACTCTTCCCACAGTAGTAAGACTGCATCTTTGTGTTCATCAGCGTGATCGACTGTCGCTTTGATTATCCCTTCAATCTGTGCGACCGGATCGGTATGGGTTTTAACAGCCTCATCGATTCTTCGATACAGATCGTCGAGGATGCTGTCGCAAATCAGGTAAAGGATGTCGTCCTTTGTTTTAACGTAATTATAAATTGAGCCGTAAGCCAGGCCCGACAGTTTTGTAATTTTTCTAAGGTTGGTCTCGTGGAAGCCATTTTCCGCAAAAGCTTGCATCGCTGCATTACAGATCTGTTCCCGTCGGACTTTAACCAGGGCTTCGTCTTTTACGTTGGTGTGAATCTTCAAATTCTTGCCTGACTTTTTGTCGGCGTTCTTCATTTAAATTCCTTAGTCCTTCCTCAATACGGTAAATTATCAGGATGCAACTGATCAGGTTAAGTCTGTGCAGCGTAACTTACTTATACTCCAATTCTACCTGTGTGTTAACTCTTATTTAAAGGGCTGTTACGACTAGGCTCAGGCCAGAGACAGTGAGAGTCAATATTATCTTTGATTGAGTATAACGAACTACACCGAGCACAAACGAATCGCAAGGAATACCCTTTAAAATCTAAGGCAAATCTTCCGCAAAGAGATACAAGATGACGTAACAGAACCCGAAATGCGGTCGCGGTTTCTAATAAAGCTAAACTTCTGAAGATGCTTCAGTCATGAGATTGCCTGTAGCTGACACTTTCATCACGCGCCGCACCTGCCTCGGTCCAGCTTTCCAGATCAGGGCAGCGGCGAGAGACATAACAACCCCCGCCACGATGAAATTTAGTCTGTACCCATGTGTCCAATCGAAAAGGAATCCACCTAACCACGTCCCGAAAGCTGCTCCAAAATAACCGCCGAGCAGGAGAACTCCCAAAATTGAGCCGAAATGTTTTCCTTGAAACAGATCCGCTACTGAAGCCATGAGTGAGGGGAATGCCATACCGTATCCGACTCCATAAAGTAGAACAAAGCAAACGAGCAAAAATAGACTCACTACCACCCCGCTTAGATTCAGAAATACGATACAGCCAATATAAAACAGCACGCCCAGACTAAGTGTTTTTTCGCGACCAATGCGATCGCCCAGCATTCCGCCCAACAAGGTTCCAAAGATATTTATGAAGCCTTGAAAACCCATTACATAAGCGGCTATCTGAGGGCTGTAACCCTTGTCTTCCAGGTACGCTATCAAGTGAATGCCAATGAGAAAAAATCCGCTGGCAACCAATGCCAACACCAACGTAAGCGACCAGAAACGCTGCGTACGAACTGCCTTCGCTATGGTCCAGTCAGTTTCTGCCCATTCTTTATCAACAACAACGAATTCTCTTGTGGTGCCACCATTAGGTTCTGTTCGGTCCGATTCGACCTCAGTGCTCAGCGCTGATCTTTGAGGTCGCGCCTCCTCTTCAAGAGTTAGCCCCTTGTCGGATGGTTTCCGATAAAGGAATAGACGTACGAGAATGGTGGGTACGATTAGTACTGCCAGCCCAAACACCAGGTATGTGGTTCGCCATCCTGCCCGCTGGATCAAAAGCTGTAACGAAGGAAGAATCAGAAGCTGGCCCGCACCGGGACCCGCAACGACGAGGCTAATAGCCATGCCTCGGTTGCGCGTGAACCAATTAGAAGCGACGGCGGTCAATGGGGTTATATGTACCGCCGAGCAGCCAATGGCTCCTAACACGCCAAACGTCGCATAAACTTGCCAGAGCGCCATACTGCGACTAAGCAATATGAGCGCGGCGCCGGTCATAATCGCGCCGACCGGCATAATCAGTCTTGGTCCATACCGATCAATCAATTCACCAGCAAAAGGCGCGGCAATTCCACTTAATATTAAATGGATCGAGAGCGCTATTGCCGTACTACCGCGACTCCAATTAAAGCCTTCAAGGACTGGGACGTAGAAAATCGGGAAGGATGTGGCTACGAGTGATGTGAGAGTTAGGATAAAGAAGCAATTCGCAACGATCACCCAGCCGTAATAAAGCCGGCCGGTTGTTCTCGTCTGATCAGGAGCTTCAATTGAGCTCAAAATGATTCTCCTTCATAGGACGATGCTTAATGGGCTTGGGCATGATTGAGCTCGCTCTTCAACCACTTGACGATTGTTGGTCCAAGCGTCGGATTCAGGGTGAAGACGCTATAGCCATACGCTCCCCCATCCAATATAAGGAGAGCATTTCCCTTCTCCGCACCGTTCTCACAAATCGAGCTCATTGCCTGAGTGACAGGCACAAGATCGCGGCTGCATATATATAGGACTGGCGCTTTGATATTAGCGAGTTCTTGTTGCTCCGCGGGAGGAGGTACGTAACCGATAACAGATGCAACAGCCTTGATGCGATGGTCCCTTGCTGCTCCAAGTAACGCATAACGTGCCCCTATTACGGTCCCGACAACACCAATCGATTCCGAATCAACGTTGCCTTGACTACTGAGAAAATCAACTGCCGCTTGGACATCGAGATAACCCCTACCAATCTCGGCTGGACCATCTGGCTCTTGCAAGCGGAGTTCTAGCCAGTTTCCTTTGTTACGACTCTTGCCTCGACCACGAAAATCAAGGTTCAAAACCACAAACCCGGCAGCTAATAGCTGGTCAGCCACCTGGTTGTACATATGACGATCGGTGACGGAGCTATGAACGAGAATGACAGCAGGCAGACGAGAGTCGGAGACGGGACTTAAAAGATCTGCTGAAATGGTCCAACCGTCTTCAGTTGTGAACGAGACTTCCTGGGAACTACCCAGAGCGTTCAAGCGGCCCGATAACCAATCCGCCATCACATAGTCCAGGGGTTTTTCCCGTGGTCGGTTGTAGCGCCACGTACTGAACATCGCTGTAGCCATTCCCAAACCTCTAAAGACATGGATATCACTGGTCGCATTCCTGGATAACTTGAACGCGTCCGTCATATCGCGAAAGCCCACGCGATCATCGCTGCCTACCATGGACAGGATCGCAATCTGGTCATTGGAGGAAATCACTTCCTTCGCGTTCGCTGTCAGTCGGCCCGACAGCAGAACAAGTGCTCGCACACGTGAATCCCCAGCCGCACCAAGCACTGCAGAGTTAGCGCTAATTTCCTCCGCGAAAACTGCGAGGCGTCGCGAATCAACAGGGGCTTGTTCGCCGAGAAAGTTTAGAGCCGCCCTCACATCAAGATGTAAACTGTCGCGCTGTTCTTGTGACAAACGATGGAACGCGAGTGGGGCTTCGCTTGTACCGCGACCCCTTATGTCAATTCGAAGAGTGACGAACTGGGCCTGGAGGCGGGCAAATCCAGGATAACCATGTGCGGAAAACAACTCCTGCTCGTGAGCTGGCGAATGAAGGAACAAGATCGCGGCCACCCGTCTATGGGTACTGAGCACTGGCGTAGTCAGAGTACCGTGAATTGTCCAGCCATCCGCTGTGGGAAATGACACTCTGCGTTCGACAATATCAACGGACCAGCCGTCCTCGGTCTTGAAAGAGGTGCGCAGTGGTTCAGATGAAGACTCTCCCTGTTTGCTCTTTCTGGAACTAACTCTATTAGTTTGAAGTGCTTTTGCCATAATTGAAGACTGACCTAATCAAGTGTGTGGGCCGAGCGAGTGGAAAGAGTAGAGTGGTTTTGCCAAACTCTACCCTTCCTAAACATCTCTGCGCGTTGCCTATATTTCCGCGGCGCAGCATGAACTAAGACCCCGCGGCGTGCTTTGCCTGCTCCTCGCCACTGAGTTGAGTTTTGAACCATTTGGCAACCGTGGTATCGAAATCCTTGTCAACCCTTCCAAGTAAGTAACCAAAAAACCCGCCCGGATAGGTAATCAAATGATTCCGCTTGTTCTGTCCAACGTATGCAGCAAATTTCTTTGTTAACTCTCCGAAGCCATCACCTGTAACGAAGAGTACCGGAACGTCAAGTGCGTTTATGGTGTCGTAATCATTCTTCTCTTCCCAAGGCCACGTTACTGGCGTAAGCATGGCGACGGCCTTGAATTTTGAATTCTCCTTCGCGGCATGCATTGCGATCTTCGCAGCGAGAGCCGTACCCAATACGCCAATCCGTTCTGGATCGACACCCGGCTGTGAAGCCAAGAAGTTGTATCCGACTTGGACGTCCGTGGGAGCGTTGAGCAGTTCCGGAAGAGTCATATCGACGTAGTTACCCTTGCCAACACTCTTCCCAATGCCTCGCCATTCAAGATTCAGTACCGCGATGCCATGGCGCACCAGAACCCTCTCCAGGTTTATGTAGCTATCCCTATCGACTAACGCAGTCGGCAAAAGCACGACACCTGGAACCGTAGCCCCGTCTTTTATCCCACCCGGTAACCTTAGCGTGGCATACAGGGTCCATCCATCGTCCGTGGTCAAAGTAACTTCGCTTGCTTCTCCGGTCCCGAGACGTTCAAGTTCACTTACCAGCCATTCTCCCTCGGCATCGTCTGTTGATTTGTCCATTGACTGGTCGGCAAATACGTTGCGCCACACACTACCCATGGTCGCGCCGACACCAAGCCCGTCCTGGACCCAGATTTCACTTCCAGCACTTTCAGTCAAATTGTAAGCAGTCGTCATATCATCGAAGCTCATACGATCTTCTTTGCTTACTACATAGAGTATCGGCTTCGTAGAATTTGCCGCGATAAAGTCCAAAGCTTTTTCGTTCAAAATACCCGACAGCAAAACCATCACCCGAACTCTCGGATCTTCAAGTGCACCAATAACCGCCGGGCTTGCACTGTACTCTTCCGCCACCACACCTACACGTCGCGGATCGACCTCCGCCTGAGAACATAAGAAGTTGAGAGCAGCCTGAACATCAAAAAGAACCTTTGCTTTTTGTTCGCGCGATGCGTCCACCCACGGGATGGCGCCGCGACTCTTTCCACGGCCACGAATGTCTATCCTTAAGGTTGCTACCGACTCCTGGATTTTGGCCCAGCCGGGATAGGCCACCCAAACTGTTTGCGAGTGCATTGACGCATGGACCAGCAGCGCTGCCGCCAATTTCTCGCCCTGCCGATAGCTATTTGGAATCGTATAAGTGCCATGGATGGTCCAGCCATCCTCAGTTTCGAATTGAACATCTTTCTGTATTGACTCCGGTTTGTGATACCAGCCTACTGGTTTGTCCTTTATTGTCGTCTCCATTTCCTCTCCTTAGCTACAAAGATTCTGCGGTTGCAGTTGCTGTTTGCTGCATCTGTGCATTCAACCATTCAACAATTTTTGATTGAACCGTCTCATTAGCCTCTAACAGTTGATACCCCAGGGCGCTTCCGGGAAACATTGCGAGTTCACTCCCAACATTTTTTGAAAGGTGATAAGCATCCGTAAGATCACGTGCCACGTTTTCAATTCCCTGGCTCGCTATATAAAGGACCGGGATGTTGAGAGTCCCAATGGATTCCTTTTGAGAGGGCGTAAAAATCACAGTCAAAATCACAAGCGCTTTAACCCGAGCGTCGTTCAGGACCACGTTGAGCGCGTGAAGTGCGCCTCTATCGGTTCCCAGAACAGCGAGGCGGTTAGGATTCATAAAGGGTTGTGATGATAAATAGTTGATCGCACCCTTTGCGTCGAGGTAGCCCCGCTCACGCTCCTCCTGAGTCAACTCTGAATACTTGCCCTTGGTAAGGCTCTTACCTCGTCCGCGCCAGTCAATACTGAGTACTGCCATTCCCTTGCGGACAAGCGCCGCAGACAAATCGTGATACACGTAGCGATCACTCAAAGCAGTGTGGAGCAAGACAACACCGGACAACTTCTTGGTTTGTGCAGGTGGGAGTGATAAGTCTCCGTAAATGGTCCACCCATCTTCCGTGACAAAGGAGACTTCACTTTTGGATCCTAACGCTCGCAGATAATCGCTAACCTTTTCGGCAATCTGCTCGTCCATGGGTTTTGCATCAGGAAACCGATGCCGCCAAAGGTAAAACATGGTCGTCCCGATGCCTGCGTTGCGGTGAACAGATATGTCGCTGTGCGGGTGCTTGGATCGGCTATAAACCTCGGTCATGTCGGCAAGGCCAGGGCGATCATCACTACTCACCACACACACTACGGGGATAGATTCTTCGGAAAGATAATCTTTTGCTTTCTGACTGAGTCGCCCGGACAGAAAGGCAAATAGCTTGATACGTGAATTTTGCATCGCGCCCAGCACAGCAGCGTCGGCACTTACTTCTTCGGCTACGATTGCTATTCGGTTTGAATCAACGTTCTCTTCGGAAGCCAGGAAATTGATTGCTGTTTCAACATCAAGTTTGATCTTTGCTCGCTGCTCGCTGTTGAAGGAATGAAACTCTTGACCTCCCATGCTCTTTCCCCTGCCTCGCCAATCAATTCTCAAAGAGACGATTCGTTTGCCGGCAAAGGTTTGGGCGAGACCAGGGATTGCATAGTGCTTGTTGAAGGTCTCCTGATCGTGACCTGACGAATGAAGTAGCAGAACGCCCGGCAACTCTTCGCCCTCTCTGACGTCCTCAGGCATCGAGAGTGTGCCAACGATGGTCCAACCATCCTCAGATTGCATTTCGACTTCGCGTTCAGATTGGCCCATGCTACGCTCCAGGTTACGTAGGATCCGATTCTCTGTCTCTCAATCGACGTTGTGCTTGTTTAAATCTTCCCTACACCCTTCGCTCGTTCCGTGCCATGTTCTTTAGCATCCAGGCAGATTGCTGTGGTTTTGGTTTTGGAACAAAGTAGTTGGCGTCTTCACCACTATCGACAACCTGTCCGCCTTTCATAACCAGCGACACTTTTTGCGTGTTACCGATATCGTCAAGCGGATTCTCATCAACGACAAGAATGTCAGCCAACTTGCCAACGGTGATAGTGCCTAAATCATTTTCCTTGCGAAGGAACCTTGCGTTACGAAGAGTAGCGATTGAGATAACCTCGAGCGGTGAAATGCCAGCATCTCGTAACAACATCAGCTCCCGGTGCATATTCAAACCGGGTATTGAAAAGAAGGTGTCCGATCCGGCAAGAACTTCGCCGCCGGACTTATAGTGGGCCAGAACAATGTCCAGGGTTTTCGCGTAACCCAATTGCACTTCTTGAAGCTCGGCGGAGTTGTTGATTTCGAAGAACGCCGCGTTGGCCCATAGAGCGCGGATTTGTTCGGGTATGTACGCTAAGGCTGGATCCTCTGCGAGTTTCGCATCCTCAGAGGCAAATCGATCGCGGTAAGAGAAAGCCATGCGCCACCAAATAGGAAGCGTGGGCGCGATCGCTACATTCCTGCTCACCAGGAAGCTTATCAATTCTTCCGCAGCTGACAAGTCGATCAGGGAAAACGCTTTCAGATCCGAAATAAGGAGCTGCCACTCATCCAGATCCGCAGGACGCTCTCTTGCCGCGTTAGTGAGCGCCTGTGCAAAGCCACTGAGGTGTTCAATGCCATCAATGCCCGCTATTGCCGCCTGGCGAGCATCAGTACGCTTAAGATGACCTGTGATTGGAAGTCCACGCTTGTGCGACTCTTCCGCAACAACGGCTAACAACTCGGGACCAATCTTCTCGCGGACCTTGATCGCGCAAGCCCCCTTACTATGGAGCAACTCTACCGCTCTCTTTGCCGAATCTTCACCAGCTAGACCAACGTGAGTATTTCGATCAGGTGGCGGTGCATCGAGACCGTTACCTACATAAAGAATGCGTGGTCCACTTATTTTGCCTTGTTCTATTTCATTACTGACCGACGCGATCCACTCGATGTCATTTCCCAGGTCTTTCACAGTCGTCACACCATGCGAAAGAAACAACTGGCCCATCCAATCAGCATAGTGAACATGGATATCGATCAACCCCGGAAGGACATATTTACCCCTGACATCAATAACGTTAGCGGCGTCGCCGTAATCAAGACCATCGCTAATTCGAACCTCAGCAATCCTCTGGCCCTGGATTACGATGGCGGAGTCAACGAGTGCGTCACCACCGCGGCCGTCGATAAGCGTGCCGCCAACGAGGATATTGCACTGGTCCTCGCCCTTAACAATTTTGCTGTCGAATTTAGCCATCAATTTAGGGCTATGCGCGGAAATCTGCTTACGATTCGTCTGACAAGTTCAGGTCGAGATCGTGAAACCTCGAATAAACCAAAGTGCGCGTGTGGATGGAAAAGCTGGTCGAGAAGAAACAACTCTGAATATTCCCGACTGACTAGTCAGTCAGATTATACTCTTACCGGGGAACGAAAGACAAGAATTACTGAAAGAAACTTCGGCCAATGATGAGCCGTTGTATTTCAGAAGTGCCTTCGTAAATCTGAAACACCTTGGCATCGCGATAGAGTTTTTCGACAACGTAGTCTTTTACGTAACCGTAGCCGCCAAAAATCTGTACTGCTTCCGAAGTTACAGTAACGGCCGTTTCCGCTCCAAAACACTTAGCCATCGATGCTTCGCGCGATGACTTATGTCCCTGGTCCACCAACCACGCCGCGTGCCAGCAAA